>Ga0194126_10010276_pt1 | contig 12300 bp, 10 predicted proteins | sample TA2KigC150mmetaG_FD_148641 | JGI IMG/M metagenome (GOLD analysis project Ga0194126, IMG submission 148641) | Freshwater microbial communities from Lake Tanganyika, Tanzania - TA2015035 Kigoma Deep Cast 150m | ecosystem: Environmental > Aquatic > Freshwater > Lake | place: Tanzania: Lake...
CCGGTCGCAACCAGCCCCTCTGGCTCACGTTTCATGTGCCCCGCGGAGTCGGTTCCGGCGATTACACCGCCACGTTGACGCTGCGGACGTCGCTGGGCGAGTTGAGCGTGCCGCTCGAGGTGCATGTGTACGACTTCGCGCTGCCGCGCGACACGCATCTGCGCAGCGCACTCGGGTTGGGCAGCGGCGCGATCAACCGTTACCACCGCCTCACCAACCGCACCGAGCAGGTCGCCGTGTTCGAGAAGTACCTCGAGAACTTCGCCCAGCATCGGATTAGCCCCTACTCCTTCTACGATTACGCCCCCATCGAGGTCCGGTTCGATGGCGAAGGCGCCCACAAGACTGCGCGTGTGGATTTCTCTCGGTTCGACCCTGCGGCGGAGAAGTGGCTGGATGAACACCGCTTCAACACCTTCCAACTCCGGCTGCGCGGCATGGGCGGGGGCACCTTCCACAGTCGCCACCTGGGCAGCCTCGAGGGTTTCCAGGAAGGCACACCCGAGTTCGCACGGCTCTTCCGCGATTACCTCGGCCAGGTCGAACGCCACCTGCGCGACCGCGGCTGGCTCGATCAGGCCTTCACGTACTGGTTCGACGAACCCGACCCGAAGGACTACGCCTTCGTGGTGGCGGGTCAGCAGCGCATCAAGGAGGCCGCGCCGGGCGTCCGGCGGATGCTGACGGAGCAACCCGAGCCGGAATTGCAGGGCCATGTCGAGATATGGTGCGGCCTGACTCCCGAATGGACGCCGGAGAAGGTGCGAGCGCGGCGCGACGCCGGCGAGGAAGTCTGGTGGTACATTTGCACCGGGCCGAAGGCGCCCTACGTGACCGAGTTCATCGATCATCCCGGGACCGAACTGCGCCTCTGGCCCTGGCAATCCTGGCAATACGGCGTCCACGGGATCCTGATCTGGGCGACGATCTATTGGACCAGCTCCTGCGCTTACCCCGCCCCCACGTTGCAAGATCCGTGGCAAGATCCCATGAGCTGGGTCTCCGGCTACGACACGCCCGTGGGCCAACGCCGGCCCTGGGGCAACGGCGATGGCCGATTCCTTTACCCGCCCCGGCGCGACCCCAACGCCGCCACCGCCCCGCGCCTGGACGCGCCGATCAACTCGAGTCGGTGGGAGAACCTGCGCGATGGCATGGAGGACTACGAGTATTTCTGGCTTCTGAACCAAGAGGTCAACCGCGTGCAAGGCGTGACAGGCCAAGCGGCCCTGGTCCAGGCCGCCCAGGAGCTGTTGCGCGTGCCGCCCGAGGTATCGCAAGACCTGACCCACTTCACCACGGATCCTCGCCCGCTGCTCGCCCATCGCGACCGACTGGCTCGGATGATCGAACGTCTCCGGACCGTGAGGTGACGCCAGCGTCTCGCACGCTGCCCACCGCGGCCAAGACGGCCGCGCTCCGTCCCAAACGGAGAGCGGGCGTCTCGCACGCTACCCACCGCGGCCAAGATGGCCGCGCTCCGTCCCAAACGGAGAGCGGGCGGCTCGCACGCTGCCCCGCGGCCAAGATGGCCGCGCTCCGTCCAGAACGGAGAGCGGGCGTCTCGCACGCTACCCACCGCGGCCAAGATGGCCGCGCTCCTTCCCAAACGGAGAGCGGGCGTCTCGCACGCTGCACCCCGCGGCCAAGATGGCCGCGCTCCGTCCCAAACGGAGAGCGGGCGTCTCGCACGCTACCCACCGCGGCCAAGATGGCCGCGCTCCTTCCCAAACGGAGAGCGGGCGTCCCGCCCGCTACCCACCGCGGCCAAGATGGCCGCGCTCCGTCCCAAACGGAGAGCGGGCGTCTCGCACGCTGCCCTCCGCGGCCAAGATAGCCGCGCTCCTTCCCAAACGGAGAGCGGGCGTCTCGCACGCTACCCACCGCGGCCAAGATGGCCGCGCTCCTTCCCAAACGGAGAGCGGGCGTCTCGCCCGCTGCCCTCCGCGGCCAAGATAGCCGCGCTCCGTCCCAAACGGAGAGCGGGCGTCTCGCACGCTGCCCTCCGCGGCCAAGATAGCCGCGCTCCTTCCCAAACGGAGAGCGGGCGTCTCGCACGCTGCACCCCGCGGCCAAGATGGCCGCGCTCCTTCCCAAACGGAGAGCGGGCGTCTCGCACGCTGCACCCCGCGGCCAAGATGGCCGCGCTCCGTCCCAAACGGAGAGCGGGCGTCTCGCACGCTGCACCCCGCGGCCAAGATGGCCGCGCTCCGTCCCAAACGGAGAGCGGGCGTCTCGCACGCTACCCACCGCGGCCAAGATGGCCGCGCTCCGTCCCAAACGGAGAGCGGGCGTCTCGCCCGCTGCCCTCCGCGGCCAAGATAGCCGCGCTCCTTCCCAAACGGAGAGCGGGCGTCTCGCCCGCTGCACCCCGCGGCCAAGATGGCCGCGCTCCTTCCCAAACGGAGAGCGGGCGTCTCGCACGCTGCACCCCGCGGCCAAGATGGCCGCGCTCCTTCCAGAACGGACTCATGAGTACGAGTATGGCGTTCTTCGATTCCGGTTGGCACACCCCCTCGGCTCAGGCAACCTCACCCTCAACGCGCGCCGGGAGCGTAACGTAAGGGTAAGCGCACCGTGAACCCGGCCATGCGCGACCGAACGCAAGATGACACAGCCCAGTTTGCCAGAACAGGCCTTCAAGGCTCAGCCAGGCGATCCAGACCGGGGCGCCGCATGGACCATCGGCCGCGAATCAGGCGAGCGGCCGGGTAGGCCGATATCTGAGGCAGACGGCCTGCTCGACTTCGGAACTCGCGAGAACTACTGCGGCGCGGAGTGCAGGCACACCGCCGGTGTTCGACCCGAACCTTTCAGCCGAGTAGGCCAGCGGGCCAGGCCCCGCTGTTTAGCGCCGCGAGCCTGGCGGCAGGCCTGGCCGTGGCCGCTCATCTGGACTCTGAGCTGGCTAGGCGTCGGGCTGCTGCTGGCCCAGGACCAACGAACGACCGCCCCCGGCGGCCCTGGTCGCGAGGGGGAGGGGGATCGCGGGTCGATGCGGCGGGTGACGCCGCCCATCGCCCCGACCCCGGGCGATGGGTACGAGGATGTGACCGCCCAGGCGGGCCTGGACTTTGTGCATCAGTTCTGCCACGAACGCATCGCGAACATCTTGTTATCGAACGGGTCGGGCGGCGCGGTGTTGGACTATGACAAGGACGGTTGGGTGGACATCTACCTTTTGAACTGGGGCCCGCTCGAAGGTGTGACCCGGGCGGCGCCCGGCACACGGCGGCAACCCAACCGGCTCTATCGCAACCGCGGCGATGGCACCTTCGAGGACGTCACGCGCCGCGCCGGACTCGATGGGACAGGGTTTGCTAGCGCGGCAACCGCAGGCGACTTCGACAATGACGGTCACACCGACCTCTACGTGGCGAATGTGGGGCGCAACTTGCTCTATCGGAACCGGGGCGACGGGACTTTCGTGGACGTGACGGACCGGGCCGGTGTGGGGCATCCCGGCACGGGGATTTCGGCGGCATTTGTGGACGCGGACCGAGACGGCTGGCTGGATCTGTACGTGGTCAACTACCTGACCTACACGCCCGAGAAGGAATCGGAGCAGAACCCGGGCGCTTACCCGGGGCCGCTGGCTTACCCGGGTGAAGCGGATGTGTTTTATCGCAACCGAGGCGATGGCACGTTCGAAGAGGTCACGCGGGCGGCGGGCCTCTTCGCCCCGGTGCACCGGGGCATGTCGGTGTCGGCGTTCGATTGCGATTGGGACGGAGACGTGGATCTGTATGTCAGCAACGACGACACGCCGAACGGGCTTTGGCAGAACGACGGCCGCGGCGGCTTCCGGGACATTGGCCTCGAGGTCGGTGTGGCCTTCAACTCGATCGGCGAAGCGCCTGGCTCGATGAACGCGACGGTTGCGGATGCCAATGGCGACGGATTACCGGACCTGTTCATCACCCGGTTGGGTTACGGCTCGCTCTACCTGCGAACGGCCCAAGGTCTCTACGACGACCGCATGTGGGCGAGCGGGCTAGGCCGGTTAACCCAGAAGTACGTCGCCTGGGGCGGGGTCTTCTTGGATTTCGACAACGACAGCGACGCGGACTTGTTTATGGCCAACGGCGACGCGTTCAAGCTCGAAGGCGCGCTGAGCCTGCTGCTCGAAAACGACGGGCGCGCCCACTTCACCGACGCCGCCGCCAAAGGCGGATCTTATTTCCAGCGCCCGGTCAACGGCCGAGGCGCGGCGGTGCTGGACTACGACAACGACGGCCGGCTCGATTTGCTGGTGACCGCGCTGGCGAACCGGGTGTTCCTGTTGCGGAACCGGTCGCCTCTCGAACATCACTGGCTGAAGCTCCAGCTCGAGGGCACCCGCAGCAATCGCAACGGGTACGGCGCGTTGGTCACTCTCACGGCTGGCGAACTGACCTTGCGGGCCGAGGCGCTGTGCCCTACGGGTTTCTTGATGCAGGGCGATGCCCGTGTGCATTTTGGCCTGGGTCGACACCGCGTGGTGGACCGCTTGGAAATCCGTTGGCCCAGCGGCACGGTTCAAGTCCTGGCCAACCTTGCCGTCGACCAAATCCTCAAGGTGCGCGAACCCCATCCATGACTGCCAAGACCTTAACCGTCACGGTCCTCGCCGGAGCCTTAGCCTTTGCCTGGGCCGATTGGGTCGGGCGCGGGGCGGAAGAGAAGACGCACAAGCTCACGTCGATCAGCCCGCGCAAGTTAGCCGATTCGCTTCATGCGGTGATTGCGGCCGACCGGCAGGCATATGCCGAGTTGGTGGTGCAGCGGCTGCAGGCTGAGGAGGGACGGCCGGCAGCGACCGAGCGGCGGATCGAGGCGCACGGTCTGCCGGTGCACGCCCAGATGCTCCGGGCGGCGGGCCAGAGCATCCAGCAGCGGGGCGCAGAGTTTTCGTACACTCTGCGTTCGCTGTGGCCGATCAACACGAGCCACGGTCCGCAGACTGAGGTCGAGCAGACCGGGCTGGAGCGCGTGGCGAAACAGCCGGAGGAACCTTACTACACGGAGGAGGTATTGGGCGGTCGAAGCTACTTTACGGCCGTGTATGCCGATCGCGCGACCTTGACCTCCTGTGTGGACTGCCACAATCGCCACCCGAAGAGCCCCCGGCGAGACTTCCAGCTCAACGACGTGATGGGCGCGATCGTGGTGCGCGTTCCGCTCGAGTTTTGAGGCGGGTTTAGCCGCGATAGACGCAGCGGGCGGTGCAGGTCTCGGCCACGACGATCTCGGCGAGGGATGGCAGGTGCGGCTGCAGCCGGGCCCAAATCCAGGCGGCGAGGTTTTCGCTGGTGGGGTTTTCGAGGCCTGGGATCTCATTGAGGTAGCGATGGTCGAGCTGTTCCCAGAGGGGTTTGAAGGCTTGAGCGATGTCCGCGTAGTCGATGAGCCAACCCAGGTGGGGATCGCACGGACCGGCCACGACGACTTCGACCTGGAAGCTGTGGCCGTGGAGGCGGCGGCACTTGTGGGTGTCGGGCAGGCGGGGCAGGAGGTGAGCCGCCTCGAATTGGAAGGTTCGGCGTAGTTCGACGTTCATCGTTCCCAATCGCTCCAGGTGACCAGATCGCCCAAGCTGGGGCGCCCGTCATGGCGCCAGGTCAGGGGCGGCTTTTGCATTCGACCGAGCGGACAGATGCGCGGCACGCCCCAGCGGGCCAAGCGCCACGCCAGTTCCTGGGCCTTCTGGCCCTGGGCGGCCAGGCCTACCGTGGTCACGATGGCTTGGATTGCCTCAGCCCCTTTGAGGGCGTGCTCGAGGTCGGGCACGGCTTTGACGTAGATGAACCGGTTGGCGCAGGAGGGCATGAACCGGGGCTCGTTTTCGTAAACGACCGTCCAGGCCGTCGAGCCGGGACTCGACCAGAGACACGTGTCGCACGAGTGCGCGGCCCGCACTTCGTAGAAGGTCCGCCGGGTGGCGATAGCGGCGGCCGCCTCGAGTGAAACCGGTCCGCGTGGCTGGGTCCGCTCGCAGGCTTCGAGCTCGGTGGCGAGCGCCTGGGCGAACTGCTCGGGGGAGTTGCGCCCGCCGGTCTCGACGTAGAAGACCTGGGGCGAGAGGCAACCGCGCTGGTTCCAAGCCACAACATCCTGAGCCGCGGCGGCGACGGTCTTGGGCAGTCCATGCGGGTTGAGGCTTTCCTGGGCAACATAGCCGAAACTGACGCGGTGGCCGTAACTTAGGAACCGCACGCCGACCGGCAATTGGGCGCGAAGGGCGCTGAGCGTGGCATCCTCGCCCGTGGCAGTGACGCAATCCGCTTGAGCCAGGAGGGCACCGTCGAGTGCGGCCGTGCCTCCCGGCCACTCCGCGATCTCGAGGCAAGCGCCCAACTTGGGCTCGACTTCGTGCAGGGAGTGGGCGAAGAGGCGTGGGAGCAACGAACTGCCCGAGGCACACTTCATGAACTGTGCCGAGCGGACGAGCAGACCCAAGACGAGGCTCGAGAGGGCGGGTGCGGGCAAGTTGCCGGCCGCCACGTGCACCAACAGCGCCGGACCGCGGGCCATGGCCAACCGCGGCGACAGGCCGGGCAGCTCGACGGGGGTGAGCCGGTCGAGTTGGGCGAGTTGGCCCAGGTCTTGGAGGATGAGCGCCTCGAGGGCTTCGCTCGAAAGGGCCTCGAAGAAGGCATCCAGACCGGCCGCCAGGACCTCGGGCGGAAACCCCGTCGCCGCAGGATCGGCCTCGAGGGCCAGGCGACGAAAGGAGTCTGTGGGGTCGAGCCAATTCTGGGCCAGGGCCGACAGGACGCCCACGAGCTCCGCGCTGCTCCGCTCGGCGAGGTAGAGTTGGCGGTTGGCCTTTAAGGCCAAGCAAGCGTCGGTGACCAAGGCGGGCGTCAGCGCCGCCTCGGGGGGCAAGTCAGCAAGGAAGTAGTCGGGTAGTCTCATGCGTTTCCCTTCCCGAGTTGGGCGGCAGTGGTGACGGAGGCGAGGGGCGGCTCGATGGCGGCGGCGAGATCGAGGCGGCGCAAGGCCCGCAGACAAGGCAACGCGCCGAGGGCGACGAGCACCAGCGCGCCCAATAGACCGTAAGCCAGATCGTAGCTGGAAGGCTGGGCTGCGGCTGGGCCGAGCCGCTCGACATAAGCCCCGGCGAGCCAGTGCCCGAGGTTCCCCACCAGGCCGCCCATCGTGATGAACATCCCGAAAACGCGTCCCCGCACGGCAGCGGGCACAGTCAGCATGAGGGCGGCTTCGGTCGTGGGATAGCTGGCGAGGAAGAAAAAGCCGTAAACCATCAGGGCCGGCGCCAACCCAGCACGGGGCAGGTGCGGAAACGCGACCATCACCGCGGCCGCCGCCACGAGGATGAAGGCCGTCCAACGCGACCGGCCGCGGTCGCTCAAGTGGCCGAAGAGCGGGTTGCTCACGGCACTGGCAAGGAAGATGGCGCTGAGGCTCAGGCCGGTCTGGGCGAGGCTCAATCGGTGGGCGCGTTGGAGGAAGAGCGAGCCCAGGCTGCCCATACTGCAGCCCGCGAGGTCGCGCAAACTGAAGAGCAGGCCCGCCCCCAGAAAGAGCAGCCACGCGGTGCCGGAGGGGAAGATGGCACCGGAGCGCTCGGCAGCCGCCGGCTGAGCGCGTGGTCCTTCCTGGGCCAGCCAAAAGAAGACTGCCGCCACGCCGAGTCCGAGCAAACCCAACTCGAGCAGCGGCGCGCGCCAACCGGCAGCGGCGGCGCGCCAACCGCAGTAGAGCGGGCTCAGGAAGAAGCCCACGCTGGCGCCGATGCCGGACAAGCCCAGGGCGCGGCCGGTATTGACCGGGTAAAGCTCGACGATGAGCGCGGTGGCGGGTGGATGGTAACAGCCTCCGCCCAGGCCGGCCACGACGGCGCACGCGAGGGCCACGGGGTAGTCCGGGGCACAACTCAGTCCGATAATCCCGAGGGCATTAAGGGCGAGGCCGGCGCTCAGGAGCCTCTTGCGGCTCAGGCGATCGGCCAGGATCCCCATGGGATAGCTCACGAGGAAGTAGGCGAGCATCATGGCCGTGACCAGGAACGTCGCCTGGGCCACGCTGGCAAGGCCGAGGTCGACCTGAACCAGGTAATAGAGCGGCAGTAACGCCACCATGTACAGGTGCGTGAAGGCATGCAGGACGGTGCACAGGAACAACGTTCGTCCCTTGGGCACCGCTCGGCCGGGATCTGGATCCGCCGTTAGGTTCACTTGGTCACGGGCTCATCCACGAACAACCTCGCCACTCCGACGCCTGCGCCCGGCTCAGGTACTCGAAGCCCTGCGCCTGCCGCCGGACGAGGTCTTCGGTCTGCACCGCCAAGACCGACCACACGTTCGCCAAGTCCACCACGCGCAGCAGGCCCGCCTCGCCTACGCCAACTTCCCGACCCGTTTCCGGCGAGATCACCAAGGCGCGAGCCCAAGGCGGAAAGCGGAACTGGCGGCCGCTCGGCGGTCGAGTTGCCGAATCCGGCTCAGGGTGGCGCAGGTCCTTGGAGATCACAAGATCGTAGGCCTGAGAACTGAGCTCGCACATGCCGTACTCGGACACGATGTGAGACGGCGGCACGCCCAAGGCTCTGCCGATCCAGGCGTACAATTCCGCCCGCGGCAACGCCCGGCTGCGCCCCTTGTATCCACCGGTCTCGAGCACACGCGACCCCGGGGCGAGTTGGATCCGGCCGGCGACTTGGTCCAAGGCCTCGAGCAGTTGCACGAGGCCAAAGGCGGTCCCCAACACGCACACGGGCTCGGCGGCACCCGCCGCGGCGGCAAGGCTCTCCAGCGCTCGCTCGGTCTCGAGTCTCCAGGTTCGATGGGCGTCAACCCTTCCCAGAAAACTCGACGCGGGACTTCCCCATTCGCGCATGACCGTGGCGAACATGTGCACCAACGACGAGTGCGGAACCGCGCGCGGCTCGGGGGTCAGGGCGAGGAAGCGCAGCCGGGGCGAGCTGGGCCGGGCGGCTGCACCCGCGGTGCTGGTTTCGGGCAGGAGATGGACGGCGAACCAGGCTCGCAGCGCGCATTCGTAGAGGGCGAGGGAAGCCGCGTTGTGGATGTGCCGGCTGGGCCGTTGTTGCGTGCTGCCGCTCGACTGAAAGATCGTGGTGCGCAGGGCCGGCGGCAGGCTAGTGAACTCGATCGTTTTGAACGCAGTCGTTGGCACGGCCGGAAGTTCTCGCCAAGAGCGTACTCGAGAGGGCGTGAGGTCGCGCGCCTCGGAGATTCTCCGGTAAGGGGCGACGTGGCCGAACTGCAGCTCGAACAACTCGAGGGCCAGTTCGCTAAACCGGCCCTCGCCCTCCAGGCACGCCGTGACCTCCTGGGGGACTGACCCGCCGCTGAAAGTGTCGAGGCATCCGCGCTGGAGGCGCGCGGCGAAGTCGTCGAATGGCCGGGTGCAATGGTGCATGCGGTTTTTGTTAAGCATCCCTAGGATGCGCGGCTGGTTGTCCGCCACAGCCGTCGGCGTCCGGGAACGACGTTACGCGACTCCGGCAGGCGCGGCAAGGGATGAGCGTTGGCCCAGGTCGCGCAGGCTAGTCACGCAAGAGCTGACTTCCGCTGGCTGAGCCGCTACAGTGACTGGATGCGGACCGCGGACTTCCAGTACGAGTTGCCGCCGGGATTGATTGCGCAAGCGCCAGCGCTTGAGCGCGACCGATCGCGGCTGTTCGTGGTCCATCGGGCGAGCGGTCGGTTCGAGCATCGACACTTTCGCGACGTCCTGGAATACCTCGGGGCTGGGGACGTGTTGGTGCTGAACGACTCGAGGGTGATCCCAGCAAGGCTTTGGGGGCGCAAGCCCAGCCACACCGGCCGGATCGAGGTGCTCCTGGTGGAAGCGTGCGCGCGGAACGACTGGTGGGCGTTGTTACGACCCGGGAAGCGAGTCCGGGTCGGTACCCTGCTCGAGTTTCACCCGCGAGGAACCTGGCTGGAGGGCGGTAGCGACTCGAGGGGCGGTTGCCCGGCATCGAGGGCGGCCGGGGCGGTGGCGACGGCGGTGACGGCTACCGTGACCGCTAAGAGTCCGGAAGGCCGGTATCGCCTGCAGTTCGCAGGGGTACCGGACCTTGCGGACGCACTGGACGCTCTCGGCGAGGTGCCCCTGCCACCTTACCTCGATCGCGCCACGGCGCCAGCGCCGGAAGACCGCGAGCGCTACCAGACGGTCTATGCCCGGCCGGCCGGATCGGTCGCGGCCCCTACGGCGGGTCTCCATTTTACCGAAGCTCTGCTGGCCGCCCTACGAACCCGCGGGGTGCAGGTCTGCTTTGTAACTCTGCATGTGGGACTGGCCACCTTCGCTCCGGTGAAGGCCGAAGAAGTTGCAGACCACGTCATGCACAAGGAGAGGTTCGTCCTGCCCGCGGACACCGCCGCCGTCCTGAGGCAGGCGAAGGGGGAAGGCCGCCGAGTGATTGCGGTGGGCACGACCAGCTTGCGCGTCCTCGAGAGCGCAGCGCTAGCCGGCGTCGAGGGTGGCCAAGGCGGGGCAGGCCGTAACTCACTCGCGGCGGCCGGTGGCGACACCCGGTTGTTCGTTTATCCCCCGTTTCAGTTCCGGGTAGTGGATGGTCTGCTGACGAATTTCCACCTGCCAGGCTCGACGTTATTGATGTTGGTGGCCGCGTTTGCCGCCCCGGGGACCGATCGGGGCCGCGAGTTGGTGCTTGCCGCGTACGCGGAGGCCATCCGAGAGCGTTACCGCTTCTACAGTTATGGCGACGCGATGTTGTTGCTCTGAGGCGCCGACGCGGAGCCGAGGCAAAGGCAAGACCGGCCGAGCAAGGCAGCCGACGACCGCACGGGTGACCGACGCACCCCGGCCCGGTGCCCAAGCGCCGGTGGCGCCCGCCATACGGGTTCTGCCGGCGAAACCGCTTGGCCCGGTTCCGTTTGTCCTGGTGAACATGGCGATGACCGCGGACGGTAAGATCGCCACGGCGAACGGAGCGGTGGCATCGTTTGGCAGCGCGCGTGACCGAGCCCACCTCTACGAACTGCGGGCCACCGCAGACGCGGTCATGTGCGGGGCGCGAACGGTGGCGGCGGGGCCGATCTTGCTGGGGCCGGGCCCGGCCAAGTATCGGCGGCTGCGCGTAAGACGCAGACTGGCGGAGTACAACCTGCGGGTGATCGTGAGCGGCACGGGTTCTCTGCCGGCGAGCGCAGCGGTGTTTCAGAAGCGGTTTTCGCCAATCGTCATCCTGACGACCGAACGGGCGGGCTTAGCCACGCTACGGCGGTGGGCGCAGGTGGCCGACGAAGTGCTGGTGTGCGGTCGGCGCGAGATCGACTTCCCGCGAGCGTTGGCTTGGTTGCGCAAGCGGTGGCAGGTCCGGCGCCTCCTGTGCGAAGGGGGCGGCGAACTGAATGGGGCGTTATTCGCTGCGGGTCTGGTGAACGAACTGCACTTGACCATCTGTCCGTGGCTTCTCGGGGGGCGGCGCGCCCTTACGATCGCGGACGGAGTGGGGGTTGAACGGTTGGCGGACGCCACCCAGCTCGAGCTCAAGCGCCGGAGGCGAATCGGGGCAGAACTTTTTTGTGTCTATAAAGTGAGGGCAGCGGGCCACGAGACCTAGGGATGCCGTTCTTCTTTGTCCACGCGCCGACCTGGCAAGCCCATCGCGACGCCGCCGACGGCACCGTCACCGGCAGGGGACCGGCCCCGCAGCCCCAGGCCGCGACCACGCCCACCGCCAGCAGGGGAGAGTGTTCAGGCGACTACGGGGAATCAGGCATGTTTTGGGCCAGCGCCAGACCTCCGAATCCTTAGCGAGCTTGCCAACGTTCGCGGGCGTCGTTAGGTTCGCGGCCGGCTATGGAGAATGTCGTCATCATTGGAACCGGTTGCGCCGGGCTCACGGCCGCCATTTACACCGCTCGGGCCAATCTGAATCCGCTGGTGCTTACGGGCACGATGCCTGGGGGCCTGCTCACCACCACGAGCGTGGTCGAGAACTACCCGGGTTTCCCGGAGGGTGTGGACGGTTATGAACTCATGACGCGGATGCAGAAGCAGGCGGAACGATTCGGTGCGCGGGTCCAGTTTGGGAGCCTCGAGGCGGTCGATCTGTCCCGAGCGCCCTACGCGTTGACCGTCGAGGGGGAGCGGGTTGCGACCCAGACCGTGATCGTGGCCACCGGAGCCGGACACCGTCATCTCGGGCTCGAGAGTGAAGCGAAACTCGAGAAGAAAGGCGTGACCTACTGCGCCACCTGCGACGGCGCGCTGCCCATGTTCCGCGACCAGCCTTTGGTGGTGGTCGGTGGGGGAGACTCAGCCTGCGAGGAGGCCTTATACCTGACGCGGTTC
>Ga0194126_10010277_pt1 | contig 12299 bp, 9 predicted proteins | sample TA2KigC150mmetaG_FD_148641 | JGI IMG/M metagenome (GOLD analysis project Ga0194126, IMG submission 148641) | Freshwater microbial communities from Lake Tanganyika, Tanzania - TA2015035 Kigoma Deep Cast 150m | ecosystem: Environmental > Aquatic > Freshwater > Lake | place: Tanzania: Lake...
CGGTGGTGGACGTGTGCATGAACGCGTTCGGCGAAATTAACCGCCTCACCCGGATCAGTTGCCCCACCATCGGGGTGCTCACCAACGTCCACCCGGCCCACACCGAAGGCGTGGGGGATATCGCCGGGGTGGCCCGGGCCAAGGGCGAGCTTATCCGCGCCCTGGACCACGGCGCGGTCCTGATTTACAATGCCGACGACCCCTGGGTGGCCCGCCTGGCCCAGGATTTCCGGGGTCCTAAGCTAAGTTTCGGCCTCAACGCCGCGGCCCGCCTCCGGGCGCAGGATAGAGAAACCCGGGGCCGGGCCGGCCAGGTCGCCCGCCTCTCGTATGCGGGGCAGGACTGGCCCCTGACCCTGCCCGCCCCGGGGCTGCACATGCTCTACAACGCCCTGGCCGCCACCGCCGTGGGCCTCGCCCTGGGGTTGGCGCCCGGGGACACCGCCGCCGCTCTGGGACGGTTTCACCCCATCCACCGGCGCTCCCAGGTGGAAACCCTGAGTTCCGGGGTGAACCTGATCAATGATTGCTACAACGCCAATCCCGGCTCCATAGCCATGGCCTTAGGGACCCTCATGGAACTCCGGGACCGCGGCCGGGCCGCCGCGGCCTTAGGTGACATGCTGGAGCTGGGACATGGCGCCGCCGCCGACCACCGGGAACTGGGCCGGCTGGCCGCCCGCCTGGGCTTGGAGGTTCTCGTGGTTTATGGCAGCTTTCGCCAGGAGGTGGCCGACGGGGCCATCGAAGCCGGCCTCAATCCGGACCTCATCTTCCCGGTGGCGTCCCGGGCCGACGGCGCCCGGATCTTGCGGGAGATCCTGGCCCCCGGGGACTGGCTCCTGGTAAAAGGCTCCCGCAGCATGCACATGGAAGGGCTTATTGACCGGTTGGAGGGGATTTAATGTAGGGTGGGCACTGCCCGCCATAATTAGCGGTTGATTGATGGCGGGCAGTGCCCGCCCTACACAACTACACGACTTCAGGAAGATTTTTCAAGGGAGATTGGCTTAAGTGCTCTACCATCTGCTCTATCCGTTAAAATCGGTCTTCGGCGGGTTCAATGTCTTCCGGTACATCACCTTCCGGACCATCTTCGCCATCCTCACGGCCCTGATCATTTCCCTGGTGGTGGGGGGCTGGTTCATCCGCAAGCTCAAGGAAATGCAAATCGGCCAGTATATCCGGGAAGACGGCCCCCAGTCCCACCAGGCCAAGACCGGCACTCCCACCATGGGGGGGCTGATGATCATTTTCGCCACCCTGGCCGCCACCGTCCTGTGGGCCGAATTGAACAACCCCTTCATCTGGCTCTTGATCCTGGTGACCCTGGGCTTCGGCCTCATCGGGTTCTTCGACGACTATCTCAAGGTCATCAAGAAGCAAAACAAGGGGTTGAGCGGCCGGGCCAAGCTGGTGACCCAGACCCTGGTGGCCCTGGTGCCGGCCATCTGGTTCTACGTCAATCCGGGGTTCGACACCACCCTGACGATCCCCTTTTTCAAGCAGGTCCAGCCGGACCTGGGCTTCTTCTTCATTCCGTTCGCGGTCTTTGTCATCGTGGGGTGCGCCAACGCCGTCAACCTCACCGACGGCCTGGACGGCCTGGCCATCGGCCCGGTAACCATCGCCGCCGCCTTCTACATCATCTTCTGCTACCTGGGGGGCAACATCAAGACCGCCGCCTATCTGCAGATACCCTATGTCCGGGGGGTGGGGGAGCTCTCCATCTTCCTGGGGGCCATGGTGGGCGCCGGGGTGGGATTTCTCTGGTTTAACACCTACCCGGCCCAGGTGTTCATGGGGGACGTGGGCGCCCTGGCCCTGGGCGGCGCTTTGGGCACTGTGGCCCTGGCCGCCAAGCAGGAGGTCCTCCTGACCGTCGTGGGCGGCCTATTCGTGGTGGAAGCCTTGTCCGTCATCATCCAGGTGAGCTTTTTCAAGGTCAGCAACGGCAAGCGCATCTTTCGCATGGCGCCGCTGCACCACCACTTCGAACTCAAGGGCTGGCCCGAACCCAAGGTCATCGTGCGCTTCTGGATCATCGCCATCATTTTGGGGTTGATCTCATTGAGCGCGTTAAAACTAAGATAATGTAATATCTGAGTTATCCTGGTTGGACGAGTTCCCTTTTTTCAATGGCCTTTGGGGAAAAAGGGGAAGAGGCGAAAAGGTAAAAGCAGACAAGTAAGCCTGGATCGTTACATTTAATCCTTTTCGCCTTTTTCCCTTTTCACCTTTTCGCCCTAAAAGCTCCAAACACCCTTTTGGCGTATATAGTCAATGGACTTGCTTAATCAGAAAATCTTAGTCGTCGGCCTGGCCCGGACCGGCGTGGCCCTGTGCCGTTTCCTGGCCGGGCACGGGGCCCGGGTAACGGTCACCGACCAGGCGCCGCCTGATGACCTGGCCGATCCGCGCCGGGACATCCAGGACCTGGGGGTGGTGGAAGACCTGGGCGCGGCCCAGCCCCGCTGGCAGGGTTTTGATGCCATCGTCCTTTCCCCCGGGGTGCCGCCGGAACTCCCCTGGCTCGCGGCGGCCCGGGCTGCGGGCGTTCCGGTGATGGGCGAACTGGAAGTGGCGGCCCCCTTTATCCGGCGGCCGCTCCTGGCGGTGAGCGGCACTAACGGCAAGACCACCACCACCACCCTGCTGGGAGAGCTGCTCACCGCCTCGGGGATTAAAACCCTGGTGGGCGGCAATATCGGCACCCCCGTGGTCTCCCTCCTGGACCGGCAGGAAGCGGCGGACCTATTGGTGCTGGAGGTGAGCAGCTTCCAGCTGGACACCACCTCCCACTTTCATCCCCAGGCCGCGGCGCTCCTGAACCTCACCCCGGACCACCTGGACCGCTATCCCGATTATGACGCCTATATCGCCTCCAAGGCCAGCCTTTTCCAGTGCCAGGGGGCCGCCGATCTCCAGGTCCTCAATGCCGACGACCCCGCGGTGGCGGGCCTTGACCGGGGCTTAAGCCGGGTCTATTACTTTTCCGCCACCCGTCCCCTCGCCACCGGGGCCTGGCTGGATAACGACGCCCTCAAGGTCAGGCTGGCCGATAAACGGGAGGAAACTTTCCCCCTTTCGCACATCCGGCTCCAAGGGAAGCACAACCTGGAAAATATCATGGCGGCCCTGCTCCTGGCCCTGGACGCCGGAGCCGACGCCGATGCCTGCCGAGACGTGCTGGCGACTTTCCGGGGCCTGCCCCACCGCCTGGAATGGGTGGCCGACAAGGGCGGGGTGTCCTTCTACGATGACTCCAAGGGCACCAACGTGGGCGCAGTGGCCACTTCCCTGGCCCATTTTGACCGGCCGGTGATCCTCATCGCCGGCGGCCGGGACAAGGATAGCGACTTTTCGCTCTTAAACGACCTCATTGCCGCCCGGGTCAAGGCCCTGGTGCTGCTCGGGGAAACCCGGGAGCGCCTGGCCCGGGTGTGGCGGGGGCTTGCCACGACCTACCTGGCGGACGACATGACCGCGGCCGTGACCCGGGCCTGGGAGTTGTCCCGCCCCGGGGAGGTGGTGCTCCTTTCTCCCGCCTGCGCCAGCTTTGACATGTACCGGGACTATGCCCACCGCGGCCAAGACTTTCAAAATCTGGTGAAGGAGCTTAACCATGCCCAATGAGACCAAGGTTCAGGTTGCCACGCCGGTCCACTACGACCAGATGCTCCAGATCACGACCTGCTCCCTGCTGGCCCTGGGGATGGCCATGATCTTCATCTCCAGCACCCTCATGGCCCAGTCCCAGTACAACGACGCCTACTACTTCATCAAGCGCCAGGGGGTCTATACCCTCCTGGGCCTCGGGGCCCTCTTCCTGGGGCGCAGCATCAACTATCACCGCTACAAGCGCTGGGTTTACTTCATCCTCCTGCTCTCCCTCATCTCCCTGATCCTGGTCTTTGTCCCGGGCATCGGCGGCAAGGTCCGGGGCGCGGCCCGCTGGCTGCGCCTGGGGCCCCTGACCCTCCAGCCGTCGGAGTTCGCCAAGCTGGCCTTGGTCCTGTTCCTGGCTTATTCCCTGGCCCGGAAGCAGGAGAAGATGAAGTATTTCGCCATCGGTTTTTTGCCCCACATGCTGGTGGCCGGCCTCTTCATCGCCCTGATCCTCAAGGAGCCGGATTTCGGCACCTCCGTCACCCTGGGGGCCATCATCTTCACCATGCTCTTTGTGGGAGGCACCCGGCTCACCCACATCCTCCTGACCCTGAGCGCCGTCATCCCCCTGGGCGTCTGGATGGTGCTCCGGGACCCCAAAAAGTTCGCCCGAATCATGTCGTTCATGGACCCCTGGAAGCACGGCCAGGACGTGGGCTACCAGCTCAAGCAGGCCTTGCTCGCCATCGGCTCCGGGGGGCTGTGGGGCCTGGGCCCCGGCCAGAGCCGGGCCAAGCTCTTTTACCTGCCGGATTGCCACACCGACTTCATCCTGGCCATCTTCAGCGAAGAACTGGGCTTCCTGGGGGTCTTGCTGGTGCTGGCCCTGTTCACCATCATCCTCTGCCGGGGCTTTCGCCTGAGCCTCAAGGCCCCGGACAGCTTCGGCTCGTATCTGGCCTTGGGGCTCACGCTCATGATCGGCCTGCCGGCCCTCATCAACATGGGCGTGGTGAGCGGCATCCTGCCCACCAAGGGTCTGTCCCTGCCCTTCCTCAGCTATGGGGGCTCGGGGCTGCTGGTCAATTTGCTGGCCGTGGGCATCCTGTTGAATATCAGCAGCCAGGTCAAGTTTCCCTCGGGGGCGCCGCCCAAAGCGTCCAAACCATTGGTTGAGGCGGAAAAATAACCGGGTTGGGACCCGGGCGTCCCGCCGGGATATGGTTCCCGGGATGATCCCGGCTTCCAACGTTATGATTCATAATTTATATGAGATAAAACGAGCCATATCTTGAATGCCGGGTGTTTTAAGTCCCCCTTTCTTAAAGGGGGATTTAGGCGGATTATCAGGCGCTTATTTAATCCCCCCTTATACCGTGTTCGTTTTGTAGGGGCGGGTTTGAAACCCGCCCCTACGAGAGATATCAATAGGTTATCTGGATGGTTTGTTTCATTTCACAGGGAACACGGTATTACCCCCCCTTTAGCAAAGGGGGGAGAAAAAGCCTGGATTAAAATGCCACTTTAATTTTGAAGTGTCACTCTATCGGCAGCCAAGCTGAGGACTGAGGTTGAGGCAAGCAATCATTCGCCTTGGCCATGGAGGGGCCGATGGCCACCGGGGGGTGGAGAATGAGGGACCCCATGGAGCTCAGGGTGGTAATCGCGGCGGGTGGCACCGGCGGGCACCTGTTCCCCGGCATCGCCGTGGCCCAGGAGTTTTTGGGGCGCCACCAGGCCGCGGTCACCTTCCTCACCACCCCCAAGCCGGTCACCACCCAGATCCTGGAGCGCTACGGCTTCGCCTGGGAGGCCGTCTCCTCCCGGGCCTTAAAGGGCGAGGGCCTCTTCAGCCGGGGCCGCACCCTGCTGGGGGTGCCGGGGAACGTGCTCGCGGCCCGGACCCGGCTGAAGAAACTCAACCCCCACCTGGTTCTGGGTATGGGGGGCCATTCCTCCGGACCCGCGGGCGTGGCGGCCTGGCTTTTGGGTATTCCCCTGGCCCTCCACGAGCAGAACGCCATTCCCGGGGCCACCAACCGCTATCTGTCCCGGCTGGCCGCCAAAATCTTCGTGTCTTTTCCCGGCAGCCGGGACTTTTTTCCCCGAGGACGCTCTCTCTGGACCGGCAACCCCATCCGGCCGGAGTTTTTCGAGCCCGCCCCGCCCCGGGACGCGTCGCCCTTTACGATCATGATCACCGGCGGCAGCCAGGGTGCCCATGCCCTCAATATGGCGGTGCTGGCGGGGTTGCCGGGGCTTACGCATATGAAAGACCGCCTGGCCTTTCTCCACCTCACCGGCGAGGCCGACCGGGAGAGGGTGGCCGCGGGGTACCGGGAGCACGGATTTGCTGCGGAGGTGGCGGCCTTCACCCCGGAGGTGGCCGCCTGGATGCGCCGGGCGCACCTCTTGGTCTGCCGGGCCGGGGCCTCCACGTTGGCGGAGTGCGCGGCGGTGGGCCGGGCCGCCATCCTGGTGCCCTACCCCTTCGCGGCCAACAACCACCAGGAGTTCAACGCCCGGTTCCTGACCGCGGCCGGCGCCGCCGAGATAATCTTAAATAAAGATTTTACCGGAGAGGCTTTCGCTGGTAAGATAGAGCAGTTCCTGGCCACCCCCGAACATCTGGTGCACCTGGAAGCCGCCAGCCGCCAACTGGCCCGCCCGGACGCGGCGAGAGAGATTGTCGAAGGGTGCATGGATTTGATCCGACCCGGCTAATTTTTGGATCATTAAGGTGGGGCGGGCACGGCCCACCGGTATTTACGTGGACATGAGATCATTAATGTAGGGCGGGCACTGCCCGCCGGCATTTACCTTGATATGCGAACATGCCCCGTTATAAAAGAGCGCAACAACCTGGAGGGACCTTCTTCTTTACGGTGGTGACTCATCGCCGCAGAAAACTTTTTTACGACATTAATAATCGAATGATCTTGAAAAAGGTCATTATGGAGGTGCAATCGCTCCATCCATTCAACATCGACGCCTGGGTACTATTGCCGGAACATCTCCACTGTATATGGACGCTGCCGGAAGGAGACACGGATTTTTCGAAGCGCTGGGGGTTGATTAAGGCAAAATTCTCCAAGGAATTGAGCCACCCGACCACACCGGTCTGGCAAAACCGTTTTTGGGAGCATCTTATCCGTGACGACCGGGATTTGACTACGCACCTTGATTATATCCATTATAATCCTGTGAAACATGAGTTGGTCAGGAGCCCCAAAGATTGGCCTTCCTCCACCTTCCACCGTTATGTGCAGGAAGGGTTGTATCCGGCAAATTGGGGTGAGGGGGTTTCTTTTCAAGCGACAGATAGATTTGGAGAATGAAAAAGACGGCGGGCAATGCCCGCCCTACAGGACTGAAAATAACCTTTATGAATTAATTACACAAGCTAGAGATGCTGATATCCTTACCGATGAGGCCATTCAATTGGCCCATCTGATTCGAAGACATAGAAATATAACAGCTCACGAGCAAGTTGATATTCGTACTAAAGAAGCTAGGGTTTTATTGGTTTTGTTATCAGCCGCTCTTCTTTGGCCACTATTACCAGAATAGTAAATGTAGGGCGGGCACTGCCCGCCGTCACAATATTGTCACTCTATATGAATATTCAAAATAACATAATGGAATTAAACAATAAAACCACCTACCACTTCATCGGCGTTGGCGGCATTGGCATGAGCGGCTTGGCGGAGCTGTTGGTGCGCCAGGGGGTGTGCGTGAGCGGCTCGGATCTGGCCGAAGGGGACATCACCCGGCGGCTGGCTGGTCTGGGGGTCCGGGTCCACCTGGGCCACCGAGCCGAAAACCTGGGGGACGCCGGCGTCGTGGTCCATTCCACCGCGGTCAAAGAGGACAACCCCGAACTCGCCGCGGCCCGGGGCCGGGGCCTTGAAGTGCTGCGCCGGGGGCAGATGCTGGCCCGGCTCATGGAGGGCCATACCCAGGTGGCGGTCACCGGCATGCACGGCAAAACCTCCACCACCGCCATGACTGCCGCGGTTCTCCGGGCCGGAAACCTCGACCCCACCGTGGTGGTGGGGGCCCTGTGGGACAATCTCGGGTCCAACGCCATCCTGGGCCGGGGCGAGTATTTCGTGGCCGAGGCCGACGAGTCCGACGGCTCCTTCACCTATCTTTCCCCCCAGGTCAGCGTCATCACCAACCTGGACCGGGAACACCTGGACCACTACCGGGACCTGGCCCACATCCAGGAGATTTTTGCCGGCTACCTCCAAAATCTCCCCCCTGGCGCCCGGGTGGTGGCCTGGGCCGACGACCCCCACCTGGCTACGGTTCTCGCCAACTGCCCCCACGAGTTGATTACCTACAGCCTGAAACCTGGGGGGGGCGATTTTTTCGCCACCGACCTGACGCCCCTGGGGTTGGGGTACCGCTTCCGTCTGTGGCGCCGGGGCGAGGCCTTCGGGACCGTCACCCTGCCCCTGGCGGGGTCTCATTACGTCCTCAACGCCATGGCCGCCTGCGCGGTGGGGAGCCTTGTGGGCCTGGAGTTTCCGGCCTGGCAGCAGGGGCTGAAAAACCTGGGCCAGATCCACCGGCGCTGCCAGGTCAAGGGCGAAGCCCGGGGCATCCTGGTGATGGACGATTACGGCCATCACCCCACGGAAATCCGCTCCACTTTGACCGGCCTGGCTCAGGCCTTTCCCGACCGCCGCCTGGTGGTGGCCTTCCAGCCCCACCGCTACAGCCGCACCCGGGCCCTGCTGCCGGATTTTTTCCCCGTGTTCGATCAGGCGGAGATGGTCTTCATCGCCGAGATCTACGGCGCCGGCGAGAGCCGCCCGGCTGGTCTCTCCGGGCGGTCCGTCTACGAGGGCGTCTGTCGCACCGGGCACCCCGAAGTCCATTTTATTGAAGAAAATGCTTCGATAGCCGATTATATCCTCGACCACCTCAATGCCGGTGACCTGGTCCTCACCCTGGGGGCCGGGGATATCTGGAAGACCGGCGAAGAGCTGCTGGCCCGCCTGCAAAACCAGGCGGCGGGCCGGGAAGCGAGGCGCGCATGAAGAAAAAAACCGAGCCGCGGCCCTCCCGCCTCATCCCCCAGCGGCCGGCGCCCAAACCCCGGCTCATCCCCCCGCGGCCAAAGAGCCAGACCCGGTTCCTCTCCCGGGGGCAATCCCAGAACAGTTACCGCCGCAACCGTTTCAAGGGAGAGTCCCGAAAAACCTGGCTCCGGGGCGTGGCCTGGCTCTTCGGGTTGTTGACCCTGGCCGGACTCGGCCTGGGTTTGGTGGTGCTCTATCATCAACTCTTGACCTCTTCCCGGTTTTGCATTAAAGATATCAACAATATCGAAATCGAGGGGGCCAGGCGTCTTTCCCGCAGCCTCCTACTGGAACAGTCCAAACTGGTTTCCGGCGCCAGCCTCCTGGCCATCCGGCCGGGCCAGGTGGAGCGGGCCTTAATGGCCCACCCCTGGGTCGCCAAGGCCGAGGTGTCCAGGAAGTGGCCCCACAGCCTCCACCTCAAGATTCAGGAACGGGACCCGGTGGCCCTGGTGCAGTTTGGCGAAGAGTTGTTGTATATGGATCGCCAGGGGATGATCTTCAAACCCCTGTCCCCGGGAGATCCCCATAATTTCCCCGTCATTACGGGTTTAACCCCGGAACAGTTCCGGCATCCGGCCGGGGACCTGCCCGAGGTAGTGGCCCAGGCCTTCCAACTGATGGACGTGCTGAAAGCCACCCAGCCCCCTCTCAATCTGGAGAATATCTCCGAGATTCACGTTGACCTGGATCGGGGATTCACCCTTTATGCCAACAGCGTGGGGGTCGCTCTGGACCTCGGTCTCCAGGACTATTCGGAAAAATTGGAAAAATTTGCCCAATTGTGGCCCGTATTAGTGCAAAAGGGATTATTGACCAAAGTTAACCGTATCAACCTCAACTATCCCCGCCGGGTGCTGGTCACCATGAAGGGGATGGAAGCAAACCCATAGGATAGAATCGTGCCTCAAGATCTCATCGTCGGTTTGGACATCGGCACCACCAAGATTTGCGCCGTGGTGGGCGAAGTGCGGGACCAGCAGCTGGACATTGTGGGCCTGGGCTCGGCGCCCACCGGCGGCGGACTGCGCAAAGGGGTGGTGGTGAATATTGAAAACACCGTGAAGGCCATCCGTCGCGCCGTGGAAGAAGCCGAAACCATGGCCGGCTGCGAAATCCGCTCGGTTTACGCCGGGGTCGGCGGCGGCCAGACCAAGGTCATCAACAGCCAGGGCATCATCGCCATCAAGGACCGTGAGGTGACCCCGGCGGACATGGAGCGGGTCATCGAGACCGCCCGCACCGTGGCCATCCCCTCCGACCGAGAAGTCATCCACACCCTGGTCCAGGAATTCATGATAGACGGCCAGGATGGCATCAAGGACCCGGTGGGCATCTACGGGGTACGCCTGGAGTGCAAGGTCCACATCGTCACCGGGGCCGTGACCTCCCTCAACAATATCATCAAGTGCGCCAACCGGGCCGGCCTGGAAGTGAACGGCGTCGCCCTCCAGAGCCTGGCCGCCGGGGAAGCGGTTCTCACCGACGAGGAGAAGGAACTGGGCGTGGCCCTCGTCGACTTCGGCGGCGGCGTCACAAACCTGGCCATCTTTGCCGAAAACGCCCTCCGGCACAACTTCGTCCTGCCGGTGGGCGGCAACAACCTGACCAACGACATTGCCGTGGGGTTGCCCACCTCCCTGACCAATGCCGAAGAACTCAAGAAACATTACGGCGCCTGTCTCAACGCCCTGACGGACCCGGATGAACTCATCGAGGTGGCGGGCCTCACCGGCCGGGAGACCCAGGCCATGCCCCGCGGCCGCCTGGCGGAGATCATCCATATGCGGGTGGCGGAAATCTTGAATCTGCTGGGCAAAGAGGTCCAGAGGGCCCGGTTCAGCCATCCCCTCCACTCCGGCGCGGTGCTGGTGGGCGGCACGTCCCTGGTGGACGGTCTGGCGGAGTTGGCCGGCGAAACCTTTAACATGCACACCCGTATCGGCTATCCCATGGGGGTCAGCGGCCTCATCGACGTGATCCACGACCCGTCCTACGCCACCGCGGTGGGCCTGGCCCTGTACGGTTTCCGGGGTCAACACAAAACCCCGCGTCGGGACGACCGCTGGCCCGGCGGCAACCGCGTTTACGGGCCCTCCTCCGGCGGGGGCTTCATGGCCAAGATTAAAAAATGGTTTCGCGAAGTGGTATGATGGAGCGAAACGTGCTATCATGGTCGTAAGGGGGTCCAGCATGAAAATACAATTAGTCCCCAACGAATTGTCGGCTAAGATCAAGGTGTTAGGAGTAGGCGGCGCCGGCGGCAACGCCATTAATGATATGATCGCCTCCCAGATGGTGGGGGTGGATTTTATTGCCGCCAACACCGATGCCCAGGCCCTGGAGCGGAGCGTGGCCCCGGTCAAGATCCAATTGGGTCCTAATGTGACCCGGGGGTTGGGGGCCGGCGGCGACCCCGAAGTGGGCCGGAACGCCGCCCTGGAAGAGGCCGAGCACCTCAAGCAGGTCATCCAGGGGGCCGACATGGTGTTCATCGCCGCGGGCATGGGCGGCGGCACCGGTACCGGCGGCGCCCCGGTGGTGGCCGAACTCAGCCGGGAACTGGGGGCCCTGACGGTGGCCGTGGTGAGCAAGCCCTTCGAATTCGAAGGCAAGATGAAGCGGCGCCTCGCCGACAACGGCATCGAGGAGCTGCGCAAGGTGGTGGACACCATCATCACCATCCCCAACGACCGCCTCTTCTCCCTGAGCTCCAAGAACTCCCGGATCAAAGACGTCTTTGGCATGGCCAATGAAGTCCTGGGCTTTGCGGTGCGGGGGATTTCCGACCTCATTATGGTGCCCGGCTTTATCAACGTGGATTTTGCCGATGTGCGCACGGTCATGAAAGAACGAGGCATGGCCCTCATGGGCACCGGCATCGCCAGCGGCGGCAACCGGGCCGCCGACGCCGCCCACAAGGCCATTTCCAGCCCCCTCCTGGAAGACATCTCCATCCGCGGCGCACGGGGCATCCTCATCAACATCACCTCCGCGCCAGACATCTCCATGGAAGAATTGAAGGAAATCTGCGGCATCGTCCAGGAAGAAGCCCACGATGAGGCCATCATCAAATGGGGCCTGGTCTGGGACGAAGGCCTGGCCGAAGAGATCCGGGTAACGGTCATCGCCACCGGCATCGGCAAGCGAGCCGAAGCTGAACGGGCCGCCTGGCCCCAGGGCGCCCCGTCCCAGCCGGAAGACCTGGAAATCCCCACCCATATGCGGATGCCCGAACCCAACGCCCGGGGCGCCGAAGCCGCTAAAGATGGCGTCAAGAAATCCCTGGGGGTGGTGGCCGCCAAAAAATTTATCGTCCACCCCGACCTCCAGTACGAGGAAAACGAACTGGACACCCCGCCGTTCCTCAGGAAGGCAGATTAAAGACGAGTTCCGGGTTTTAGGTTCTGGGTTTTACGTGGGGGCGTGAATGATCACGCCCTTTTTTTTCAGGGTGGGTCTCACGCACCATTAAACGGAAGTTCCACACTTTTTCTGGGCAAAATTGAGGTTAACATATTGATAATTAAAAAATAAATTGGTTTTTGAGCTTAAGATATGTACCCATGTAATTATAATTAATAACTTGATTAATGGCAA
>Ga0194126_10010279_pt1 | contig 12299 bp, 11 predicted proteins | sample TA2KigC150mmetaG_FD_148641 | JGI IMG/M metagenome (GOLD analysis project Ga0194126, IMG submission 148641) | Freshwater microbial communities from Lake Tanganyika, Tanzania - TA2015035 Kigoma Deep Cast 150m | ecosystem: Environmental > Aquatic > Freshwater > Lake | place: Tanzania: Lake...
ACGCGCGCCGCTCCTACCTGCTGCGGCCCGCGAGCACGCGCTGCAGAAGGGCCAAGTCCTCGTCGCAGCGGACGACGAACGTCGCGTGACAGGCGCCCTCGGGCACGAGGAACTCGAGTTCGGCGCAAGTTGCCTCGGTCAGGGGCGCCCAGCTCCCAAGCTCGGGCTGTGGAACGACGGGCGGGTCCAGCCGTGCGGTGACTAGCTTGGCGCGGCGGAAGGAGCCGCGATGCACGCGGTCCGCCCACGTTGTGCCGGGCCAGGTGTGCAGCACCAAGTCCGTGGCGCACCCCCGGTTCAGCCATGCCATCCAGTTCTCGGCCAGACACAGGCGCACTTGGCGCGGCGCGTCGTACGTGTCCACATATCCCCGAACACTAACCGTCCCCCGCGGGCAGGCCGCCCTGAAGCCTGTGGTGACCTCGGCGACCACGTCGGTGAGACGGTCTTCCCGCCAGTGAAGCCACTCGTTGACGTACGCGAGGTCACCCTCATTGACAGGATCAAGGAGGATGTCGAGCGGGTCGATGGAGGCGGCTCGAACGTACGCCAAGCGGCTGGCGTCGGAGTAACCGAGCACGTCCGTCTCTCGGTAGCTGTGTCGGAGTCGACAGGTTACCATGAGCCCGTCCGGGCGGCAGCGCAACCCGAAGGTCCGGGCCATCGAGGAGAGGGCGGGGGCCAGGTGCCGCGCCCCCACGGCGGCGTAGGGTGTGCTGCTGCCGACGGGTTCGCTCCGCAGAGCGCGTAGCTCGAGCAGGCCCGCGGCGTCGAGGGCCTCGTCGGACGCGCCGTGCCAGTCGAGCAGATCGAAGGCCCCCATCAACTGAACGCCGCGCGCCCGGCACTCCTTGCGGAGGAGCGGCCAAGGGACCCTCGTCGGGGAAGCCGTCAGGCACCCCGGCGGACGAACGCTTTTCGGCGGGAAGTAGACGACCCCACCCTCGAAGGCGGGCACACAGAGGCGGGAGTTCGGCCCGAACGCGGCGACGCGCTCCGCGAGGCGCCCCCAGTCTCCCGCCCACGTCGGGTCAAGGCGGATATCGACCGCGTGGAGAGCGGCCCCGGTCGGCTCGGTGTTGGGCGTGGCGACATCTGCCCAGGCGTGGGGCAGGGACATCACCGCGACTACCACAACATGAGGTAGTAGCATAGGTCCACCTGCGCAGCGACGGGTGTGCCGGGAGTCTGTGCGCCCGGAGAGGCGACCATACTCGCGAGAGGGCGCCGCACCTTTGGGTCGGCAATGAGGAAGATGGTTGGAACAAGCTCGAAGGACGTTGCGTCGGTCACAACCGCCGGGGGGGCAAACAGCGCGCGGGCGGCAGCTTGGACCGAGTCAGGCATGTCGCCGAACTTCATCACCCGTCGCTCCAAGAAGGCCCCCAGCGGGAGGTCCGCCGCAGGTCCCCGGCAGGAGGCGGTCCAGCTCGACGTAAGGGTCGGCTGTTGAGAGCTTCGGGGGCGCGGCGTCGGGGGCCGCAAGGGACGCTGCATCTGCGGGAACGAACATCGCCGCCTTGCCCACGCGGCGGATCCCCGTCCCCGTGGCGAGGCAGGCCGCCTTGAGCAACCCACCCCACGGGAGCGTGGCGCCGGTCGTGAACAGGAGTTGGTCGGCGAGACGTCGGTCAACATGCCACTCGACAGGCCCCGCCGCGCTAAGGGCTTCCACCAGGTGGCTCAGGGTGAAACACGCTTCCGGCGGGCGCCACGCGCCCGCCGGGGCCAGCTCACGCACCAGGGCGTCCGACGGCGGCTCGGGAGTGGACGGCTCCGGATCTGTGTTGGGTAACTTCCCCGGAGGCGCGTCGCCAACGATGGACGCCGGGTCCCCGTGGACGACGTCCGCCTGCGGCGGCGTGGGTTGTCCGGGCCCTTCAGCTCCGTCATCACCTCCGCACAAGGTACGGGGCAGCACACTACTCCCGGCAGGACGGATGGCTGGAGCGAAGACTAGGCGCAGGTCGCCAAGCCCGACCCGCTCTCGAAGGGCGTGGCGACTGTCCGCCATCAGCACCATGGATAGCAGGAGGCCATGGTGCTTCGGGCTGAGGGTCCGGAGTGGAACGGCCTCGCCCGCCAGTAGTGCGCGGTAGGCGCTCGGACCGAGGGAGTCCAACAGCCGCCCCGCGGCCACGGTCAGTTCGGCCCGGGTCGTCAGCACTCCCTGCATCCAGGTGCGGTCCGTCGGCAGCCGAGGGAGCACCACGATCAGACCGTCGACGAGGGTCCACCCGCCTCTGGGCTTGCACAGCAAGTCGAGGGTCTGAGGCACGCTTCGTTCCCGGATGTCGAGCGTAACCTGGGACTCATAGGGAGGGCACGGGCCCACGACGGGCAGACCCGTGCCCTCAGTGATCGGGCGGAACGCATCCGGGAACGTGAACTCGCCCGTGATCGGGATGGAGCGCTCGAGAGTCTCAGGCAAGGGGTCAGCGACAGCGCCCAGCAATCCCGGCTGGATCGCTGCCAAGAGGCTCGCGGTGACGGCGAACACAGACAGGCATCGTGGCCTCCGTACGGCACGGAGCGCAAGCAGCCCAGCACGTTGCGGGAGTCGGCCCCCGATCCGGCGATCCGACCGCTGTCGCATGATCCCGTGCCCCCTGGAGCCTAGCTTCCCGACACAGAGCGCCACCAGCAGCCCCCGAGCGCCACGGGCCCGCCGAGCTGCCCGTCGATGCACTTGTTGGCAGGCGGTGCGGGCTGGGATGGGCAGCCGCCTGAGCCGGCACAGAGCCTCAGGCCATGGGAGACGGTTCCCTTGTAGCACTGCTCGTCGAGCCCGATGATGTAGCACGGGCTGTTGCACGAGTTGTCGAGGGCGAAGAAGCCTCCTGGGCACGACGCCTCCCAGTAGCCCATGCACTGGCCCATCATCATGCCGGTGTAGTGCCACTTGAACGTCCACCCGCAGCACGGGGTGGTCATCTCGCAAAGCCACAGGTACTGGCAACACTGGGTCTCCGACTCGCACTCGAACGTGCTCTCGCAGTAGTTGCCGGTCTTCATGTAGTACCCCATGCAGCCGTCGATGTTCGACAGCGGACATGTCTCGATGCCGGAGCAATCCAGAGCGAGAGCCGCGGCAGTGGGAATCGCCACGGCCAGGGCGATCACGATCGACGTCAGAAGTCTCCTACGCACTTCGCCATCCCTCCTCATGTTCTGGTTGCCGTCACGACGTCTCCTGCTCACCACGATGGCTGCGCCCTCACCCCCTCCCATCCCGCCGCTCGCCCCTCCTCCAGCTCAGTGCCGGATGGCCTCTCTGCCAGCGACGGGCTCGAAGTGCGGACTGTGGTCCGGCGTGTGACAGACCTGGCAGAGCGCGTCGAGAGGCGTGCGGTCGATCCGAGCCGGGTCGCGCGTCAGCGCGTGGACGACTCCGTCTCCGTGGCACGCGCTGCACTCGACGCCTCCGCCGTCCTCACTGGCCGCCGGCAGCCAGCGAGTGCGCCGCAGGTACTCCGAGTGACAGACCATGCAGTCCGTCATCGCCCGGTTCTCGAGCTTCAGAGCAGCGACGCTGCCGGCGTGCGGTCCTCGCCGCCAGGCGTCGTACTGCGCCGGATGGCATTCGCCGCACGCCTGGGCTGGGGCGAACTGGTACTCCACGGACTTCATCGTCCACGGCACGCCGGGTACGCTCTGACCTGCCGTCTCTCCGAGCTGACGGAGATAGGAAGCGACTAGCTTGGCGACATCGGGGTCAGGATCGGCGTCCTCGGTGACGCGGTGGTTCTGGATGCCAACCCCATTCGGGCCTCCGAGGCTCAACTGGGCGATCGCGTGGGCCGCCGGCGGAAGCGGCGCGGCGGGAATGCCCGCCAGCGATGAGACTTCACCGTTCGTCGTCGCTTCGTCGAAGGGGGCGATCAGCACGACCGCAAGGCATTCCCGCAACTGAGGGTTGCTGAGAATGGTCTCCGTCTGCGGGCGGGTCAGATGGCTGACGAGGATGACATGATCACCGCGGCCGCGGGCTTTCGTCGCCATGTCCGTCAGGGCGCGGAGATCGACGCCCCCCTCGGTCACGAGGTTCATCACTGCCACTGTCCGGTCGCCGACGGACACCTGGGCGAGAGGAGTGGAGCACTCTGCGATCTGGGGGTCAGTTGAGCGAGTCGAGACCACGAGAGGGATGGCGTTGGCCTTGCACCACTTCAGCAGACGGTCGTCGAGGAGCAAGTCGCCAGCGGAGGGAGCAATGGCGTGGTACTGCATCAGCGCCGATGCCGCGAGGACAACCTGGGCCACGTCCGCGCTAGTTGCCCAGCCGCCGCCATCGAGTCGGAGAGCCGGGCCAGTACGTTGCTCGCAGTCATCGAGGATGCTGGCGCGACGCGCCAGCCCGCCGGAGCGTTGGCCCCCTCACCCGCAGGGCTCCAGTGCGCCTAACGTGTTGGCGGAACACAGAATGGTCAGTTGATCGTGTGAGGGGACAGGGATTGATGGTGGTGCAATGCAGGAGAGCAGTGCAATGCAGTTTGCAATCAATTCAATCACCTCGCGTATGATATAAATACAGGATATAGGCATTTCTGTCAAGATATAGTTCAATAATATCCGCTAAGTGGGTGGGCACATCATCTTCCCGATAACTGTTGTGGAGAGCTCGCTTGACAATCGAACCTTAGTTCGATATACTACTCGAACAAGCGTTCTAGCTGGTCTCGGGGAGCTATTACCATGCACGGACACGCGCCAAGGGCAGGTCACCGGTTACAGGTGACCGGTGACCGGAAACCGCCGGCGACAACACCCACACGACCCGCCGTTCCTATCACCTATCACCAGTCACCTGTCACCTCCACCGTCGGGTTCATCCACCTGCCCCGCTTCCAGGCTGAGGTCGAGGCGAAGCTACTAGACAAAGCTCGCGTCCCCCTCGCCATCCATCAACGCGGCCGGATCATCTCAGTCTGCGAGAGCGGAGAGGCAGCCGGTCTGCAGATCGGCATGCGCCTGCATCAGGCTCAGGCAGTCTGCCCGAGCGCGGAGTTCGTCCCGCTGGTCATCGACCGGTATGAGCCCTTCTGGCGGGAAGTCCTGGACCTGTGCGTCGCGCACCTGGGGAGTGTTGAGCCGGGCGAGCCCGGCGAGGTCTTCGTCGATCTGGCTGGTCTCAAGCGCCCCGAGGAGGCCTTGGCACCACTGCAAGTGGCGGTCGAGACACGCACCGGTCTCACCTGCCGGACGGCTTGCGGCCCCAGCAAGTTCGTCGCGAAATTAGGGACAGGCACCCATTTCGGGCATGATGTCCGCCAGAAATGGGTGCCTGTCCCTAATTTCGCGCTCCAAGATTTCCTCGACCCGCTTCCGATCACGGAGCTCTGGCCGCTCGATCCCAAGACCCTCCAGCAGCTTCAGGCGCTCGGCATCCCGACGATCGGCTTGCTGCGGCGGATTCCGCTCGACCGCCTGGCGGAGCACTTCGGCCGCGAGGCCCGCCGCCTGCAGGACCTCGCGCGGGGCCTCGATCACTCGCCCGTCCGGCCGCTCTATCCGCTACGCGAGGTCGTCGTCCGGCGAACCTTGCCCGACGGCACGGACAATCCCGAAGCGCTCGATCGTTGTCTCAACGAACTGGCCGGCAAAGCAGCCGCCGAATTGCGCCGGCGTCAGGAAGTCTGCGGGCAAGTCGCCCTGTGCGCGACACCGGAGGCCGGCGCCCCGTCTTCGTCCTCGCTCCGCCTGCGCGATCCCAGCCACGACGAGCGCGATCTCCTCCGCGCGTGTCGCGTGCTGGTGAAGCGGCTGCGCCCGCCCGCGCCGATCTCCGCCCTGACGCTTAAGGCCTCTGACTGCCGCCGCGATACCGGGCGCCAACTCGACCTCTTCTACGACAACCGCGCGCTCGCGCGACGGCGGCAGCGCACCAGCCAAGCCCTCGAGGTCATTCGCGAGTGCTTCGGCCATGACATCGCGATCCTCGGCGCCGAAATGGAACTGCCCCGCCGCGAGCGCGTCCTGGCGGCGTTGGGAAATTAGTGCCGGTCCCTAATTTCCCAGGAGGTGGAACCATGCTCAGACTCGCTGATCGCACGCTCTCGGTTCTCGAGACCCCTCGCGGCGATCCGCAGGCCTTCCTTTGGCGCGGGCGGCGTGTGAGGGTTCGGCAGATCGTGGATGACTGGGAGGAAGAGGGCTGTTGGTGGCGAGACGAGGAGCCGCGCCGCGTCTACCGCGTCCTCGGCCATGACGACACGCTCTACGAGTTGCACCAACTCGCCGCCTCCGGCTGGCGGCTGTTTCGGACGTACGACTGAGACCAAGGGACGACTGTGGGCTTCGCACATCTGCATGTGCACACCCCCTTCTCCTTCCTCGACGGCGCGGCGGGGATCAAGGCGCTGGCGCGCGCGGCAGCCGAGCACGGCATGCCGGCGCTGGCGATGACGGACCATAACAACGTCTCGGCGGCGGTGCAATTCCATCAGGCGTGCGCCGCCGAGGGATTGAAGCCGATCCTCGGTGCCGAGGTGACGCTCGTTGGCGGCCGTCATCTCACGCTGCTGGCCGAGAACCCGTGCGGTTACGCCAACCTCTGTCGGCTGGTTTCCCACGCCCATCTCTCCCAGCCTCGCCGGAGGCCGGCGGCCTCGCTGGACGCGCTGCGGGAACACGCCGAGGGGCTGCTGTGCCTCTCCGGCTGTCGGCGAGGGTGCGTGCCCTCGCTGCTCCTCGCGGGGGACGCCGATGAAGCTCTCGCGGTTGCCTGCGAGCTGCGGGACATCTTCGGAGCGGATCGCTTTTTCCTGGAGTTGCAGCGGATCGGGCTGCCGGGCACGCGCCGGCTGCACGCACATCTGGTCGAGTTGGCGGAGCGCCTGGGGGTCGACCTCGTCGCCGCGAACAACGTGCATCACCTCCGGCGCGAGGACTTCCATGTGCATGACGTGCTGACGTGCGCTCGCACGCTGACGGTGCTGGAGGACGTGCACCCCGAGCGGCCCCTGAATGCCCAGCAGTACCTCCGTTCGCCGGAGGAGATGGCCGAGCTGTTCTGGGACTGCCCTCAGGCCCTCGACAACGCCGGACGGATCGCCGAACGCTGCGAGCCGGCCCTGCAGCCGGGCCAGTACCGCTTCCCGGCGTACGCGCTGCCGCCGGGAGAGACGGCTCCAGGCCTGTTGCGAAAGCTGGTGGCGGAGGGCGCGCGGCGACGGTATGGCCGAATCACCGGCGAGGTGCGCGAGCGGCTCGAGCGCGAGCTGTCGGTCATCGGTCAGCTCGGGTTTGACGAGTACTTCCTGGTGGTATGGGACCTGCTGCGCTTCGCGCGGGAGAGGGGCATCCGCTTCGCCGGGCGCGGCTCGGCGGCCGACAGCGCGGTAGCCTATTGCTTGGGCATTGCGAATGTGGACGCGATCGCGCGGCGGCTGCTGTTCGAGCGTTTCATGAGCCTCGAGCGGGCCGCCATGCCGGACATCGACATCGACTTCGAGGCCGAGCGCCGCGATGAGATCATGGCCTACGTGATCGAGCGGTACGGGCGGGAGCACGTCGCGATGGTCGCCACGTACAACACCTTCCAGGCCCGCAGTGCCGTGCGCGACCTCGGCAAGGCGATGGGCTTCCCCCTCGGCGAGGTGGACCGCCTGGCGCGGCATCTACCATATCTCTCCGCCCGGGAGATCGACGCAGCCTTCCAGCGCGTCCCCGAGCTGCGCGACAGCGGAATCCCCCGGGAGCGCTACCGGCAGCTCATCGAAACGGCGCGTGCCGTCGCCGGCTTCCCCCGACATCTCTCCACACACCTGGGCGGGCTGGTGGTGACGCGCGAGCCGCTGATGGACCTCACGCCCGTGCAGATGGCGGCCAAGGGGCTGCCGGTGATCCAGTTCGATAAGGACGACGTGGAGGATCTCGGGCTGGTGAAGCTCGACCTGCTGTGCCTGCGGATGCTTGGCGCGGTGGAGGACAGCATTCGGGCCATCCGAACCCGGGATGCGAGCTTCGACTATGACGCGATCCCGCCCGACGATGCCGAGTCATATCGCCTCGTCGCCGCCTCCGATACAGTGGGCGTCTTCCAGCTGGAGAGCCCGGCGCAGAAAGCCCTTCACGCGCGCTTGCAGCCCGATCGCTTCGAGGACCTGATTGCCGCCGTGGCGCTCATCCGCCCCGGGCCGATCATTGCGAACATGGTCGATCCATACATCGAGCGTCGGCAGGGGAAGACGCCCGTCGCCTACCTGCACCCCTCGTTGCGACCCATCCTGGAGAAGACCTACGGGGTGGTGCTCTTTCAGGAGCAGGTGATTGAGATTGCGACGGAGGTGGCGGGCTTCACGCCGGGCGAGGCCGACCAACTCCGCCGCGCCATGACCCACAACCGTTCGTGGGAGGAGATGGAACAGATCGGCCGGCAGTTCATCGCGCAGGCCCGAACCCGAGGCGTGGGGGAGAGGGTCGCGAAGGAGATCTTCTCCTACATCCAGGCCTATGCCGGTTACGGGTTTTGCGAGGCCCATGCTGCGGCCTTCGCCGATACGGCCTACAAGACCGCCTATCTGAAGCGCCATCATCCGGCGGAGTTCTACGCGGCGCTGCTCTCGAACCAGCCGATGGGCTACTATCCACCCAACACCCTCCTCTGGGAGGCCCGCCGCAAGGGGATCGAGGTTCGCGGGCCCGATCTCAACCGCAGCGAGGCGCAGTACACGGTCGAGGACGGCGCCTTGCGGGTCGGCCTCGCGCAGGTCAGAGGCATCGGGCAATCCGCCCTCGACCGACTCATCGCGGCGCGCGAGCCCGCCGCCCCGTTCGCCTCCCTACTCGACCTCGCCCGCCGTACACGCGTCGACCGCGACGTTCTCCGCAACCTCATCCTCGCCGGCGCCCTCGATTCCCTCCACCCAAACCGGCGACAACTCCTCTGGGAGCTGTCGGCCCTCGGCGACCCGACCCGCCTCGACGCGCAGGCGCCTCTGCCTTTCTCCCCTCTTCCCCAGGGAGAGGGGCCGGGGGTGAGGGACTCCGTCCCCGACTTCTCCCCGAGCGAGAAGTGGTGGCAGGAGTTGGACGCGTTGGGGCTCGCGTTGAGCCGTCATCCCATGGCGATCGCCCGGGGGCAACTGCAGGCGCAGGGGGTGCTGACCTGCGCCGAGGTCCGCGCCGCCCGCACGGGCGCGACGGTCAAGGTCGCCGGGCTGATCATCCGCCCGCATCGCCCCCCGACGAAGAGCGGGCGCACGGTGGTGTTCTTCACGCTGGAGGACGAGACGGAGCTGCTGGAGGTCACGGTCTTCGAATCGGTCTATCAGCGGTGCGGTAAGGCCATTTTCACGCAGCCGATGCTGCTGCTCACCGGCCGCGTCGACCGGCGCGGCGCGGCCAACACCGCCGGTGCGCTGGTGGCCTCTCATGTCGAGGGCTACACGATGGTGTGCAGGGACATGCCCTCTGAGTGACGAATTCAAGTCTCCGCGCTCAGAGGGTGCCTGCAAGATGGCCGGAGACTACACGTTCTTCCATGGGGAGGCCTGGGCCGAGGAGTTCGCCCCCTCACAGTTGAGCCAGCTCGTCGACCGGCGGGCCGTCGAGCTGATCGAGCTGGGGCTGAGTCAGGAACTGAAGACCGCCGTCGCGGTCATGCAGCCCACTGAGGACGGGTCGAGCTACGAGTACGTGACGGCCTCTCACGGCCTGGCCCATCGCGCACCGTTCTGCCGATACCTGCGCAGCTTCCCGGCAGGCGAGCGGCTGTGCCATGCGAACGACTGCCGGGTCTTCGAGCGACTGAAGGGGCTTGCGGGGCCCGACCCGGAGTCGTTCTACCCCTGTCACATGCAGCTGGCCGATCTGGCGGCGCCGGTGCGCGTTGGCGGACGACTGGTGGCCGTTCTCTTCTCAGGGCAGCGACGTCTACTGAAGTGGCGGCCCGCGCTCGGCGAACGGATCGCGGCCCTCGAACGCGAGATCCCGGAGCTGAACGTGGCGACCCTAAGGCGCCACGCGGAGACCATCCGTCCCGGTACTCCGGCGTCGCTGCTGCTGCTCCGCGAGCAGCTGGTCGACGCGGCCGCGCAGATCCAGCGGTTCGCCGAGCAACGCTACAACCTCTGGGTGGCCTTCCAGGCCCGCGAGCGCCTGGTGGCCGAGGGCAACCACGAGCTGCGCGCGGCGCTGCAGGCGGCTCTGATCGAGGCCGAGTTCCTGGACATGTACGGCTCCCAGGTCGGCTTGGAGCCGCCCCCGGAGATCGCTGAGGCGCTGGAGCGCATCTGCGGGGAGATCTACCATCTGCGCGATCGTACGCTGGCACGCCTGCTCGCCTCGCGCGCCCGGGTGGCGGAGGCGATTCCAGCGTGCGAGTACAAGCTCGACCGCGACCACGATCTGCGGACACTCCTGGACGACTGCGTGAGGGCCTACCGGGGGATCGCTCGCTCGCGCGGGATTACGATCCAACTGGAGGTCCACTCCGGGGCGCCGCTGCGGTTCCGCTTCGACTGGGAGAGCATCCGCCTCGTCGTCTCCAATCTGCTGGACAACGCCGTGAAGTACTCCTACGCGGGCACATACGTGCGGGCATCTGTGACGCGGCGCGATGAATGGGCCCTCCTCGCCATTGAGAACATGGGCACCGGCATCCCGCCGGACGAACTGACTCGGGTGTTCGAGCGTTTCTACCGGGCGCGCACGCGAGACGCGAAGCGGCTGATCTGGGGGAGCGGTCTGGGGCTGACGGTAGCCCGCGAGATCGTAGAGGCTCACGGCGGGGGAATCTGGGCGGAGAGCGAGCCCGGCGGACGCGCGACCGAGAGCCGACAGAAGTTGGAAGGCTACAAGACGACGTTCCACGTCAAGCTGCCGCTGCACAGAAAGGATGATCCGGATGGCTGAGCCACGGCCGAGGGTGCTCTTCGCCGAGGACGAGGCCGAGCGGAACCGCAGATTCACGGACGCTCTGCGGCTCGAGGGTCTCGACGTCGACACGGTCTCGACCGTCGTCGGGTGCATTGAGCGACTTCGCGCGGAGCCGTATGACCTGCTGGTCCTGGATGTGATGATGCCGCTGGGCGACGGCGAGGCATGGGAAGGCATCGACCCCATCGACGCCGGGGTCGCGCTGCTTACCCGCTGGCGCGACGGCGAGCTTCCGGGGCTCCCCGAGAACCTGCCGGTCATCGTCCTCACGGGCACCACCCGGCACCGGGAACTCCTGGAGGCGTTGGGGGTTAGCGACTACCTCGAGAAGCCCTGCAGCCTGCCTTGGCTTCTGGAGGCTGTGAGAGCGGCGGTGCGCACCGAGGAGGGGCGGCCATGACCGATCCACGCTCTCTGGCGCTGGAAGTCGACCGGCTCCGCTGCGCTCTGGACGCCGCATCGGCCGACCTGGGGTTCTACGACGGCGCGGTCGCCGAGCTCGTGGCCATGGTCGGGACGCTCGAGGGCCTCGACCCCCTCACCAATCCGGAAGCCGTGCTGGCGGGACTGGCCCGCATCTGCGACAGCGAGTTCGCCCTGCTACTGCGGCATCGCGCGGGGGATGAGTTCTCCGTCATTGCCTGCACACCCGATTGCGCCCCGGTCGCCCCGGGGGACCGGCTGCGATCGGCGCGCCTGTGCAGCATCGTCGAGGAGCGGCAGACCGATCGCCAGCCGGCGTGCGTCACGTACTGTGAGGGGCTCGCAACCGATGACGGGGACCTGGTGGCGCGCGGGGTCCGACGGCTGAGCGCCGTGGCGTACTTCTACGGCGACTACCGGTGCCTGGTGATGTGCAACCGCCGGCGTCCCGTTGCCGATGAGGGTGGCCCCAACCAGCAGTTCTACCGCACCCCGGAGGGGGCGTTCCTGCGGATCGTCATCGCGCTGTTCCCCCTGTAGCCTGGCTAGAACGCAACCGAGGCTCCCCGTCTCCGAGGAGCCTCGGTCGTCAAACATCGCATGGGGTGAGCTTGCCGCTCGCCCGCTAGCCGCCCTCGGTCGTCGCCGCAGGCTCCTCGGTCTTCTCCGCACCGGCATCGGGAGCTGCACCGGCGTCCGGAGTTGCACCGGCGTCCGGAGCCGCACCGCCCGGAGGAGCGCCGCCCTGGGGCATGCCACCCGGACCCATGCCGCCCATCTCCATCATCTTCGCCTTCATCTCATCCGGGTTCATTGCGCCGCCGCCCGCGTCCTTCTTGGGCTTCAGGAAGACGAACCAACCAACGACAACAACGATGATGACGACGATCAGCACGATCACGATCGCCGTCGCTGGCGAGAGTTGCTTCTGCAAACCGGATCCCTCCCTGTGAAGTGGCTTCCTCGCCGACCGCCGTCTGCTGCGACCACAAGTG
>Ga0194126_10010284_pt1 | contig 12293 bp, 10 predicted proteins | sample TA2KigC150mmetaG_FD_148641 | JGI IMG/M metagenome (GOLD analysis project Ga0194126, IMG submission 148641) | Freshwater microbial communities from Lake Tanganyika, Tanzania - TA2015035 Kigoma Deep Cast 150m | ecosystem: Environmental > Aquatic > Freshwater > Lake | place: Tanzania: Lake...
AACAATCACAAGTCGTCCTCCGTGACACAGGCGAAACGACGTGCGGCCACCGCCGCCCGCTTGCCTTTCGACGACTCACCGCAATACTTGTGCCGCTCTCAGAAGATGCGATTGCCCTGCAGTTGACCTGCATGCCAGGCCATGCCGACTCGACACGGTCGAGGGCGGTGGGGATCGGCTGCCGATCCGGTGTGCTGCCGACGGCGGCGAGGGTCTCGGCATCGATCCGCCACGGGCCGGCACCGGACGGCAGGAGGTAGTTCTGCTCGAGGGTTCCGTCGCCGGCGGTCCTGACGGGTCCGATCCAGGCGCGAAGCGGGAGCGAACCACGGCCGGAAAATTCCAGGCGGCCGGGCTCCGCGCTCGTCTGCCGGATCCGCCACCCGCCGTTCTCGCGGCGGGCCGCGTACACCTGCGAACGCCCCTGGTCGTCGTATCTGTGGTAGAAGAGCACCGGTCGCCCGGCCGTGTCGAAACCGATCGCCAGCAGCCCGTTGAGCAGGCCGCCACCCACGGGAACCGGATCGACGATCTCGCAGGTCCGGGGCGTGATCGGCAGGTCGAGCGGCGTCCCGTCGCTCCGTTCCCAGCGCACGAGATCGGGACTGCGGGCATAGCAGACGTCGTGGCAGGTCTCGCAGTCCGGGGTGTCACGCCACACCCACGCCAGGTGGAAGACACCGTCGGGGCCCTTCACCGGCCCGTGCAGATAGGCGTTCATCGACTCGTCGTCGATCGTGCCCGACGTCAGCGGTGCGTCGAGCAGCCGCCGCCACGTCCGCGTGGCGCCGTCGTAGCGGTCGAGGATCTGCTCGCCGTTTCCGCTCGAGCCGTCGCGATACATGAAGACCAGATCGCCGGCCGCGTCGTGCAGAAACGTGGGGTATGTGACGCGATCTTCGCGATCCCCGGTCATGCGGTGCAGCGGCTCGAACGAGTCGGGCTCGAATGGCTCGCCGAGCGGATGCCGGGAGCGGAAGTAGACGAGGGGCGCGACGTGCATGTCGGCGCAGAGGTGGACGAACCCATCCCGGTCGACGGCCAGGGCCACGTAGTTGTGGCTGTCCCAGCCGGTCTGCTTCGGCAGGGGCACGAGCGTCCACGACTGCTCGTCGAGCGACCTTACGGCCACGGTCAGCCGGCGGTCGGCGTCGTAGAAGCCCACCACCTGGTGGTCGCCGCTGGTCAAGAGCGCGAAGCCGACCGGATGGGCGGACCAGACCGGTGCGACGCCGAGCGGCTCGATGTTCGCGGCCACCGCACCGCCGGCGGTCGCGGCGAGTGCGACCACGATGATCCGGAGGCACAGGAGCCCGGGTCGCACGACCGGCGTCGGACGATCACCCATGGCCACGGGCGCCCGCAAGCCATGCGTCGGCCCACGTGCGGACGCCGTCGACGCCCTTGCGGTGGCAGAAGTCGCCGAGGGTCTCGCCGGCGTGCCGCTCGGCCTTGTAGCAGGCGAGCACGGCGGTGATTTCCCGAGCAAGTTCCTCGAAGGGCACCACGTCCTTGTAGTGCTCGTTGAGCCGGTCGCCGAGCAGCCGGCCGCCGAGAAAGATCGTGTACTTGCCCGCGGTGCGGCCGACGATGCCGATGTCGGAGTTGTAGGGACGGGCACAGGCGTTCGGGCAGCCGGTCATCCGCAGCGTGAAGGCGTCGTGGGCGAGGCCGAGCCGGGCCACCTCGGGTTCGAGCGAGTCGATCAGCCCGGGCAGCACCCGCTCGCTCTCGGCCACGGCGAGTCCGCACGTGGGCAGCGCGACACAGGCCATGCTCCAGCGGCGGATCGTGCTGATCTCCTCCGAGGTCTTCACGCCATGGTCGTGGAGGATCGCGGCGATCCGCTCGCGGCCGGTGACGGCCAGATCGGTGAACAGCAGGCTCTGGTGAGAGGTGATCCGCACGCCGGGCTCGAGATCGCGGAGGATCCGCCGCAGCGCCGTCTTGAGCCGGACGTCGCCGGTGTCGTGGATCCGGCCGTTCTCGACGTTGAAGCCGTAGAAGAACCTGCCGTCGCCCTGGGGGAACCAGCCGATGTGGTCGTCGAAGCCGTGGACGTCGGCGGGATGGCACGGCGCGAGCGGCTTGCCAAAGTACTCCTCGACTTTCGCCCGGAAGGCCTCGAGGCCCATCGTGTGGATCGTGTACTTGAGCCGCGCCGTCTTGCGGTCGGAGCGGTTGCCGAAGTCCCGTTGCACCTTGACGATCGCCTCGGCGATGCCGCAGACGTCTTCCGGCGGCACGAAGCCGAGCCGCTTGGCGAGCGCGGGAAAGGTCTTCGCGGCGCTCGGGGTTACTCCCATGCCGCCGCCGGCGAGCACGTTGTAGCCCAGGATCCTTCCCCCTTCGTGGATCGTGAGGAACCCGAGGTCGTTGGCATAGACGTCGGTGCAGTTGTCTTCGGGGAGCGCGAAGGCGGTCTTGAACTTCCGGGGAAGATAGGTGGGCCCGTAGATGGGCTCGACCGCGTCGTCGCCGTCCGGCCCGACGGGCCGCGGGCCGCCGGCCACCCGGCTCCGCTCGCCGGTGTCGGGGTCGGTGAGCCAGATCTCGTAGTAGGCCCGCGTCCGCGGGGCCAGGTGCCGGGCCAGCTCGTCGACCTTGGCCTGCATCTCCTCGCGGACCGGGTCGCCGTGAATGGGCGCCGGGCAGCACATGATGTTGCGCTCCACATCGCCGCAGGCGGCGAGCGTCGTCATCTGGTTGGCGTGGACCCGCTGCATGAACGGCCTGAGATCACCCTTCACCACGCCATGGTGCTGGATCGCCTGCCGGGTGGTGAGCCGGATCGTGCCGTTGCCGAGTTCGTCGCCCATGTCGAGCGCGGAGAGCAGCTGCGCCGCGGTGAGTTTTCCGCCGGGCACGCAGGTGCGGATCATGAACGAGATTTCCCGGACGCTCTTGGCGCCCTCCCGGGCCTTGCGGGCTTCGCGGTCGTCCTGCTGGTAGGTGCCGTGGTTCTTGAGGAGCTGCACGCTCGCCTTGCCGAACCCCGGGGCGCCGTCGACGAGCTCCGTGGGGATGTCGCCCTTGAGGTAGTGGCTGGCCAGCTTGGCGACCTCGACGGCCGAGGGCTTTGCTGGGGTGGCGGGAGCGGCGTCGTTCGGTTCGGCGTCGGCCATGGTGCTCTGGGATCGTCCGGGGGGCGTGACGGGGAGAACTCTTCGGAAAGGATAGGCAATCGGCCGAGCGGGGGCGATATCGCCGCGGATGGGCGATAATCCTCCGGATCGCGCGGGTGCGTCGAGGACTTCCGATGGGCCATTTTCTGTTTTTCCTGTTCGCCGTCGTGGCGGGACTGCTCTGGACGGCCGCCTGCACCGCCGCTGCGGCGCGATCGAGTCGGCCCTGGCTCAAGTCCCTGCTGGCGGCCCTCGGGACCGCGCTGCCGGTGTGCGCCGTGCTGCCGATCGTGGCGGCGACGTGGTGGCTCGCCTTCGCCGCGCGCATCCCCGCGAACTGGTTTCCCCAGGCGTTCACCGTGCTCGTCTCGCTGCTGGTCGGAGGCGCGTGGATCGTGCGGGCCGGTCTCACCTCGCAGGACGAGGGCGATCCGCCGGCGGCCCGCTGGCCGCTCATCGGCCTCATCGCGCTGGCTGCGATCGCTGCGGCCGTCACCGCGGGCGTGCTCCTGATCCTCGACAACGCGGTGCAGGCCCAGGCGCCGTACCTCAGGCTCGAGGCCGCGAACCTGATGCAGGCCAATCTGCCACCGAGCGTGGCCGACGACGAGAACGCGGCGGCGCTCCACCTCCAGGCCGGTGCGGCGATCGCAGCCGACGAGAAGTTCTCTGCCGAGGGGTCACCGCTTCACGCGGAGGGCGATGTGCTGCGGGACGAGGTGACGGCCGTTCTCGCCCGGCATGCCACCACGCTCGATCTCGTTCGTCGGGCCGCCGACCACGACACCTGCCGATTCGCCCGCGACTGGAGCCGGCCCTCGATCGACATGATCCTGCCGGAAGTCCAGGACATGCGGAACCAGGCCAGGCTCCTGGGGCTGGCTGCGCGGCGGGCCGCGGCCGAAGGCCGGCATGCCGACGCGCTCGCCGACATCGTGCGGCTCCAGCGACTCGGCCGCCACGCCGCCGCGGAGCCGATCCTGATTTCGTACCTCGTGGGGCTTGCGATCGACCGCATGGCATTGGTGGAACTCGCCGACCTGCTCCCGAGACTCGGGGACGGGGATGCCCCGCTGCTCGCCACGCCGGAGGTCCGCGATCTCGTGGACCGGCGCATCGATCTGCTGCCGGCGCTCTATGGCGAGGAGGCCTTCGGGCTCGCCACGTTCGCCGATTTCACCGACGGCCGGATGACCTCCGAGGGCCTATTCACCCCGGAGTTGGCGCCGGCTCCCTGGCCCATCTGCGATACCGGCCCGATCTTCAGGGTGTTCTTCCTGGCCGACGACATCACGGGCTACCGGCGGCTGATGCACGGAGCCCAGCAGTTGGCCGCGCGTCGCGTCGGTTCCGCAAGCGCCGCAGGCGTCATTCGCGAGGCAGACAACCTCGAGGCCACGGTGCTGGAGAATCGATCGGGCATTCTTTCGCGGGTCCTGGTTCCGACCCTCAAGCACGTGCTGCAGACCCGGGCCCGCGACGAGGCCGCCCGCCGGGCCGCGGCGGTGCTCGTGGCGGCGACGAAGCAACGGCTGGCGACCGGCGCGCTGCCGCTGGAGCCCACGGCCTTCGCGGGGCCGACGCCCTTCGTGATGCCCGCGGATCCGTTCGTCGAGGGGAGCAGGCTGCTGCTCATGAAGCGGAGCGGCGCGGGGATCGCGGTCTACTCGGTCGGGCTCGACGGTGCGGACGACGGCGGGCCTCCACCGCACGGCGAAGCAGCCGAAGACGGCAACGATGATGTCGGCCTGGTGATGGCGGTGCGGTAGGTCGCCGGGCGGTCCGGGACGCAGGCTCGGGGCGTCAGGAAGCCGTAATCGCGTGAGCGATGCGGGCATGCGGCCAGCGCGCCGCATGGCTCGGGGATCGGGGCTTCCGACGCGGGGCTCAGTCCCCATCGCTCACGCGACTGGGGCTTCCGGTGCGGGGTCCGGCGGGGTGCGCCGCGGGTTGGAAACCCGCGCTACAAGGGGCAGGAGCCCGCGCGACGCGGGGCTCAGTCCCCATCGCTCACGCGACTGGGGCTTCCGGTGCGGGGTCCGGCGGGGTGCGCCGCGGGTTGGAAACCCGCGCTACAAGGGGCAGGAGCCCGCGCGACGCGGGGCTCAGTCCCCATCGCTCACGCGACTGGAGCTTCCGGTGCGGGGTCCGGCGGGGTGCGCCGCGGGTTGGAAACCCGCGCTACAAGGGGCAGGAGCCCGTGCCACGCGGGGCTCAGTCCCCATCGCTCACGCGACTGGGGCTTCCGGTGCGGGGTCCGGCGGGGTGCGCCGCGGGTTGCCGTGGGTGGCCGTTCACGCGTCGAAATACAGGCAGAACTCATACGGATGCGGCCGCAGTCGCATCGGGTCGATTTCCTTTTCCCGCTTCCACTTTAGCCACGTCTTGATCACGTCGTCGGTGAACACGTCGCCGCGGAGCAGGAAGTCGCCGTCGGCTTCGAGGGCGGCGCAGGCCTCGTCGAGCGAACCCGGCGCCTTCGGAACGTTCGCCAACTCCTCCGGAGGCATATCGTAAATATCGCGGTCCAGCGGGTCGCCGGGATGGAACTTGTTCTGGATGCCGTCGATCGCCGCCATCAGGATCGCCGCGAACGAGAGGTAGGGATTGCAGGTCGGATCGGGACAGCGGAACTCCACCCGCTTGGTCTTCGGATTCGCGGAATACATCGGGATCCGGCAGCTCGCGGAGCGGTTTCTCTGCGAGTAGGCGAGGTTCACCGGCGCCTCGTAGCCCGGCACGAGCCGCTTGTAGCTGTTGGTGGTGGGATTGGTGATCGCGAGGATCGCCGGCGCGTGCCGGAGGATGCCGCCGATCGCATGCAGGGCCATGTCGGAAAGCCCCGCATATCCCGTGCCGGCGAACAGCGGCTGCCCCGCCTTCCAGAGCGAGATGTGGGTGTGCATCCCGGAGCCGTTGTCGCCGTAGAGCGGCTTCGGCATGAACGTGGCGGTCTTGCCGTGGCGGCGGGCCACGTTCCGCACGATGTACTTGTAGAGAACCATCTGGTCGGCCATGCGGACGAGTTCCTGGAACCGCATGTCGATCTCGCACTGCCCGGCCGTGGCCACCTCGTGGTGCTGGGCCTCGACGTCGATCCCGCACTGGATCATGGTCTGCATCATCTCGGTGCGGACGTCCATCAACTGGTCGGAGGGGGGGCAGGGGAAGTAGCCCTCCTTGTGCCGCAGCTTGTAGCCGAGATTCGGGCCCTCGGGTCGGCCCCGGTTCCACTCCGCCTCGACGCTCTCGAGGTGGAAGTAGCCCTCGTGGGCGTTCTGGTCGAAGCGGACGTCATCGAACACGAAGAACTCCGCCTCCGGCCCGATGAAGCAGGTGTCGGCGATGCCGGTCGACTTCAAGTAGTTCGCGGCCTTGCGGGCGATGTTCCGCGGGTCGCGGGAATAGTCCTCCCGCGTGATCGGATCCTGCACCATGCAGATCATCACGAGGGTGGGGATCGACGCGAAGGGGTCGACGAAGGCCGTGTTCGGCTCCGGCACCAGCAGCATGTCGCTCTCGTTGATCGCCTGCCAGCCGCGGATGCTCGAGCCGTCGAAGCCGAGGCCGTCGGCGAAGGTGTCTTCCTCGAGCTTGGCCACCGGGATCGTGAAGTGCTGCCAGGCGCCGAGAAAGTCGGTGAACCGCAGGTCGACCGCCTTGACTTCCTTCTCGCGGCACATCGCGAGCACTTCACGGGGCGTCATGCATCACCTCGAAGTCATTCGATCGGAGCGGGAAACAACGGACGTGGGCACCTCGATGGGTGCCGAGCCGCCGCATTCTACGCGGCGGCGCGCCCGTCGAGACGGCTCGGCTTCAGTAGTCCGCAGCCTGGGCCTGGCTGCCGCCTGCGGCCAGCGGCTTCGGCTTGTGGCGGACCGCCCGGCGGGCGTGTTCGTCCCGGAGCCGTTCCACGGCGGCCTCGAGGCTCATCGCCCCGAGATCCCCGTCGATGCGGTCGCGGAGGCTCACGGTGCCCGCCGCCTCGTCCCGCGGTCCACAGACGACCATCATCGGGATCAGTTCGAGCTGGGCGGTGCGGATCTTGGCCCCGAGCTTCTCGGCGGCCAGGTCAATGCCGACCCGCAGGCCGGCCGCCTCCAGCGCCGCCTTCACGCGGCGGGCGTAGGCCTCGCTCTTCTCGCTCACGGGAATCACGCGAGCCTGCTCGGGGGCCAGCCAGAGCGGGAAGGCTCCGGCGAAGTGCTCGATCAGCACGCCCACGAACCGCTCCAGGCTGCCCAGCGGCGCCCGATGGATCATCACCGGCTGGTGCTTGGCGTTGTCGGCGCCGATGTATTCCAGGTCGAACCGTTCAGCGCTCGGCAGGTTGTAGTCGAGCTGCACCGTGCCGAGCTGCCACTCGCGGCCGAGCGAGTCGTTGACCACGAAGTCGATCTTGGGACCGTAGAAGGCGGCCTCGCCGGGCTCCGGCTCGCAGCCGGGCAGGTTCATCCGCCGGGCCACCCGCTCGATCGCCGCCTCGGCCTCGTCCCAGCGCTCGGGTGGGCCCACGTACTTGTCGCTCGCGGGATCACGGAATCCCAGCCGCACGCGGAAGTTGTCGAAGGCCAGGCTCTCCAGCACCTTGAGCGTGAAGTCGATGCAGCCCTCCACCTCCTGCTCCACCTGCTCGTGGGTACAGAAGATGTGGGCGTCGTCCTGGGTGAAGCCGCGAACCCGCGTCATGCCGCCCAGCTCGCCCGACTGCTCGTAGCGGTAGACGGTGCCGAACTCGGCGAGCCGTAGCGGCAGGTCCTTGTAGCTGTGCGGCCGCGACTTGTAGATCATCGTGTGGTGCGGGCAGTTCATCGGCTTGAGCAGGTACTGCTCGTCGTCGCTCATTACGATCGGCTTGAACTGGCTGTCGGCGTAGTACGGATAGTGGCCGGAGATCTTGTAGAGGTCGACCTTGCCGATGTGGGGCGTGTAGACCGGCTGGTAGCCGCGGGCGGCGAGCTCCTCCCGCACGAAGGCCTCGAGCGTGCCCCGCAGGACGGCTCCCTTCGGCATCCAGAGCACCAGCCCCGAGCCCACCAGCGGGCTGGTGGTGAACAGATCGAGCTGCTTGCCGAGCACGCGATGGTCGCGGCGGCGCGCTTCCTCCAGCGCTGCCAGGTGGGCGTCGAGATCGGCCTGCGAGAACCAGGCGGTGCCATAGAGCCGCTGGAGCTGGGCGTTGCTCGCGTCCCCCTTCCAGTAGGCGCCGGCGATGTTCGTGAGCTTGAAGGCTCCGATGCAGCCCGGGCTGGGAACGTGCGGCCCGCGGCAGAGGTCGACGAACTCTCCCTGCCGGTAGAACGACAGCGATGGGTGCTCGGCCAGGCCAGTCTCGATGTGCTCCGCCTTGAGGGGCTGGTTCAGGCCGCGGACGATCTCGACGGCCTTGCCCCGCGGCACCTCGACCCGCTCGAACGCCTCGTCGGCCTCGATGATCCGTCGCATCTCGGCCTCGATGGCGGGCAGATCCTCGTCGGTGATCGGCCGCGCGGCCCGCATGTCGTAATAGAAGCCCTCCCCCACCGTCGGGCCGAAGGCGAGTTCCACCCCCTCGAAGAGCCGCATCACGGCCCGGGCCATGACGTGGGCCGCGGAGTGCCGCATCACGGGCAGGGCCCGCGGGTCGCCGGTATACAGCGGTTCGAGGTCGACGGTGCCCTCGGCCGGCAGCGCGGCGTCGAGCCCGACGGTCTTGCCGTCGAGCACCGCGGCAATCGGCCGGCCGCCATGCGGCGATCGCTGCTCGGCGACGGCCTCGGCGACGCGGGCGGGCGTGGCGACCTGGCGGACGGAACCGTCGGCGTGGCGGATGTGGAGCATCATGGGCACAGGCAGGGTCAGGGGGGCTGGCGACGAAAAAATCGGAGCCTAGCCGGCGCCTGACGGGGGCGACAAGCGGAGCCGCCGTTTCCCGCCGCCGGGACCGCCGTCGCTTGACTGGGCTCATTGTGGCCGCGAGACTCGTGGCGAGCGAGGGCGATTAGCTCAGTTGGTTAGAGCACCAGCTCGACAAGCTGGGGGTCATAGGTTCGAGTCCTATATCGCCCACTAGGCCGTTTTTGCCGATCGGCCTGATTTCCGAGGAACCCGCGGGAACCACTGTGGTGGCCGCGGGTTCCGGCGTTTCGTGCGGCGCGGTGCGTTCCGGCGCGGACGCCTGCGGAGATGCAATTCGCGTCGCAATGGCGTCGCAATTCGCGTCGCACAGAGTCGGCGTGGGAGCCTCCGGCCCGCGGCGCTCCCGGTCGCCGCCCCCCACCACGTCCTCGAAGTGGTGCTCCCGGGACATCAGGTAGTGCTCGGCGGCCACCTTTGGCGAGTGGCCCAACCATTTGGCGACCGCATGCGCCGGATACCGTTCCACCCAGTCGGTCTCGCAGGAGGCCCGCAGATTCTGGAACAGCCGCGGCCAGGGTTGGTGGCCTGCCTTCGCGATGATCCGCTCCATGTGCGTGCGGAGGTTGACGCTCTTGCGGGCCGCCATCGGCACGATCAGCGTCGCCCCGGCCTCAGCCTGCTCGAAGGCGTCCGTGTGAACGCCGGTTGAAAACTGCAGCGCGCGGCGGGGTAGCCCGGCCGGTCGAACAATGCAGCGCACAACTGTGCAGTGTTGTCGGTGAGGACAATCGCGGCGGAGCCGCGATTTCCCCTTTCCGAGAGCGAGGCACGAGGCGTGGATGCAGCGATGGAGATGTGGACGGAGGTCCGCCGCCGGGTCCTGACCGGCGAGTTGTCAAAGCGAACCGCCTGCCGGGAACACGGCATCAACTGGCGGACGCTTGTGAAGATGCTGTCCCACGTCGAGCCGCCGGGATAGCGGCGAAGTGCAAGGCGTGAGAAGCCGGTCCTGGGGCAGCACCTGGCGTGGATCCACGAGGTGCTCGAGCAGGACAAGCAGGAGCCCAAGAAGCAGCGACACACGGCGAAGCGGATCGTCGACCGGCTCAGGGCCGAGAAGGGCTACCCCGGCGGCTACACGGTGGTGAAGGAAGCCGTCCGGGCGTGGAAGGACGCCACGAAGGAGGTGTTCGTTCCGCTCTCGCACCCGCCGGGTGAGGCACAGGTGGACTTCGGGTTCGCCTACGTGGACGTCGCCGGTGAGCGGCAGGTGACGAAGGAGTTCCAGCGGCTCCAGAGCCACTACCTGTTCGAGACGCAGTTCTGCCTGGTGCGGCGCGGTCGAGAACCTCGACCACTTGGCCTACCTCCAGCGGCTCTGTGAACTGGAACTGATCGAGCGGGAGCGACGAGCGGCCGAACGGCGGCTCAAGGCCGCCCGCTTCCCGCAGACGAAGACCCTCGACGAGTTCGACTTCGGCCAGCAGCCGTCGGTCAACAAGCCGCTGGTGCTCGAACTGACCAAGGGGCAGTACCTCGCCAGCCGGGAGAACGTCCTGCGCATCGGCTCGAGCGGCGTCGGCAAGACCCATCTGGCGATCGCCCTGGGGCTGGCCGCCTGCGGGCAGGGGCGGAAGGTGAGGTTCTTCCGGGTGACGGAGCTGATCACGCTGCTCTTGGAGGCACGGGAGGAGAAGCAGCTCCTCCGGCTGCGGAAGCAGCTCAAGCAGCTCGACCTCCTGATCCTCGACGAACTCGGCTACGTGCCGACCGGCAAGGCGGGGGCCGAGCTGCTCTTCGACGTCCTGAGCACGGCCTACGAGCGGCAGAGTCTGATCGTGACCACGAACCTGCCCTTCGAGCAGTGGACCGAGGTCCTCGGCAGCGAGCGGCTCACGGGAGCCGCCCTCGACCGCCTCACGCACCGCTGCCACATCCTTGAGGCCAAGGGCGAGAGCTTCCGCCTCCGCGATGTCTGCCGGCGGCAGCGACGGGCCACAACCGCGTCCTGACACACCGATCCTTGGAGCAACCGGCTACCCAAAAGTAGATTCAACCCAACCCCAGCGCTGCATTTTTCAGCCGCCGCGCGCTGCCCTTTTCAACCGGCGTTCACAGGCCAGTTTCGAGGCCTCGGTGCCGAGGTTGCTGCCCTTGAAGACGGTCATGCACCGCTGCACGAGTTCGGCCGCCCGGGCGGGGTCGGCGTCCTCGTCAAGCATGCGGTGGCCGTGGGCCTCGGTTTTCTCCGCCACGAACATCGCCTCGGCGGCGAGTGCCTTGTCCGTATTGGCCATCAATCCGCGAGTCTACTTCAGGGCCGCCCCGAAGGCCGCTTCGTCGCGGAGCAGCGGCGAGCACCGCGCCGGGGGCGGCCCGCACCGCCGTCACCACGGCCGGCTGGGCCTGAAACGGAGAGCCGCGGTAGAGGCACTATCCCGTGTGGTCGAAAAGCATGCAGTGGCGATGCCCTGGAAGTCCGTCGCCCCGTCGACACGGGCACCCTCAAGCACCGTGAAGGTGACCCCGAGTTGCGCCGCCTTGGGCCGGAGTTCCTCCGAGGACCCTCCCTGGGCGTGGGCGCCGATGACCGTCAGACCCAGGGGCCGAGCGTCTTGTGCAGTTCCTCGAGCATTGGCATGCTGCGGATGCCGAGGGAACAGTTGAGGCCGCAGAACTCAAGCAGGACGACGCGATTGGCGAAGCTCTTCTCCGACAGGGCCGGCCCCGAGACGAGACCACCGGGGCGAATCGCCGCCGACGTCACCTCCATGTTGAACTTGGCCACGGCGGCCTGACCGCAGACGACCATGACCAGCCCGAGCGACCGGGAGACGAGCCGCATCACCAGGCGCGGCGGGGAAAGGGGGAGATGGGTACCGGGCACTGCGGAAGCGTCCCGACCAGGCTCGTGCATCCGGGGAGACTATCCGACGCGGGCCGGCGGGCGTTCGCCGGTCCGGGTGAGTCCCGGGGAGCCATTCGGGAGGCCTCCGGGGAGCCACGGATTCATCGCCACCCCGACCATGATGCCTCCTATAATCGCTGGCTGCGGCGGACCCTTGTCTTCGGCCTGACCAGCGGCCGGCACGGCCGCCCGCGGGTATCTCCCGGTGCTGCTCCATGTCCACGCTCGTGATCGTCCTCGGCGACCAACTCGACCGCGCCGCCGCCGCTTTCGACGGCTTCGATCCGGCATTGGATCGCGTCTGGATGGCCGAGGTGGCCGAGGAATCGACGCACGTCTGGACGCACAAGGCGCGGATCGCCGTGTTCTTGGCGGCCATGCGACATTTTCGCGACGCGCTCCTGGCCGAGGGCGTCCGC
>Ga0194126_10010285_pt1 | contig 12292 bp, 11 predicted proteins | sample TA2KigC150mmetaG_FD_148641 | JGI IMG/M metagenome (GOLD analysis project Ga0194126, IMG submission 148641) | Freshwater microbial communities from Lake Tanganyika, Tanzania - TA2015035 Kigoma Deep Cast 150m | ecosystem: Environmental > Aquatic > Freshwater > Lake | place: Tanzania: Lake...
CGAACCCAAGCACGCGGAGCTGGCCGCGTGTCTTAATCCCTTTTGTTTCAGGGCTTAGATTTGAATCGCTTGCGTCAAATCTCTATTACGAATCATGTTGTTAAAGAGCCGTTTGCCACCCCCGGCGGGGATGGCAGAGTTAATCTGCGTTTGTGTTTAGCCGGTAGCGCCCCAGCCCGAAGCTGGCGTTTTTTCCAATATGCAGCCATTGCCCCAGATGGAGCATGGGCATGAAGGGTTGCAGGTCGCCGCGAAGCGTCCATTGTCCTATGACGCCGCCCAGGGTCATTTCCTGTTTTTGTCGGCTGGAGTAGCGCGTCCAGTCGCGCCAGGTGAGGCCTTTTTCGCTTTCGATGCGGGCGGCGGCTTGGGCGAGTTCGTGATAGTTCTCGTCAAGCCGGGTGCCGGCGTGAAATTCACTGACCAGCGCGGTGCGACGCAGGAGGTTTACGAGCAGGTCGCGCGCTTCGAGGGCGGGTGGCCGGATGGGTTGACCGTTGTTTTGTAGCCGCATCGGGGTTTGCAGGGTGAGGGTGAGGGTGTCTGGGGCGGGCTCTGGCGGCAGGTCGATGCCGGTGGTGTGCGGCTGGATGCGTTCGGCAACGGTGTCAAATACTTCGTGTGGGGTTCCTTGGTCGTCTATCAGGCTGACCGCGCGCAGTTGTGCGGTGCCATCGCCGCTGCCAATGCCGTGCCGAAAGGCGCGCTGCCAGGCGTGGACGATGAGGGGGAGTTGTTCGAGGGCGCGGCCGATGAGGATGTGGTTGAAGTGGAGTTGTGCGCCGGGCTGGTATTCGCGTTGGCCCCAGTCCGGCGGTTCGATGACGAATGGCGTGGGGATTTGGCTGAAGCGTTGCAGGCTGTGTCCAGCAGCGGGCGGCGGCGGGGCGAAGAGGGCGGGAAAGGGGCAACTGCGCCAGAGCGGACAGGCCGGGCAGTCTTTTTGCCGGGTCATGCAGACGGTATGGCGGAGGGCGTTCCCAAACGCACCACGCAGGGCGGATCCGGCATATTCGGGCAGGCGTAGGGGCGTTTCGACTTGCCAGTCGAGCCGGTAGCGGGCCACGGGGAAGGGGGTGAGTCGTTGTGTCATTCGCTCATCCAGCGCTTCAGGTAGGCCACCAAGTCTTTGACCTGTTCGGCGGCGAGGATGTCAACCTGATGGTCGCGGGCACGACCTCGCAGTTCGTCGCTGACTGGCCGTGCAGAGAGGAGCAGGCCGCGCCCCATGAGACCGCCAACTTGGCGGGCAAGTTGTGCCAGTTTGTAGATGTGATCCGAGTCCTTGGCAGGGTCACGGCCAAAGCGTTTGGCTTTGCATTCGACGATGAGCAAGCGGTTGCGATGGACGATGGCGGCATCGAGTTCGTTGTCGGTCTTCTCGCCTGCGGTCTCGATGCGCAGATTGATGGCTGAGTCGTTGGGCTTCAGGCTGCGCAGCTTGAGCCAGACATATTCTTCCAACCAGCCTCCACGGAAGTAGCGCGCGGCCTCCGGGTGGGCAAAGACGATGCGGGTGTCGCCGTCCCAGTTGAGCAGACCCAGATTTTGCGAATCGCGCAGCAGGTCGGCGTTTCGCCCGCCGGGGGCGAAGTCGAATTCCTGTTGCGGCCGGAATGGGCCTTCTGGTTCGTTGAGCGCCTTGTCCGCCAGCCAATTGAGCGTGCCAAAGAATTTGAACAGTTTGTCGGCATTGTCACCCAACGCACGGGTCAGAGCGCCTCGCTGGTCGGCATCTACGCACCATTGCACATCGCGTTCGCCCCGGGTCTGGATTCTGTAGCCCTGAGCCAACAGGATATCTTCCAGCTTCAGTACGCCAGTCATCGGCTCGGTAGTGGCCTTGGGCTGCAGCCAGTCGATGCGGTCGTAACGGCTTTCGCAATAGAGAAGATGCAGGTTGTCGCCGGCCAGCGCCTGCATTTCGTTGGTAAGCGCGAGGGTCATCAGTTTGTGCCCCCCCGTGGCGTTTAGTACCAAGGGGTTTTCTCCGAGATCGCAAGCGATTTTCTGGGCTGAGGCAACGATGGCCTCTGGACTGGTGTCATCGAACGGCAGCCTTTTTACGGCAATACCGTGTGCCTTCAAGGATGCCTTGAGATTTTCTGCCGAGTTACGCATGTCGCCAGTCTCCAGGATGACGACTTCCCGTGCGCCTAATTGGATGGCCGGGATGAGGTTGGCTAAGTTCTGGCCAGTGGCGATGCAGAGGTGGATATCAGGCCGATTCATGCATTTCTCCAGGTTTTTGGATCGTGTATTCCTCCAGCCGGGCTCCGTAGAGATCCAAGTCGTCGGCAGTAAGCTCCTGCCCGCGCGCTGCGGGGGGTAAATCCAGGCTGAGGTTGTAAAACTGCCCGCCACGCTGGCAGACCTCGGCCGCGAGGTTGACGGGCAGCGTGCCAATCACGATATCCCCCGACTGGATCAGCGCCGGGTTGAGGTGGGGCAGTTGCTTGTCCACCTGCAGGCCTTGGCGGCTGGCCCATTCGATGGCACCGGGGTGGCGGGTGATGAGGTAGGTGGTCATGTTTAACGCAGTTGTACGAATACCCAGCCAAAGGGCCACATACCGGTATCCATACCCGGCTCGCTGGCGGCCAGCCAGAGGGTGGTAGCGTGGTCTTTCCAGGCGGGGGGCTGACCTTTTGCACCAAGAATCTTGATCTTGCGTGGGGCATCGACGGTGACGCTTTCGGCCCCGGAATGGCGGCCTACGCGCAGCATGAAACCTTTGCCTTCGGCGATGGCCTTGCCCCAGATGCCACCGGGTGCAAGTCGGCCTCGGGCGTTTTTTATCCAGGGCTCGGTGGCAAACTGGTTGGCTTCAATGAGCTTGAGTTCTTCGTCCAGGCGTGCGAGATAGAAGTCATTGCAGGCCTTGGCGAGGGCTTCCCAGTCGAGTTGGGTATTAGGCGTGCCCTGACTTTGGCGGGCCTTGCGCTCGATGTTCAGGCTGGCGTGGAAGGCGCGAGGTTGTCCGGCGGGAACGCATTCGACCAGAGTTTCGATGCTGGCGCGAGATGCAAACTGGTTGGGCCGTTTCTTTCGGTTGGCCTGAAACAGCACGGCGCGGGCTTTGCGCTCGACGGTGATTTCTTCGCCCTTGCCGTTTCTGGCCTTGTAACTGCCAGGCTGAAACTCTGCATCGCTGAGCTTTATCAGTCGCATGGGATCCGTTTGAAATGCGCCGCCCATAAGGTCTTTTTCCATGCTGTTGGCGGCTTTTGATGCTGCGCTGAAGCGCCCGGCATCTTGATCCGAAAGCGGGAACTGACTGTGACCTTGTTGCTGGCGCAACGCTTCCAGCACAGCCGTTCGCATCGAACCCTTGAGGCTGCTGCCAGGCAGGATGGGCAGGCCGCTCATGGGATTGAAGGCCGTCCTGGCGATTTCCAGTTTGTTGATAACCTTGCTACCGTTGTCTTCCCGATTGGCCACCGTGCCAATTCGCTTGGCGTAAAACTGCGCGGCGGCCTTGGCGACCGGGGTGCTATGGCTGGCGATATCTTTGGCCGCGGTCTTGTGGCGGTAAAAAAACTTCTGCGTGGCCAGGATGGGGTCGCGGTCGTCCAGTGCACGGTTGAATTCGTCTCTTTGCTTGTCGCTGAGACTGGCCAGCAGACGGGCCGGGTCAAAGGCATAGAGCGTCTCGTCGTCGATCACATAGTTGGTGGGTTCGTAATCTTCGCCGCAGCCCACATGCACGGGCGACAGAGTGGAGATGCTCAGGTTGTAGGTGTGCATAAATTCGTTGGTGTGGCTCATACTCACTCCCCGGCCAGCATGTTCATGATCAGGCGGATCAGCACATCTTTGTCCGCCGGCTTGGATTCCGCCACGAGCAACGCGAGGGCGGCAAGGCCAACATCGTTGACTACGGGGGTACCGTTGGCTTGCATCAGGCGTCCATTGCGATGCAGAAAATCGACGAACAACAAGGCACCGCTACGCTTGTTGCCATCGGAAAACGGGTGGTTCTTGATGACGAAATACAGAAGGTGGGCGGCCCGGGTTTCCAGGGTGGGGTAGGCCGGTTCGCCGAAAACAGTCTGTTCAAGGTTGCCCAGAATGGAGGCCAGGCCTTCTTCGCGTTCGCGTCCAAACAATTCGCTGGCCTGACCTTTAAGCATGAGATCGGCCTTCAGGTTGGCGATGGCGACGGTGGCTTCTTTCCAGGATGGCAGAATGCCGCCCGGATGGCCCTTCGGGTCGGTGAGCAGGCCTTCGTCGTAGCGTTGCAGCCAGAGGAAGGTCTGGGTGTAGCGGGTGATGATGTCGGCCAGACCCACGCCCGCTTCGGCCCTGAGTTCGGGGCTTTTCAGGGTGGCTCGCACGAGTTGCAGGGCGGCTTCCAATTCACTGGCGTTGGCTTCAAGACGGCGGCGATCCAGAGCGTAGCCGCGCACCAGATAGTCCTTGAGGACGCGGCTGGCCCACTGGCGGAAGCGCACGCCTTCAGGCGACTTGACGCGGTAGCCTACGGAGATGATGACATCGAGGTTGTAAAACGCGGTTGGCTTGTCGGCGGGAGGAATGTGCATTTTTTGCACATTGCTTTTTTCAGCCAGCTCACCTTCCGTAAATACAGCAGAAATGTGGCGACCGATGACCGAACGGTCCCGGCCAAACAACTGAGCCAGTTGTTGCTGGGAGAGCCAGACCGTTTCCCGCTCTATGCGTACCTCAAGGGCACTGCCAGTGATTTCGTAGAAGGCAATTTCGCTCATTTCTCTTACCCTTGGGGCAGATGGAAGCTCACTACCGGCGCATAGCCTTGATGCACGGTTTGAGACAGCACTTGGGATAGTTCTCCTTTGCCACCCAGACCCTGACCGATAAAGGTTGTCTCTGCCGCCCGCCCGCTTGCGCTGGGAGAGAACACCGCGCCGGTGGCCGCCAGCAGCAACGGAGCTTTGAACGGGTTACCCAGCAGCACGGCTTCGGCACCGTGGCGACCATAGCGGGTGAAAGGGCGGTAGTAGCTGCGCCTTGCATCCAGCGCCAGTCCTTGCGGTGCGCAGGGGGCGAGGGTGAGCCAGGCGTTAGCTTCCGGCGAGTGCTTCGGGGTGTGAGCTTGCAGGGTTTCCAGCGCGAATTTGCCCAGGCCTACATTGGCGTCCTTGCCAAAGCCGGTGAGGCCGACCGCCGTCAGCGCCTGACTCAGGTCGGTCTGGCTCAGACGGGTTTCATCCAGCCGGAGATGGATATCCAGACGAGCGGTAGGTGGGTACCAGTGCTGGCGCACGGTATAGGGGGCAAAGCCTGCACCCTTGCCAGTGGCCAGGGTCAGGCGGTTGAGGCTGTTGCGCGGTTGGCCCTGGTTTTGGGTAGCAACCCCGACCTCATCGGGGGTCTTGGCGTGTTCTTGCCAGCTAGCCAAGGGCCGTGCCGTATCGGTTTCGGCCAGCCAGACGCGGCGTTTCAGAGCCTTGCGCTGACTGGGATCAGCTTCGGTCTGCCAGTAGCGCGTGGGCAGGGTTGGCATGGGCAGATAGTCCGCTGGAAAGGCATCGGAGACGACGAGGAAAGGCTGCCCGGCGGTGTAGCCGTTGAGCAGTTCCGTAAGCCGCGCCTCCCCCCAGCCATGGCGGATGGCCCAGCACAATTGGCCGAACAGGGTGTCGCCCATGAGTGGAGTGGCAAACGCCGTTTTCGGCAAGATTGTCGCCTTGAGCGAGGTCATGGGGTCAGCTCCGGAAGGGGTCTTCGGGCAGGCTCACGGACTCGCCGTTGAGTTTGAGATCAACAAACTTGACCTTGCCGTAGCCCCGCGAGCCGGAACCGCCCAGGCTGTCCAGCTCGATGAGCTTCAGGCCGGCCAGCACGGTGGGCAGCAAGTCGCCTTCGCCATTGAGCACCTTGATGGAGAGGCGGAAGTCGAACTCGGCACCGGCGGGAACGCGCTCGGTGTTACGGGGGTGCTCAGCCACGCCGGTGATGCGGTTGATGCGGTTTTCGCTTTTGACCTCGGTGAACATCTGGTTGGCGTCATCCACGCGCTTCACCCAGTCTGCGTTGAGGTCGCAATCCCAGAAGGACAGTCGGGTCGGGCCAAGTTCACGAGCCTGGGTGTCGTCAAGCTGGTCGCCGCCGGAAACGCCGAAGAGGCGCAGGATGTTGAACACACTGGTCTTCTGCTCGCCGTTGGCTTGTTGATATTGTCGCCAACCCAGCGCCTCGGGCTGGACTGCACCGCTTTTCCATTCCAGAAGGCTGCGCATCTTGCCCTTGAGGCTGGAGCCGGGCAGATAGGGACGGTTGGTAATGGGGTGTTTGAGCACGGGGTTATCAGTGCCGCCGATGTGCATTTCGTTGTCGCCCGCGCCAATATGCAGACCGGAAACCAGGGTGAGGCGGGCGGACAGGGTGTGAATTTGGGTGAGTTGCATGGTGAGTCTCCCGAAACCTTATTTGGGGTTGTATGCCTTGTAGAAGCCCATGAAGGCTTCCATGAATAGTTTGGCTTGGGCCAGCGTGGCCGGGTCTTTGACCTGACCAATGACATGCCGCAGCAGCTTTTCGAAGTTCTCATCGACATGCTTACGGCCACGGGCATAGGCAACCTTGGCGTTAAGCATCTTGATAAGTGGCGCAAACTCCTTGTAGCGCGTTTGGCGCTCTTCTTGTCCGCTGACGCTGTTGACCTTTTCGTTCCACAGATTGAGTTCGTCATAAAACCGGCGCAGTTGAGTGCCTTTATTGGCATCCCGGCTGTTCTCGGCCAGAAACTTGGCTTTGGCCTCAGCGATGTCGGCATACAGCAAGTCGGGAATATCACTGCCCAGGCGAATGTCGGCGGTGTTGATATCCGGCACTTGCGGGCGCTGACTGTAGCCCTGCTGGGCATGACGCTGGGGGTTTGTATTGGGGTAGTGCATGTGTGTCTCCTTCAGTCCCGGTAACGATAAAGGGTATTGGCCACTGCAATGGTCACGGCAAGCTTGCCGTGCATGAGTTCATCGCGCAGGCGACCGGCAATTTCGGCTTGGGCGGCGGCGCGGGCGGTTTCATTGCTCAGTTTCAGTTTGTCGATCACGAAACGGCGCACGCGGTAGGCCAACCAACTTTGCCAGATGGCATCTTCCGGCTTGGTGCTGGCGGACTTTTCGGCCAGGGTGAGCAGGCGGTAGATAAAGCCGGTGCTGAATTCATTGCGGGTGTAGCGCTCGGATAACCAGTCTTCAAACCCGGCCAGTTTCTGGAATTGCGCCCAGGTCACGGGTACGCTGTGGCAGGTCACGCGGTTTTTTCCGCCCTGCTTGGCCTTGTCCAGCGCTTCCTCGCCGTTTTCGGCTAATGCCCGGATGGGAATACCGGGTTTGCTCAGGGTGATACCGGCGGAGAAGTGGATTTCCGGGTTGTGGGCGACAAAGTGTTCAAAGTCCGCCGCCAGTTGCCGGGCCAGGCGCTGGGTCTTGTGCCAGGGGCCGATAAGGAAGAAGTCGTCGCCGCCGGCAAAGACGGTATAGGTGTCGCGATACTCAGGCCGGTTTTGACACAGCCAGGGCAGGTGTACGGCAAAGAAAGCGTTCATCTGCCGTGACAGGGCAGCCATCTTGGCGAAGGTAGGCGGCTGAATACCGCGCTGGAACAGACTGCCCAGGTTGTCCACATCGCCCTTCAGCACGGCCAAGGCGGTGATGCCTTGCCAGCGTTCCAGATTGTTGTCTTTGGGCAGTTTGTCTTCACAGGCCAGGTGATTGAGGGTTTTGACCGGAACTTCCCGGTCAAGATCGACTTCCTCCGACCATTTGCCGTACTTCCCGGTTTCCCATTCCACATTTAAGGGATCGAACACCGGCACATAGGCGTTGATGTCTCGCCGTGCATACCCTTGGAAGAGTGTCGCGCCTTGGTCTTGGTCAGGTAAGCTGAAATCCCAGCAGCGCAGGAGTTCGCCGCTTTCGGCCAGGGCACCAAAGCGGCCACTGGCTTCTTCGTCGCTGGCAAAGGCTATGCGGTAGCCGAAGTAGTCGAGCCCCATGCGTTTTACATTGCCCGAGTCGTGCAGTTCCACTGTCCCTCGCGTCACCAGCAAACGACTCATACGCTTGTCGGCCAGCCAGCGTCCCAGCATGATTTGATCCATGGCCAAGGGGCTGGCGGCTTTGCCTGCCGCTGTGCCATGGGCGGGGCGGCGTCCGTCGAAGGCGCACGCACCCTGGCTGAAGTCAGCCTGACGAATGGTGGTTTCGCCCGCTTGCCGGGTGAGGTCGAAACGCTGGAGCTTGGCGGTCTCCAGCGACTCGAAAAGGCGTTTCATCAGACCAGCGAAACGCCCTTGCAGGAAGTCGTTGCAGGCAGCGGGTTCCCAGGCCAGCACATAGGCGGATTCGCCAAAGGTGTGCTCCAGAAACCAGTCGTTCAGGCGTGCTTGCACCTGTTCAAGCCGAGCGCGGGTGGCTTCAGTGTTGGGTGCGACGATCAGGCATTTACCAGCGGCGTTGATGATCTGACTGGTAGGCGGTAAATCGAGGGCTTCCAGCACGGCCAGTGCGGCCAACTCGGAGAGCAGCGAAACCTGGAAGGAGCGCCCGCGTAGCAGCTTGGCCGCCTGTCGCTGCGTTTCGCCGCCTTCGGCAAAGATGAAGTCCTGAATGCCGGTGAAATCGCCTTGAATGAGCAACAACTTGGCTTCATCCCAATCGCTGCGCTCGCGCATGGCTACGACTGCTTCAGTGCCGGTTTTGCCGGATTCGGCATGCCAGCGCCAGAGGGCTACGGCCAGTGCCGCAACCGCCTTGCTGTGGTCATAAAGTGAGACATCCGGGCGGGTATTGCCCGCTGTGGCGCTGGGTATGGCGTGGGTAAACGCCAGGAAGGCGGCATCCAGATGATCCAGCCACAGCGACAAATTGCCTTTGTGGCTGACCGGGATTTTTTCCAGAGCCTCTAGCCAGTTTTGCCAGAGGTGCTTGTATTCCGTTTGGGCGGCACCATCCGAACTTGGCTCGTACTTTGCCCGTTCCAGCGGGAACAAAGCCTTGGGCGATAACGGTGCCAGAGGTTGACACCAGGTGTGGGCGTCTCGCCGATCCTGTTCTAACCCCATGGCGTCGAACAAAGATAACAACCTTGCCTGGTAGTGATTACGACCGGTGCGGGTTCCTTCGCTGGCCTTGTTGTAACTCTCGAACTCACTACGCTCAAAACCCGAGGCCAAGCGGTCTGCCGTAGCAATGATCCATTGCAGGAAGGTTCCGGGGCTATGGTGACGGGCTGCAGCGTTGATCAGGGAATCGTCAGCATCTGGCGTGCCGGAACCGGCGAATGGTTCTGCAAGCATGTTTTCACGCTTTGGCAGAAATGCGTCGATGGCCATGAATCCTGCTGTCGTGTAGGCGGCGTGAATGTGACTGGGGCGGCCATCCCAATGCGGGCAATCGAGCTGTTTCCAGGTCTCCAGCCTTTCCTTGTCCGTATCAATACGCGCGCGTTCGGCAAACTTGCCCAGATCATGCAGCAACGCAGCAAGGGCAAGCCTTGAACTGGCTTCCAGTTCAGCTTTCATTCGGCAACTCCTTGTATGTGGGTTGGCATCGCTTTCATTCCTCTCCCTCCAGTAGTTCCATATCTTCTATCTCAAGCGCCGGGATGGCGGCCAGACCCTGGCCGATGATGCCTTGCAGGGCACCGTACATACCGGCGGTGCTGCCAACAACCCGTTCGATCTGCTTTTCGCGTTCAGCCCATTGCTTGGTCATCGCCCGGCGCTCTTTGTCGAGCTGATTGCGCATGGCGCTGAAGGCCTCAACGATGGCTTCAATCTTATGCCTGAATTCTTCGCCAGCCAAATACCGATAAAGCATTTCAACTTTTTCAGTTTTACCCATGCCAGCGGCACGGGCAAATGCGACTTGCTGGAGTTGATCGCGCAGGGCCACCGCAAGCATAGGATAGTGGGCCAAGTCGGTGACCCAGACCCCGTTCAGTTGGGCAAATCCACGCACCCCCTCCGGCAGGGTAACGCTGACGAGAATGGCAAGGGCGGCCCCCGCGTTGCGTTGATCGTCTTTGAGTTTGTCGATCCAGGCCGTTTGCCAGTGCTTGGTGTTCTTCACTTCCCAGATTACGCTGCCACAGGGTTGGAGGCTGGTATCGCGAACTTCCTGGATGAGGTCGGCACCCGTCATGCCTTTGGGGACCGGATGGATTTCATCGTGTGGAAATTGGCGTTCAAGGGCCGACTGAATGTCAATTTCCAAGACTTCGCCTTGCGTCTCCTGGGAACCTTGCTCGCTCTTGCGCTTAAGGTCGTCGATGACCCTTTTCATGGTTTCGATCTGCTTTTCCTTCTCCTTCAGCTTGAGATCTTGCTCGGCGGTCAGCGTTTCCCTTAGCGTCGATTCCCAGGCCTGCCTGCTCTCAGCCAGCTTGCGCTCAATTTCCAGATTAAGGGCTTGTTCGCGTGCCTTGATGTCGGATTCTTGCTGGCGCAGGGCGAGTTCGGCGGCTTCTGATTTGTCCAGCCGGGTTTGCAAGGCGGCCTTTTCGGCTTTTGATTGCACGGCCGCAGCCAGAAGCCTTTCCTGCACAACCTTCTCGGTTTCTTCATGCAAGCGTGCTTCTGTTTCGATGCGCGTGCGCTCTGCAACAAGGTGCTGTTCGCTTTCTAGCCTATTTGCCTGCTGGCGCAATTGCAGTTCGGTGGCGTTTGCCTGGGCGATGCGTTGGTTTTGCTGATCGACGAGATCTTGAAGCGCCGTTGCACGACTGACGAGTTCGGTTTCTTTGCTGCGAACAGCCTTGGTGACCGCTTCTTCGAGTTGCTTTTGGTGCTCGGCATCGAGATGTTCGTGCCATTGGGTGGCAATAGCTTCGGAAAGCGTGATTTCGTGGCCGCAGCCGGGGCACTTGATGGTTGTCGGGTTCATGGCATTCATTCGGGGGTGTTATTCAGGTGTGGCCATTGTTGGGCATCAAGTTCGGCGGTGCTGGGTCGGCAAGCTTGTCGCTATCGTGATGTCGGCAGCAGACAGCAAAAGTCCTTGGCGGCGATATTTGGTACCCGGAATCGGGTCGAGTGTCTGGATCAGATAGGGCTGTGAAAGGCGCAACCCCATGGCTTTCTTGATCGCCGCGTTGATGTGGGATTTGGCCGGATCGAAGTTGTCTTTGGTCATGCCGCGTTGATAGGCGGTTAAGGCACGCTCGTAGTCACCGGAGAATGGATTGACCAATTTGCCATAGCAGTCGAGGAGTTCGGTCTTTGTGCTGTCTTCGCTCCAATGAACGGCTGACCGGCCTTCAATAATGCGTTTTGCCATAACCCAGTAGAGGGCAAATTCGGAGGGTTTGAGGGTGAATGAATCGCCCCCCGCAAAAACGCGACAGGTTGCGGGTTCAAGCCGGAGCGAAACCTTTGGCAATGCGGTTTGCACACCCGAAACGGCCTCGGAAAAGCTTGATCGTCCTTCAAGAAGGGGCGTGGGCAGTCCGTCGCGCAGTCGCACGAACGGTATGTCGGCCAAGGTAATTCGGGCATCGCGTGCGTCTGCGCTGCGGCTTTTGTCGCCATGCAGGGCGATGACACATTCTTGCAGTGTCGGGTAATAAAACTCCTTGTTGCCTTCAAACGGTTCGCTAACGAGAACATGCGACAGTCGGTCTTGGGGGCGGCCAAAGAGGGACATGGCATAACCCAAGAAAAAGCCCATGGTTTTTCGTCCACCGGCCAGTGAGGCATGGATTTCGCTGCCAGGCTCACTGCTCAGTCGGCGTACGGTCTCACTGATGAAATTGGCCGCCGAGTCGTTGTCTTGCAGGGTGCGAATATCCTCCAGGATGGTGCCGGACTCGTCCGTGATTGCGTGAATGCATGAGGAATCAAATGCAATCTTGGGTAAGTTGTAGTCGCGGCAAAGGCGGTGGAACCATCCTGGTTTTTGCGACAAAAGGGTCAGGCGTGCCTGCTCAGCCCCGATACCGGTTGTAACCAAATGGATTTCGTCGGGGATCCAAGGCTCCTTTGCGTCGACCGCCAAGGCATACAGGGTTTCTGTGACGACCTGTGGGGTCATGCCGGTGACAGAAAGCAGAATCTTTTTGCCTTTGGTATCAGGAGTGGTCATTTTTTGCGGGTCAGTTATTTGTTGCCGATGGATGAACATTCTGAACATGGCTGCTTGTCTGTGCAGGCGCGGCAAGCTTGTCATAGAGAACCTGCTGCCGCACATCCTTTTGCAGCGTGGGGTGGAAATCTTTCAATTCCTGGTGTTCTTTGGCCGTGCAGTAGGCGGTGGCTGGCCCGCGCTTAAGGGTACGCGTTACCTGAACGGTGTTTCCTTGC
>Ga0194126_10010290_pt1 | contig 12288 bp, 12 predicted proteins | sample TA2KigC150mmetaG_FD_148641 | JGI IMG/M metagenome (GOLD analysis project Ga0194126, IMG submission 148641) | Freshwater microbial communities from Lake Tanganyika, Tanzania - TA2015035 Kigoma Deep Cast 150m | ecosystem: Environmental > Aquatic > Freshwater > Lake | place: Tanzania: Lake...
CTCCGCGCTTCCTTCAGACCCCACCTCACGATGACGCCCTTGCGCTTCGCTAACCCTTCACCTCCATCAGGTTGGGTAGAGGACTTTCACCTCCAAGCTGCTGTGCATGCCCGGCACACTAAAAAAGCCGGGAAGGGCGGATGAGCCCTTCCCGGCCAGACGCTCCGGCCCCTTTAGATCGGGGACTTTGCTAAGCCCGGTTTGCGGTTTGAGTGAAAGGGGGACAAGGTATCTGCCGGCCCGGAATTACTTGGCGCCCTCTTGGGGCTTTTCCGCGGGCGCGCCGGCTTTCTTGTCGATCTTGTCTTTCCCGCCGGCCTTCTTGGCCTCTTTCGTGACCTTGTCTTTGTCCGCAGTTTTCGCCACTTCTTTGGTTTTGTCGCCAGGGGTGACGGTTTCCTTGGCAACCGGCGCGCCGGGTTTGGCGGCTTCCTTGGGGGTCACCTGGGGCTGGACCTCCTGGGTGCTCTGCACCGCAGGTTTTTCCGGGGTCTTGGCCACCTGAGCCTGGGCCGCGGCGGCCAGACCCAAAGCAAAAGTCACAGCAGTTAACGTGGTGATGATCTTTTTCATTTTCTTTCTCCTACCGGTTTAATGGATCGCCTCGGGCGACCTATCTCAGGTAACTGCATAAAGCTTGCCAGGGAAAAAAACTCAAGTGATTATTTAATAACTTATTGATATTAAAGTATGATTTATTTTCATTGCTGTCCCCCAGCCGGTGCTCCTCCGGGCTGGCGCCCCCAAAATCTTAAATTGAGAGAAAGGCCGGTCCGCCGGCTTTTTCCTGGTCAAATTGACAAAGTGATCCGGGGAAACTCTGGCTTGATACCAATCTGCGCTCAAAAAGGTAATTTCCCTTCGTAGCGCCTTATACCAGGTTGCAGTCAAAGGGTAGCACAGGCTTTCCAGCCTGTGCAGGCGTAGGCTAAGGCATGTGGTTACCAATAATTACTTTTTGATTGCAACTCGGTATCAGTATTACGCAACAAGAATGGCGCGTGAGACGCGCCCCCTACGGATCTTAGGGGTTTGGCAAAACGAAAAGGGGACAACCGGGAGAAAATCCGGATGGCAATGGCGGCGCGGGGTGAGGCGGGCCGGAGGTTTATGGCTCAGGCAGGGCGGCGCTGGGCCAGGTACGTCTCCAGCCGGCGCAGGGCCTCGGCTAAATTTTCCAGGGAGTTGGCGTAGGAGAAGCGGAGAAAGCCTTCGCCTCCGGGGCCGAAATCGATGCCCGGGGCTACCCCGACTTTGACTTTTTCCAGGATGTCGAAGGCCAGGGCGTAGGAGTCAGCCGAGAGGTGCCGGGCATTGACAAAGACATAGAAGGCCCCGGTGGGAGGGACGGGAATCCGGAACCCCAATTTTGCAAGACCCGCCAGGAGAAACCGGCGCCGGGCGTCATAGGCGAGCCGCATGGCGTTGATCTCGCCCTCGGCCTGGGTCAGGGCCGCAATGCCGGCCCGCTGCACAAAGGGGTTGGCCGAGATGAAAAAATTCTGCATCAATTTCTGCAGGGGCCGGATGAAATCCGGCGGCGCGATGAGGTACCCCAGGCGCCAGCCGGTCATGGCATAGACCTTGGAAAAACCGTTGATGACAAAGGCCCGGTCGGTGAACTCCAGGATGGAGTGCTCCTTGCCTTCATAAACCAGGCCGTGGTAGATCTCGTCGGAAATGACGTAAGGACCCAAATCCGCCAGCCGGGCCATCCACTCCGGCGGCATCAGGGTGCCGGTGGGGTTGCCCGGGGAGTTTATGAGCACCGCCTTGGTGCGGGGGGTGAGATAAGGCCCCAATGCCGCCGGGTTCAACTGGAAGCCGTCTTCCTCCTGAACCGGCACGTAGCGGGGCACGGCGTCCACCAGCCTGAGGACGTTGGGGTAGCAGGCGTAATGGAGGTCGGGGAGCAGCACCTCGTCCCCCGGGTCCAGGAGGGCCCCGAAGATGAGGATCATGGCCGGGGAGGTGCCCGACGTGACGATGAATTGCTCAGGCGTAACCGACACCCGGTACTTGTCCCAGTAATGCCGGCCCAGAGCCTCCCGCAGCTCCATGAGCCCCTGGGAATGGGTGTACTGGGTCTCCCCCGCGGCCATGGCCCGGTAGGCCGCGTCCTTGACCACCTGGGGCGTGTCGTAGTCCGGCTCCCCGATCTCCAGGTGGATGACGTGCTCCCCCTGCCGCTCCAACTCCTGGGCCCGCTCCAGGATGTCCATCACCAGAAACGGGGTGATCTCCCTGGCCCGCCGGGACACGGCGCTCGCTGGCTGCTGTTCCATAGGGTTCCAGCATAACAAGACCTTACCCAGAAAACAACCTCTTCCGAACCGGGTGCCGAGAGGTCCGGAAAGCGGTCTGCTAAATTATTTTAACTATTCTCTTGACAAGTATTCTTTTGTATAGTAATCATGTGGTCATGAAGCTATTAACCGACCGACAGCAGACGGTGCTGGCCTTTGTGGAGGAGTTTTGTGAGCGCCAGGGCTATCCCCCCACGGTGCGGGAGGTGGCCGCGGCCTTCGGCATCCAGCCCCGGGCCGCGGTGGATCACCTGGCGGCCTTGAGGCGCAAGGGCTACCTCCACCGGGAGCCGGGGCTCTCCCGGGGGCTGTCCCTGACCCCCCGCAGCCCGGGGGCGGTGGTGGAAGTGCCGGTGCTGGGCCGCATCGCCGCGGGTCAGCCCCTCCTGGCCAGCGAGAACGTGGAAGAGACCCTGCCTCTGCCCCGGTCCTGGGTCCGGGGCGAGGAGGTCTTTCTCCTGAAAGTCACCGGAGAGAGCATGGCGCCGGTGATCCTGCCCGACGACCTGGTGATGGTCCGGGTGCAGCCCCGGGTGGCCCGGGGTGAGATCGCGGTGGCGCTCATCGACGATGAGGCCACTTTAAAGCGGGTGTACGAGGAGGCCGGAGGACTGGTCCTCAAGGGCGACAACCCGGATTTCACCCCCCTGCGCTTTTCCCCGGCAGAGGCCGCGGACGTGCAGATCCTGGGCAAGGTGGTGGGCGTGTACCGCAACCTGGAGGGCAGGAGGCAGTGATGCGAAACTCCAGCTTGGCGGGGAGGGCCGGGGGACCGGCGAGCCTGTTCTATGACGAGCCGGCGCCTTTGAGCGAACGCCGCCGCCTCTTCCAGGACCTGGTGAGCCTTCTGGCCCGGATCAAGACCCAGCCGGCCCTGCTGCTGCAACCCCGCTTGCCCCGGGCCGCCGCCAACCGACACTGCGGCCGGCTCCTGGCCCCGGTGATTGACTACTTTGTGGAGGTGGAAAGTCGGGAGGGCCAGAGCCAGGCGACCCGCCGGGCGGCTCCGGCGGTCACGGCGCGTTCTCCGGGCAACCTATGGGGCGGACGCGATCACCCCGCCCCCTCCCGACCTCAGAGAGGAGACCTTTAACGTGGACGTATCGTTACCCGAGCGCCCATATCTGCACCCCGGCCTGAAATTTGCGGCTCGTATGAAGCAGTTGAGTCAAGCCCTCGCCATCCCGGAGGACGCCGGGACCGGTCTCCTGGAAATCCTGAAATTTCTGGGAACCCTGGCGCTGATTATGGCAACCGCGTTGATCATGCTGATGGCGGGGTGAAAAGTTGAGGGGAGGACCGGGAACCCAGGCGAGACGCCGGCGCCACTGTCCTCTGCCCTGGGGCGCGGCACGCCGTGCCCCTGCAACTCCCCTCCCAGCCCCCGGTAAGTTTTGGTGGCGCCGGCTTCCAGCCCGTGCTCTTCTGGAGCCGTTAGGTGGTATGGCCCACCCAAAATCATTGATCTGTTAAAGGTGGGCAATGCCCACCCGGTTATGTCTTTAAAATCTTTGGCAGGTGCGCTTATTCCGGATGAACCGAATTTTGGGCGCTCCGCCGACTAGATTAACCCCTCTTGACGCAAGCGAGCCAAGACCCCGGTCGTTGATTGGCTCCGGTCCATGGTATAAAAATGCAGTCCCGGCGCCCCAGCCACGATCAGCTCTTTGCATTGCTCAAAAGCAAAGTCGATGCCGAAGTTAAGCAGCGCCGGGATATCCCCCTCCGGCAAGGCTGCCAATCTTGATCGCAAATCGCCGCTTATGCTGGCCCCGCAGAGTTTGGCCAGATGGTTCATCATCTTGAGACTGAAAATCGGCATGATGCCTGGCACAATGGGGACCTTGAGCCCCAAGCGACGACAGGTGGCCACAAAATCGAAATAATAACGGTTGTCGTAAAAATAATTGGTAATGATGTATTCGGCCCCTTTATCCACCTTGAGCTTCAGGTACTCCAGGTCTTTTGGCTTGCTCTCGGCCTCAATGTGGCCCTCCGGATAACCAGCCGCTCCCAGACAGAAGTTATAGCGTGGGCGAATAAATTCCAGCATATCCGAGGCATGGACCAAACTGGCGGGATGGGGCTTAAAATCGGGTTGCCCGTGGGGTGGATCGCCCCGCACCACCAAAACATTATCCACTCCCAGATCCAGATAGCTGTCCATGACGCCCTGGATATCGTCTGGCCCCAGGCCGTAACCGGCAAAGTAGGCCATGACCTCTAACTTTAGGTCATTTTTCAGTCTGTCTATCAACTGCCGGGAGCCATCCCGGGTAGAGCCCCCGGCCCCAAAGGTGACCGAGACAAAATCCGGTTCCGTAATGGCCAACTGGTCGATTACCCTTTCCAGTTTCTCTGCGGCTTCGGCATTCCTGGCAGGGAAAAATTCAAAAGATATGGTCGGCGGTTTTTTCTTCCACATCTCGGTCACTTTCATGGGCCTGACTCCTTAGAATCACATTTTTAAAAAATAACTTGATCTGAGATTATGCGGCCACCTTGGCCACCGAAGTCGAAATTGTTTCCCGGAAGGCATGATAGCATAAAATTTTAATAAAAGATTTACCCCACCTTCCGCAAGGCCGCGGCAATCTGCACCCGGGAGGCCTGCCAGGCCGGGATGATCCCGGCCAGCACCCCCACCGCCAGGGCCACACCTAACCCTAAGCCCATGGTGAGAGGGGTGACTTCGAAGGCTCCGAAATACTGCCGTACCGAGTGTGGGAACAGTTGTACCGCCGGAAAGGTCAGGGCCAGGCCCAGGGTTCCGCCCACCAGGGCCAGGCTCAGCGACTCCCCCATAATGAGGCCCACCAGGTGGCGGGGCTTGAACCCCATGGTTTTGAGGGCGGCGTACTCCCCCAGACGTTCCCGGGCGTTCATGGCCATGGTGTTGGCCAGGACCCCCAGGATCACCCCAATAACCATCCAGGACACCACCTGAATAGCCACGAGGATGGCCGAGGTCATCTCCACGAAGCTCATCTGGAAGGCGGCCTCGGTCTCCGTCAGGGTCTCGGCCAGGGAGTTTTTAAAGGCCGCGTCGATGATGCCGGACACCGGCCCCGCCTGGTCCGGCCGGGCCACCTGGACCAGGAACCACCCCACCTTGTCGGCCAGGTCCGGGGCGGTTTTCTTTAAGGTCTCATTGAGATAATCCCAGTGGAAAAACAACTGCGTCTCATCGGCGCTTAAGTCCCTGCCGGTGTAGATGGCCCGGAGCACCAGGCGGTATTCCCCCTGAAAGTAGGTGCCCTTGAGGACGATGGCATCCCCCAGGCGCCAGCCAAACCGCGCCGCCAGTTTGCGACCGGCCGCGGCCCCCCGGCGGTCCTTGACCAGGGCCAGCTTCTGGTCTTCGGGCATGAGATACTCCGGGTAGGCGTCGAGGTAGCCGGGCAGCGAGGCGGCGAACTGGGGGAAAAAGTGGCGCTTATCGATATAGACGCCTTCGAACCAGTAGGCGTAGGCCACCCGGGCCACTCCGGGCGCGGCCTGGAGCTTGGGAAGATAGGCCAGGGGCAGGGGGGACATGAGGGACACGGCGTTCCTCGTCACCAGGCGCACCGGGGAGGAGGCGTCCACCCCGGCGTACCAGGCGGCCACCACGGTGCGCAGCAGGCAGAAGGCCAACACCGCCACCGCCATCCCCAGGATGGTGAGGGAGGCCCGCAACGGGTGCCTGAGGGTGTTGCGCCAGGTGAGGTTCAGCATGGTGCCGGTCGGTGAAATTTAATTTAAGGGGAGGCCCGACAAAGCCTTTATGAAAAAACGAAAAACGGAAGATTCCCCCGGCCCTCTCCCTCGGGACCGTCTACTTCCAGACCCCGTCGATTTCGGCCTGGCACTTGGGACAGCGCCCCTCCTTGAGGTGGTAGCGCTTGATGGCGTACCCCAGCCGTTCGATGAGCAGTTCCTGGCAGGCATAGCAGTAAGTGTTCTCGCCCCCCTCCCCGGGGATGTTCCCCACGTAGACGTAGCGGAGGCCGGCCTTGATGCCGATGTCCCGGGCCCGGCTCAGGGTGGTCACCGGGGTGGCGGGCCGGTCCATCATTTTGAAGGTGGGGTGAAACGCGGTGACGTGCCAGGGGATGGTCGGGCTGACGCCTTTGATAAAGTTAGCGATATCGGTGAGTTCGGCGTCTGAATCGTTGTGCCCCGGGATGACCAGGGTGGTGACCTCCACCCAGACTCCCAGCTGCTTAAGCCGGGCGATGGTGTCCAGCACCGGCTGTAACCGGGCCTTGCAGACCTTGCGGTAGAAATCGTCCCGCATGCTCTTCAAATCCAGGTTGGCGGCGTCGATGAACTCCGCGGCGGCGGTGGCGGATGCCTCAGTCATAAAGCCGTTGGACACAAAGACGTTGCGCAGGCCGTGTTCCCGGGCCAGGCGGGCCACGTCCTGGGCGTACTCCAAGAAGATGGTGGGTTCGGTATAGGTGTAGGAGATGCTGGCCGAATGGGAGGCCAGGGCATAGGCCACGATGGCTTCGGGGTCGCGTTCGTCTCCCCGGATTTTGCCGCCGTGGACCCGGGGATACTGGGAGATGTCATAGTTCTGGCAGTGGAGGCACATGAAGTTGCAGCCCACGGTGGCGATGGAGTAGGACCGGGTGCCCGGCAGGAAGTGGAACAGGGGTTTTTTCTCAATGGGGTCGATGTGCTCGGCAATGACTTTGCCGTAATTGAGACTGTAGAGGGTGCCGTCCTGGTTCTCCCGGACGTGGCAGAGGCCCCGTTTGCCCGGATCGATCTTGCATCCGTGGGCGCACAAGTTGCACTGGACCTTCTGATCTTCCGCACTTTCCCAAAACCTGGCCTGGTACATAGGGTCTCCTTAAGACGTCGTCAAAATTACCATATATTCTTAAGGGGCCGATGTAAAGGTGTGAGGCGGCGTCCCGCCCGGGGCGGAGCCCGAAACTCCCGGAGCGAGAGGCTTTCGCCGTATTTGGCGCGGCCGAGGTCACCGCTCTCTTGCCAGGAATTGATTCGTGTGTTACAAATTAAATTGATGGTGGGCGTAGCTCAGTTGGCAGAGCACCGGGTTGTGGCCCCGGCGGTCGCGGGTTCAAGTCCCGTCGTTCACCCCAGCGATTTCAAGGGGTTAGGCTCAAGAGCTTAACCCTTTTTTTTCATTCCCCACACTATTCCCCACACCCAAGCCTAAAATCATCGAAAATCGGGGCATGGGATAGGTCCGTCGAGGGGGAGTCGTCTGTCGAATCGAGGGTGCTGTCGATGGGGATATGCCGCCCCAAAAATCCAACGCTGGCAGGCCAGCCCCCTTACTATAATGCAATATGCGAAGTCGGCTGCGTCAGTCGGCCTGGCCCTGGGGGTGACCGCCCCGAGCTCCTTATCCTCCCGTGCTCAAGGCGCAAGTGGACCTCCATCTTCTCCTGGCCCCTCTCTGGACAGCCAACCCTTGGTGCCCTGCCGTCGTCCCAGCGCCACCGCCACCGGTGCACCACCGCCCAGCCCCTCGGCTGCCCTGCCTACCTGGTTAGGGTAAGCCCAGGGCCACGCCTGCCCTGCTGCCATTGCTCTGCTGCTATGCCCATAGGTAGGGAGGGAGGGGCGGGGTATGCCCTTGTCATGCTGCCCTGGCCATGCCCCTGCTCTTGCTCTGCTTGCCCTGGCTACCTTGCTGCTGCTGCCCAGCATGCCCCCAGCACCCTCAGCGCCACGACCAGCCCCCCTGCCCCTGGCCCGGCTCTCGTCCGTACTGTCAGCCCCGGACCCAAACACCGATACCGGGGAAGTACCTTTAACTCCCCCCTTACTGATATGCTCGGTCAGCACCCGACATCAAAAATTTCGCTATGCCGTTTCGTCCCCCAGGGAACTCCCGGGGAAAAATACCCCCCCCCGGCATCGACTCTCTCCAGAAATTTTATAAGCAAAAATCCGACCTGGTATCGGTCGGCGTTGGGCCGGGGCCGTGGCGGCGTCGGGGATGGTTCCTTCGGACCCCTGGCCGCGGCGCAAGGCTACCCATGCTTACCCTTGGGTGCCACCTTCCGTGGCCCTGGTGGGGCTGTGAGTGGCCCTGAGAGCCGTAGATTTATCTTTCCGGGGGGAGGTCTGGGGGCGCATTTCAGGTTGCCGGTGCTCCCGGCGGGCGAGTTTCCACCCCCGACATCTGAAATCTTCCTCCCCACGGATGTCAGTGCCAGATAACGATATGAAACCTGGCATTTTTCCGGGGAAGGTGGTAATTGTTGATCATGGCAGTGACTGTTGAAAAAGCTATTTCGTAAAGGGTGCTTCTCCCTGGATCGGGCGGGTTTTTAAGTTTAGAAGGTTTTTTGGGGGATGGGGGTGTCGTTCAGTTTCTTCTTGAGGTTCATTTCCCCGTTAGGAGTCATCTTCCGCTGTATTTTCGCTTAGGTGAAGCCATAATTTGCGATCTTCTCTATATTGTGAATCATGCAGTACAGGAGCCACTGGATATTGACTTTGACTTTTCCTCTGAGGGTAAATCGGTCCAGGCGCTTGTGGGTTCGGATATTGGCAAATACGGGTTCGGCCACCGCGAAGCGTTGCGGATAGATCTTTCGCCCCAGTTCACTATCAACTTTGCCGGCCATCCGCCTGGAAAAGTTGGTGAGTTCTACCCCGATGGGCACCCGGAGATATCTTCGTTTGCCGCCTCGAGCGGTCAGAACCGCAGCTGCAAAGGGCAGCGCTGACAATCTTGCTCCTCGGCCACATATATTCTGCGCACCAAACCATCTCCGTGGGCTTTTTTCGCTATCCGTCTGAGTCTTTTGCCCTGCGGGCACTGGTAGTGATCGGTGGCCTCCTCGTAATGAAAATCCTCTAAGGCAAAACGCTTCCGCCTGGGCCAGTACCGCCGTTGGGCCGCGTAGCGGGGGTCCCGCCGACGGAAATGCCGGTCGGGGATATAGGCATCCAGGCCCATCTCCTGGCATTTCCGCAGATTGGTCTCGCTGTGATAGTTGGTGTCGGCAGTGAAGATTTTTTCGGCAAAGTACTCATCACCATGGCCCAGGCTTTGGAGATTTTCCCGAGCCCCCTCTAACATAGGTGGTCCATGGGCATAATCCTGACCATTACCGAAGGCCTCCCCGTGGATAATCACCTGGTGTTTGGCATCAATCAGGGCTTGGCTGTTATAGCCCTGAATCACCCCATGGGCCGTCTTCATCTTGGCCGAGTCGTTGTCCGTCACGTTGCTGCTGATCTCCTTGCCTGTGGTCCCATACTTGGGGTCATTAGCTTGGAGCCACTTTTCCAAGCGCTCGGCTTGCTTTTGGAGACGCTGCACTTGTAGCTCTCGGTCTCCGCCTCCCGGACCGGAGGGGGGATCGTCTTGGGTATCTTCCTGGACGTGCTCCTTGAGCAGTTCCTGCACCTTGGCTTCGAGCCGTTCTTTCTTCCTGTGCAACTCTGACCGGATCCCACTCCACTCTTTGGAGGCATTGGATGGAAGCTTGAGGCCGTCCAAGGCAAAGAAGGTCCCCCCGAGGAGATCCATCTCCTGGCAGACCAACAGAACATCCCGAAAGAGGGGCAGAATCTCATCCTTCATGGAGGACACAAACGCGGCAATGGTGCTGTGATCCGGCTGCTGGCCACAGGCCAAGGCGATGAAGACCACGTTTTCACGGCAAGCCTGCTCGATCTTCCGGGAGGAGACCAGCCCTCTGGCGTAGCCCAACAACACGATCTTCAAGAGGATTTTTGGATCGTAGGCGGTACGCCCCGTCTCATCATTGCGGTATTTCTGCTCAAACGCAGACGTATCCAGCCGGGTTTCCACCAGCGTGTGGATGGCGAACTCCAAGGTCCCGGGCATCAGCTGGTCTGCCAGGGAAACCGGCAGGAAAACTCTTTGCCGATAGTCGTATGCTTTGAATTTGGCCATGTACTTTCTCTCCACATGGTCGTTACTTACATCTGGCCCCAAACTAGCACGAAATAACTAAAAATACCAGTAATTAATATATGTTAGATGATTTTTATGGCTGAAATATCTTTTGGCAGTAACTTCTTCATAGGAGGGAAATCAGCTGAGCTCAAACCTTTTTCGACAGTCTCGCAAGCAAGTTGCAATTTCTTCACTGCTGGATTTTGCCCAGAAATTCCCCCTCGTGGGTCGGTCTGCTCAAAAGAGTGATCAGATGACTCCCCTATCCACCTTTACCTGAGTCTAAACGAAGGCGCTTGGGAAAAAATTCACGTTACCAATAAAAAAATCTTGACAGGGAACTGGCATCGCGCTTAATCTGAGTCCTACAGACAAAGCCAAACCCGCCGAGAGGCGGGGACGGAAAGCTACGGGTCTTTATGAGATAGCCGGGTTGCCTGGAAGGGCAATTCGTTTTTTTTCCGATAATTAACCAGGCGTTCAGCAATCTTGCTGGACGATGCAAGGGTTATCAAAAACCCCATGCTATCCGATTGGTTCAAAATCGTTACCATCTATCTATCTAAGGCCTTAACAAAGGGCACAGAACAACGGAGGTTGAGATGAAACTGCGTCCGATTTGGTTAATTTCTGTTTTATTTCTGGCCGGAGCCCTGTTGGTCCCGGCGGGGTCCCAGGCCACGTATTATGATTGGACCACCAGCGGCGGCGGTAACTGGTCCACCGATGCCAACTGGTCGGGAACTGGAATTCCCGGCGCGAATGATCAGGCGACCATCAATCCCACCGTAGCCGCGGTCGTCAATGGCAACGGCGCTTCGGTTAATACCCTGACTATTGGCAGTCAGGTCACCATGACAGTGGGGTCAGATTTCAGTTTTTACAAGATGGCTTCAACGCCATACTCTGACCCCACCCTGTACAACTATGGCACGATCCAGGTGGCCTCGCCTGGTGGCTACAATTCTGCCGGAATTTATGTCAAACCTAAACATGGGTAATTCTGCCGGACCCCTCACGTTTTTAAGCTCTGCTGCCAATCCAGGCAATATTACCCTGATGGGTCCCAATAGTAACCTCAGTACTGCATTGTATAATACAGGCATCCGCACCCTGATCAATGGCGAAAACCACACCATCCAGGGGGCTGGGAATGTCACGGCCTCGCCGCTGTATAATTATGGCACCATCCTGGCCAACCTTGGCACCCTAACGATACAGAACCCCTTTCCGAGTTCGCCTGTGTATAATTTCGGCACCCTGAGCGCCGCCGGTGCTGGCAATACCCTGGTGGTCAATAAACAGGTGCGGGCCATGAGCGACACCAACCTTATCAAATCCGATGGCGGAAAGGTCCAGGTTTATGACCTCTATGGTGATGCCTCTCCGGTAAATCTTGGGAACGGTGTGAAGTCCCACCCGAACCTTGACCTTAACCTCTTAGGCAAGATCAACGTGACCTCGGGATCGGTGTTTAATACTGAGTTGCACTCAAAAGGTTATTTTCTGTAGCCGCAGGCTTCAGCCTGCGCCTGCACAGGCTGGAAAGCCTGTGCCACCCTTTGACTGCAATCTGGTATAACATCAACTCCAACTACCAAATTGTAAAGCTCGGTAAAGCCGGCAGTTCCGACAGCTTAATTACCAACAACGGCATTATTAACCTGAGTGGTGTTGGCGGCGCGTATGCGTATGCCTACAGCAATTCCAAATTCACCGGCTCGGGGCGCCTGGTTCTGGACGGGAACAGCTCAACCGCCCTTTTTTCCTATTATTTAGGTTGGCCCAGCACCACTCACTATACCTATACCAACGACGTTAACCACACCATTGAGGGTGGCGGTGCCCTGGGCGAAAATACTTATCCGGCCGACCTCGTAATGACCAACAACGGCAAGATCATTGCCAACAACAACACCCTCCTGATAGCCCAGCGCATTGACGGCACCGGCTCGATCACGGCGGACGGCGGCAAATTGGACATTCGGGCCTGTTCGGTCCTTGACAGCAATGGCATTGTGATCACCAGCAGTGTGATCACCAAGGACCTCTCCCTGACCAACAAGGCGGGCACCGCGCTCA
>Ga0194126_10010296_pt1 | contig 12284 bp, 11 predicted proteins | sample TA2KigC150mmetaG_FD_148641 | JGI IMG/M metagenome (GOLD analysis project Ga0194126, IMG submission 148641) | Freshwater microbial communities from Lake Tanganyika, Tanzania - TA2015035 Kigoma Deep Cast 150m | ecosystem: Environmental > Aquatic > Freshwater > Lake | place: Tanzania: Lake...
TGGGAGGAAGTATCAATTAACAGCGGATAATATTGCCGACTTAAAGGCAAAACGTCAAGCTGGTATTCTAATCAAAGAACTAATGCGGGAATACAAACTATCTAAAGCTACTATCTATCGCTATTTACAAAGTAGTGTAGTAGTCAATAATTCATATTAAGTGTAGCGGCTTGCTTTCGAAAGCGAGCTACTACACATAGAGCTATAAATATTATATCAATTTAATATTAGTAGCCGATAACTTACCATACTGCTTTTCTATTTCAAAACTAACTTTTGTGCTAGGGTTAAGCTCTCTAATATCAAGGTGTTGTACTGCCGAGATGTGAACAAACACGTCTCTTGATTTATCGCTAGGCTCTATAAAGCCGTAACCCTTAGTAGAATTGAACCATTTGATAGTCCCAGTTTGCATGATGATGTATTTACAAAATAGCTATTAACGAAGTAATCCTGCTTTGGTTTCACCTTTAGCAGAAGATGAAGAAAAATCTACTAATATCCCGTCTTTAAAAATGAGTACTAATTTTTTAGTAGTATCATCCGTGCCTGCCGAGAACCAATTAACAACCGGTATATAATTCCTCATCATAGCAGAGCTTTTGATGTGCGTATATATCCATTTCACTTTTCCGTCACTCATAATATCCGTATCGTTAGGCTCTCCAAAAGCTTCTTTAACTTCGGTCTGCGTTGTTTTTCCTTTTACAAAAACAGAATTTATTTGCTCATTACTGGTTTTGGCTAGTTTTGTATTACCTGAATCAGCTGCACAACCAGTAAGAAAGACACTTACACCTAAAATCATTATGAAATTGAATTGCTTTAACATAATATAACTCCTTAAATATTATTATTTTTTATTTACTGCATCTTTTAATTTCTGACCGACCTTAAACTTTGGTTGATTATAGGCGGCTATTTTTATCTTTTCCCTATTTTTTGGATTAATCCCATCTCTTGCTTCAACTTTACTTACAGAGAAACTACCGAAACCAATAAGGGATATTTCCTTACCATCGCCCAAGGCATCAATTACTGAGGAGGTAAACATGTCGATTACTTTCTCAGCTTCTACTTTTGTACATTGGTATTGGTTAGCGATATGGGTAATAAATTCCGCTTTGTTCATAATATTTTCTTATTAATTAGCTAAAAACCTTAAACCTTAAACATCCTAAGAGCGATATAGTATTTAGTAAATTGAATCTTTATGAATAATTCTGATTTTCTATATTACTTATGCTTTATGTGCACAGCTTGCCAATTAGCAAGATAAAATGTTTCTCATTTTTTAATCTGTCACATTAAAGAAAATAATTTATAAATATTCGGAATTTATTTCTAATAATTTACCTTTTGTGTTTACTGATAAAAAGCAAAAAACAATAGGGTTTTTACTACAGCACCTAATTTATTTAATATATTTTTGTTATTTTTTGTTATGTTACGTTCTCTGTAATATCCAAAGTAGACTACTCCGCTAAAAAATAGAACACTCAAAACAATAGCTTGCTCTTCGTAACCAAAAAATCCAAAAAACAAAAACAAGCCAAAGCTAAGGGAACAAAGGTAAAAAATAATTAAAGCAAAAACTAGTTTAAATATAGAGGTAGATTCTGTTGTAGCTGATTTTATATTTTTTCGAGATAGTATTGAATATAAATCAGAAATAGCAAAACCAGTTATCGATAAAGTAAATGCACTAACAATTAAGTTATAAAACAATGGACTAAGAAATTTTGTGAATAAATTAATCAGGGTGATTAGTATACTAATTACGAATATAAATATAGATAACATACCTATATTTTCTATTAATTTTGGATATTGTATTTTCATAATTTTTATCTTTTACATTGATTATATTGTTTAATAGAGGCGATAATTTCTATTTAATCTGATTTTAGAGATTTTAGATAATTGAGTATACAGCTCCAACTGGTTTTTGCAGAAAATAAATTTGTGCCCGCCCCGCTTACTATCAAAAGCACCCCAAGCACAAACTAGGGTAATACCGCCGAATAAGTCATCTTGCCTATAAAGGTGGTAGTATCTGTTTAACTTTTTAAATTGTAGCAAAACCATCCTACCATTATCTTTCCGTATTATTTTTACCTTGTTCTTCTATAACTTCAATATTGTATTTACAAGGACAGTTTTGGAGTTTTGATTTGAGGTTTTTAAGATTATTAACAAAGCCGTACCATTCATGACGGAAGCGGTTATAATGCAGACCACAGGAACGTATAAAGTCTCTAATATCGCTATTTGGCTCGGTTTCAAATTTCAGGATAACCGGCGTTTTATCTTGCTTTTCTTTGTTAAAAGCAGCATTACCTTTTGAGTTCCAAGCACTTCTTATATTATCGTTGCTTTTTAGCTCATCATTTAAAGAAATTAAAGCACCATATAAAGTATTTATCGGTAATTGGTCAAGTCCTGCTTTAACTAACAGTCCGCCCATTTCAATTAAATGACGAGTACGCATTTTTTGTTCTTTAAGTCTTAACCTAGTTTCTTCTGCGATTAGTCTGTTTTTCTTTTGTTCAAGTTTTACTTTTTGTTCTTCGATATCTGACATAAGTAATAATTCTTATTCTAAGGTTTAATGTACTATCTAATAACAAAAAATATATTAAGTATCAAATAGTAACTAAAAATAAACAGGTTATTTTATTCAAATATCGCTTTAATACAATATCAAACCCCGTAGCCTACCAAACCTATTTTATAAAGTTAAAACTTATTAGCTAGTGTAAACAGGTTTTATTTGTGAGGTGTAATAAAGTTATAACATCTTTTTCGTAAGAAAAGTGGTATACGCAATAGGCAAACTAAAGTTTGCTTGCTTTTTATACTAACTCAGAATAATTTAAATAAATTTAGAATAATAATATTTGCTTTTAATATGGCAATTCAGTTTGCACGTATAGAATTAGTAGGTAGAGCAACAGGAGGTAGTGCTTGTTGTAAAGGAGCATATAACGCTCGTACTAAAGTCAAAGATGAAAAAACAAACATAACTTATAACTTTTCTCATAAAGGTGATAATGTATATCATGCTATTTTGCTTCCTGAATATGTAAATAAAAAGTTTCTTTCTGTATCTGAGTTAATGAATGAAGTAGAAAGAGTAGAAACACGTAAAAACAGTTCTTTACTTAAAGAGATAGTAATAGCTCTTCCTGATGATGAAGAATTAAATTTACAAGACAGAATAAATATTACTCACCTTGTTATTGAAAAAATGCAATGGGTAAAAGAGGGATTAGGTGTACAAATAGATATCCATAAGCCCCATGATGGAGAGAAGAATTGGCACGCTCATATATTACTTACTAAAAGGAGATTTACGGAATGCGGTAATTGGTTGGGTGCAAAAGCTCGTGATTTAGATATACAAGTAAGAGGAGGTAAAAATCCTTTTGGAATATCTGAAGAAGTGATGATACATGAAAAAGTACGAGATATCATCAACGACTATTTTAAGATGCTGGGTTTAGACAAGAGAGTTGATAGCATAGGTATTAACCCGCAAGAACATATCGGTCCTGTTCGTATGAGAAGCGTAATGAATGCTGCGGTTATCCGTAATGAGGAAAGAAAAATTGCTGAGGTAGAGCATTTAAGTAACGGGGCAATGGTTCTTGATAAAGTATCTCGTAATATGAGCGTATTTAGCAGTAGTGATTTAAAACAAGCCGTTAAATGTATTCCTGATAAGGAAGTCCAAGAAAGAATGATAGAAGATGCGCTTGCGGGTAAATCCGTAATTAATTTATTTGATACGGAAGGCAACAAAACAAACCTTTACACTACTACTGGTATTAGAGCCGAAGAAGAAAAAATAATGAGATTAGCGGGTTATGTGTCCGCCGAGAAGAATGTTATATCGCTTGGAGGTAGTAAAGCCGCGGGTAGAGTAAATGAATTAATAGCGAAGGAAAAAAATATTAATAGCAGATTTTCCGATGAACAGGAGAAGGCTTTGTCTGAATTGCTACTTGGGGACGGGGGCGTTAGGATATTAAGGGGTAGAGCGGGAAGCGGTAAATCTTACGTACTCGGTCAGGTTTGTAAGGTTAGCGGGAGTGTAGGGGTAAATGTCATAGGACTAGCACCGACCCACAAAGCAAAGCTCGAGCTAGCAAAAGTCGGTTACGAGCAAAACGATACTGTTAAAGGTATGTTATTTAAGCTAGCTAATGGGAGGTTTAATTTACCTAAAGCTAGTTTAATCGTAGTAGACGAAGCGGGGATGGTAGGCAACGATGATTATCAGGAGTTACTCCGGGTAGCAGCTACTCGCAAATGTAATGTAATTCTTAGCGGCGATGAGAGGCAATTATCTTCAGTTCAGCGCGGGGGGATGTTTGAAGTCCTAGCAGAGAAACAGGGCAGTAGTACCGTATTTAATATCAAGAGGCAAAGTAGCAATTGGGGCAGGGAAGTAGCTAGTTGTTTTGCCGAAGCCAGAGTATTAGAGGGTTTAAGTATATTAGAGGGTAATGAGCGCATTAAGTGGAGCGGTAATGTTGATAAGTCAATGCAGGAATTACTTGGGGACTGGAATAGTAGCAAATACGAGATAGGCGATAGAATAATATTAGCGGTAGAGAACAAGTACGTAAACGCTCTTAATGCAGGAGCAAGACAGTATCTAAAAGCTGAGGGCAAACTAGAGGGCGAAGAAATATCGGTAAGCGGTAATTACTATATGAAAGGTGATAGGGTACTAATTACCGGTACAAATAAAGAGCTTGGAGTAATAAACGGGGATTTAGGGGAAGTATTACACGCATCAACGGATAGGTTTGTTATGTCAGTATCGGGAGGAGAGAAGACAATTGAATTTAATCCCAGTGAATATGACGGGTTTAGGCACGGATACGCAACTACGATATTTAAAGCGCAAGGAGCGTCAATTAAAGACGTTTATGTATTCCATGACAAATTCTCGGGCATTCGTAACAGTTACGTATCGCTATCAAGGCATATAGACGAGTTAAAACTATATACAAACAGGGAATCTACTATTGACATGAAGGCTCTTGTATCTCAGTTAAGCAGGGATTTTGATAAGGGGAGCAGTTTACAATATTTAACCGAAGAAGAGTTAAGGCACAGAGATAATAAAGCGGAATCTCGGAAAACTATAACGGGTAAATTATTAGGCGGAGTATTAAACGTACTAGAAAAGGTAAGCGATAAATACATTCCAAAATCAGAATATTATAACTATAAAGAGCCTGTCCGTGCTAATGCTAGCGTGGAAAAAGTTACGGAGAATTTAGTTTTAGAGGAAGAAACTGCTGTCATTAGTATGGAGCATAAAATAGCCGTAGGCGAGAGCGGCGGTAATAGAATAAGCAATGTACTTAGCGGAGCGGGTACTGTTAATAAACCAAAGCTAAGTGCTAAAGAAAGGTTTTATGCGAATGCCGATTATGTACGTAATCAAAAAAGCAGAGTTGACTTAAAAGAAGAGTGGGACAAAGAGGCGGAGGAATTAAGGCATCACTTGAAGTTTAAGTCGGAAATCGTGGCAAGAGATTTACTTGGTGAGCCTAACAAGAGGTTATCAAACGGCAGAGAGTTAAGATATGGAGAACACGGCAAAATAGCAGTGCGTATTAGCGGAGAAAAAGCGGGTATGTGGCATGATTTTAGTAGCGATAAAGGAGGAGACCTATTTGACCTAGTCCAGCACGTAAGAGGCGGAGAGTTTAAGACGGCAGCAGAGTATTTGCGTGGGATAGTAGGTATGGAAAGTACCGGTAACTTGCGTTTAGTACATGACCATAATAATAGCAATGAATATGTAGACCGCCTAAAAGCCAAAAAACTTGAAGAGAAGATAGAACAACAAAAAGTTAAAGTAACCTCCGATTTGCTGCTACGCGCCAAGGAAATCAATCATAAGAACGTAGCATATAGATATTTAAGGGAACAGCGGAATATTAGCTGTGAGCTTGGTGGGGATATTAAAACAACGGGCATATACGACAGAGAAGCGGGCAAGAGTTTTCCTGCCCTTGTAGCTTTTGCAAGGGATGAAGGTGGCAACGTAACGGGCGGTCAGAGATTATTACTTGACGGCAAAAGCGGGAGTAAGGCAAAGGTTGATGTACCTAAAAAGTCGTTTGGCCATATTAGCGGTTCGTTTGTAGAAATAAGCAATCCAAATTGGAATTTAAAAAACTTAAATGAGCAATTATTAAAAAGCCATGAGACTATTACTATAATAGCGGAAGGTTTAGAGACTGCCCTTTCGGTTAAGCAGGCACTGGGTGAGTATAGAGAGAAGAAGGGCGTTGAAAACCAAGTGCGGATACTATGCTCACTTGGAATAAGTAATATCAAAAACTACGGGGCAAAGAAAGGAGAAAAGATAATTATCGCCGCCGATAATGACGGGGAAAATTCAATAACAGGCAAGACAACCCTAAATGCAAAAATCTTATTGGAAGAGAAAGGGGCATTTGTAGAAATAGTCAAACCCGATAGGCAAGGCGATTTTAACGATTTACTCAAAGCGGGGGATAGCAAGCTGATTAGTAGTTTATTTGCTCCTGCATTAGCTTCTCATAGTGCCAAAACACTACAGGAATATGTTAAGGCTCAAGCAGAGATTAAGCCTATTATTCTTGATGAGAACGACAAGTCTAATTTAGCTTACATAGAAAGCAAGGCTATTGATCAGCAAGCAATAATAAACGCTTGGCGTAAAAGCGAACTACAGGGCAAAATAGAGCTAGACGATATGCGTAAGAAATTATCTTTAGCCGAGCATAACTTGGGAGCAAATAGCGGGCTACTAGATTTAGCAGAGCGTTATAAAATCAATATTAATAAGGGTGAGTTGCTAAAGGATTTAACCGATAACTTTAACAAAAGTGCAGAAGAAACATGTATTAATTATGTCCTCGGGCAATTTGCTAAAGGTAAGGCCGAAGCAAGCAAGATAGGTGAGGTTTATAACATAATCAAATCAGAAGACGGATTTTTATCAGAGGTAAAAGTAGGAAATAAGGAGCAATTAACTAGCACCCTAAAAGAGCGGATAGATTTAAGTCAAAGCGGTGAGAGTAAGAATATTTTAGGCTCAATTAAAGAAAACCTAGAGGCAAATCATAAACAAGGGGTGATTCCTTATAGTGAGCTAAAGAGTACTCTTGTTTCTTTCGGGTCTGATATTAAAGGTCTAGATGGTAATTTAAACAAAAAAGTTATAGAAGGTAGAGAGAAATATCTGGAAGCTATTAGTATCGAGTTAAAAGAACTAGATAAGCTGGGTTCTAAATATGATAAGGATAAATTAGTCGGAACACTAAAATCTATGTCATATAAGGAGCGTGAAGAATACGGCAATAAAATACTCGGGGAAGAAGCTAAGAAACATATAGAACCTATATTTAATAAATATGCCGATGAGCGTGTAAATGCCCGTAATTTCTGGGAATTTTTAAATGTAGTAGCTAAAGAACAGGAAGCTCATATCGGTTTAAGAAACAACCATCGTTTTGCCGTTCGTGCATTAGATCAACTCAACGGCAATTTAAAATTCTCTATGATTACCCATGATGCCTGTAGTATTAACTCCCGCTATTCAACAGGCAAGGCAATTAGTCTTCTAGGTTATGCTGCTAAAAATAACATTGTAAGCCAAGACAAAATAATGAGTAAAATTAACGAATGTGGCGGAGTAATTGAGAGTGTACATCGTGAAGTTAAATTTAGTTGTGATGCTCACAAGGAAAAGATGTTAAAAACTTCTCATGAACAACAAAAAGAAGTAGAGAAGCAAAATCAACACTCAAAAGATATGAGCAGGGGTAGAGGAGGAATGAGCTTATAGCTTGGATTTAAGCTCGTTAAGCTCATCGTTAGAAAGCCCTGTAAGAGCAGAAATATCAGAAAAAGGATAGTTCTGAATAAGCATCTTTTTGGCGATTTCTTGGATACCCTCAGCTTTACCCTTAGTTTCTGCTGCCTGCAATATATCCTGAGAATGGACGGATTGTTTTTGATAATAGATATATTCGTTACGTTCTGCCGCACTCATTTTTATTACTGCTAAACGCTCGGCTACTTTAGCCATGTACGGCGATTTAAAACTTTGTTTGATATCGGAGTGTTTCATTACGTATAGCCACTCGTCTATTTCACTATTAATTATATCGTCAAACATAGGCACAGAGATAAAAAAGTACTCAGGGAATACATTGGGAGTATTAAATATGACTAGCCCCTCGTTGGCAATACTTACGTCTACGGGGTGTTTTGTATCTACTTCGTGAACAATTGTTTTTCCGTGATAAATAGGTTTTTGCATTCCCTTAGTAGAGAAATATAATAAGCTAATATGGAATATCTTTTTAATGGTCGTATAATCCTGACTGCCATAGATACCGTCAACTACAAGTCTTGAGCTGTTAAAACACGCCTTATGCATGAAGTTTGGCGTATAGGCTCTTTCTATCTCAACAATATATTTATTACCCTCCCCATCTTCTACTACAAGATCGGCTATAGATTTTTTTAGTTCCAGCTCTTCCTTGTTGCTCTCAGTATCAAGAAGTGCATTTATCTTGATTGGCGGGTATCCTTGAGAAGCAAATAGAGCAGAAATAAACCCCTCAATAATATCGTAGTCACCTTTATTCTTGAGTAGGTATTTAATAGCAAAATCAAAGCTTATAAGTGGTTTTTCCATATTCTTATATTATCTCTAAAGTATTAATAAGTCTTAATCCCGATGTCTCAAATACCCTCGTTCTTAACACTGTTACTAGTAAGATTGTATCATTTACACTTTATTTATACTAGCTTAACTTGGTGATTTTTATACGTCTCTTAGCGTCATGCCAAATAAATATTTTATTTAGATTCAATTTTAACTTTTGTTTTACATGGTTTTAAATCTGGATTTAGAAGATTTTCATAACGCCTAAAAGCCTCTGTAAACGCTTTTTCTAATGCTTCTTTGAAAGTCATATTGGTATATCTATACTTAGTATTTGTATACTCAAGAAATTTTTGTTGGTTTATTCTAATAGATAAAATATAAATATAAAGAGTTGTCGGAACATCGTATCCAAAAGGTGATTCTCGCCTTGGAATACACCCGTGATTTTCTATTATTACAAACTTTCCCTCGTTTATTATGGCCAACGCTTCTTTTAACAAAGGATCAGGTTCTTTGTAGGTGTATTCTAAATCCTTTTTTATTCTTTTTTTTATTCTTGGTGTTGTTATATATTTTCTTTCTATTATTACATACTTTTCCTTTAGCCATCTCAATGGTTTGCACAAAAAATGCTCCAATGCTTTATATACCAAAGACTTAATATAGTCTAACAACCACTCCATGAAACGTTCTATTATACTTTATCTATTCGACTTTTGCATTGTACCACAATTAAAAAGCTAATCTACTTCTTCTTTTTAGCAGATTGCTTATATATTTTCTCGTTTGATGTATCTATTACCATAACATCGCTATCCTGTAGGATTACTTGATTAGGCTTATCTATCATTACTCTCCGTAAAAACGTATCCGTTACATACTTAGCAGTATAAGCCGCTATACCTGAAGCAACCGCCGTAGCAGTAACAACTACTAACAAAAACCTAAAAAAACGCATACGTTCAATCTTATAAATATCCTGCAATATTTCTGTGATTTTACTTTCGGTTTGCATAAGCGAGTTATGATGTTCCTGCTCAATATTGGCATATTGTTTTTTTAATTCTTCTATTTTCTTGCCGTTAATAACTTCCAGTTCTAGAGCAATTTTAGGTATTAATTCTTGGATCTGATTATCAAGTTTTTTAGGTACAGTTTGTAACATGACGTTATATTCTTTTAATTTATTCAACTCTTGTTCTAGAGTTGATGTATGTTTCTGCATGCTTTCGGAAAATTTACCTGTTTGAATATCTATTGTTTCAGCAAGTATCTTGGCTTCCGTTTTTAAATTACTAATGTCATCTTTTGTAGTCATAATATTACCTTTTAATTAATTATTTTTGTATAAATCCTTGTGTTATATCCTTTCCCTTATCCCTTGGTATCTGTATTTTTGAGAGCCTGACTTTCGGTTCGGGTAGCAGAGTATAGCACTCACCCACTGCTAAAGAAGCAAGCTGATTATATTCAACCAGTTCCTTTTTTTTCTCGGTTTCCTGATAACTGACTCCATCCCTGAAATCATTAGCACCGAAGCTAGTATTTTTCTGTTGTCTGGTAATTGTTTCACTACCACACATTGAGCTAAACATTTTCGCTATAGCAGGCTCAGTGTTCCTGAAAAAGAAACACGTACCGAATTGTCCAAAAATACTTGATCCCGCATATGCCCCGTAATGGTCGTATATCTGGTTTAAGCTTTGCAGACAGGCAACAACACAAGCTCCGTATTTTCTCCCCTCTGCCATTAAAGGCGTAAATGCAGGTAAGTTGCCAAGAGATGCCAGTTCATCAAATATGCACCATACTTTACGTTTTTGATCAATACCGATGTTCATAAGTTCACTTAAACCCAGTTCGGTAAGGCATGCTATTAGCGGCAAAGTCAGTTCCCTACTGCTAGGTTTTGTACTTAAAAAGAGCCACGCATTAGAACCCGATTTGATGTTTTTAAAATGCTCCTTTAATGAGAAAGTACCATTTGTATTATCATCAGATAAATAGCTTATAGGTTTAGCATTTGTTGCTAGTGTTGATAATATTGAAGTTGCTACTCCTTTGCCGTCATCATTTAAATATCGCTCTGCTGCTGTACCTTTTAGCTTCTTCTGTAACTCTTCAAGATTGGCTTCAATAGCTAATCTTTTTAAAGCCGTTAAGCTGGTATTACTTGTTCTGATTAGATACTCGGCACAGTCATTAAAAACATATTGTGCTGATTGCTCCCAGAAAGGGTCGGAATGTGATCTACTACGTTTTCTATTGAAACTAAACAGAATTTTAGAAAATCTTTCTAGTTCTTCAGAGGTAGAACAGTCTTGCCAGAAATTCCAGTTTTTACTTCTTGCGTCAAAAGGATTAAAGATAATATCTCCACGCTGCGGGTTATAATACCTTGCTATCATCTCGCCTGTCTGGTCAATAACAATAGCGGGTTGTTCTTTTTGTTTTACTTGGGGTAATAAGTTATGCATAAGGTTAGTCTTACCTGAACCGGTAGAACCCATAACTAAAAAATGTCTGGTTTCGCTATCCTTAACTAACGGCATATTACCGATACAGAGGTTACTATCTTTGCCCATTAGCTGTAATTTAAGTTTTACCTGCAAAGGAGTTAATACTTCTGCGCTACCTTCTTTCTTTTTATCGGTTTTTAAGTTACTACCAAAATAACTCCAGACAATAAATACAATAATGCCTGCACAGCTACCAAAGACTAAAGACTTAAGACCGAGTAGCATTGCTTCCTTTATAGCAGTATCCCAAGCGTTTTTAAATTTACCGCCGTTAATTACGCTATAGGCAGACATATTCCTTTGCCAAAGCTTATCGTTTGAATAAGCATCAACAGTTGCTCTCGGCTTACCGATGGATATAGCCGATATTGCTGGATGTAGTGTTACGGCGAGTTGTGCCTTGGCGTAGGTAATTGCTCCGTCTATATCTATTTGCTTATTACTTTGATGATTAAAGCTCCACGCAAGAATTATCCCTGTTACTATAGAGACAAAAATAGTAGTCCGTAATACCTGACGGAACATTCTTACTTTATGAAGGAAAACCTGACCACCGCCTATGAAGTTACTGAGCATTTACGGATTCCATATTTCAAGTTTTAGAGCTTTGACACGTTTAAACTCAGAAGCATTGTTAGTAATTAAAGTAGCTTCTTCTGCTATGGCATGACTAGCTATCAGTAAATCATTGCTACCGATTAACTGCCCTTGTTTTTGAAGTGTACTGCGGATTTCTCCATAAAAAAAAGCAGCTTTTTCGCAGTAGGGCATTATCTCTACTTTCGTTAAAAAGGCATCTAGATTACTCTGGTTTTGGATTTTGTGAACACTATTAGAAACTCCGTATTGTAGCTCTGCTAATACTATTGAGGAAATTGCTAGAGTGTGAAGCCGATCTATTGTTTCTAGCTTAGGTAAAAAAGAGAGTGGCTTTTTATTTATTATGTAAATGCAAATATTAGTGTCTACCATGTATATCATCTAAATAACTCCCAATCTCTTTTATCTATTGGTAAGTTGTCTATTCCGTTCGTTAAAAAGTCTTCAGTCGGAGTAATTGCATTAAAAACCTC
>Ga0194126_10010299_pt1 | contig 12281 bp, 18 predicted proteins | sample TA2KigC150mmetaG_FD_148641 | JGI IMG/M metagenome (GOLD analysis project Ga0194126, IMG submission 148641) | Freshwater microbial communities from Lake Tanganyika, Tanzania - TA2015035 Kigoma Deep Cast 150m | ecosystem: Environmental > Aquatic > Freshwater > Lake | place: Tanzania: Lake...
GCGCGTCCTCTCCCATCGCAGGCCAAGGACGTCTCCCGGTTCCAGTGTCACGACCACTCGGCGACCGTGATGGTCATACGGGGTAACCGTGCGGCGGGCGACAGACTTCCTGATCGGTGTCATGCTGCGCCTCCCGTGGCGACCGGCTGCCCGGCCCACGTCAGCGCCGCCTGGATGTCGCGGCACTCGTTGAGGACCATCTTGATCTGCGCTGCCGTCATCCGGTCCTTACGGGCGAGGGCACCGTTCCGGCAGTAGCGGAGGCAGCACTGCATGCGCTCGATGGCGCGAGCCATGGCGCGATAGTCGTCTGCGGTGCAGTCGGAGCCGCTGGCATTCAGATCGGACGCGACCCGCCGGAGGTAGCCGGGCAGCGTCTCGCCGTTGGTAGCGGCGGCGGGCACACTGTCCGGCTTCCCGTCGTCGGGATTCTCGGGCATGTCGTCGCGCTCGCGAGGATCGTCGTGGTGCGTGAGATGCACGCGCCAGTTGGATCCCCAGTACTCGGTCTCGTCGCCCGTGCGCGTGCCACCGTTGTCGGATCGCAGGGAGAGTTCCTCGGCGAGATCGTCGTCGTAGTCGGCATGCACGATCTCACTGTGCTGGGCGCTATCGCGGATCAGGTCATTGGCAGTCGTCATGGTGGTCATCCTTCCTTGTGGTTGCAGGCATCGCACTCGATCAGGTGTCCATCGACCGCTCCGGTGGTCACACCGTTGCATCCCTTGCGCCAGTTGGCGCAGAGGGTGTCGGGATCGGCGTCGCCTTCGTTGGCGGCATCCAGCGCCTCGGCGCTCGGAACTGTGGTCCGGTTCGCCGCGCACTCGTCGCACAGGACGATCTTGCGTCCCCAGTGAACGCACTCGCGACCACGTTGTGTCGCGCCCTTCGATCCGCATCTGCTGCATTTATCCTGCATCGAGTTCATCTGCCTCTCCTCCTGCGGTGGTTGTGCCGCTTCGAGAGGGATACTACCGCACCGTTGCGGTAGACGTCAACCGGTTTTTCCATCTTTTTTTTCCCCCTCTTTTCGGCGCAAAACAGAGGGTCGGATCGCGATCTCTCCAGGCATCGCGCCCGCCCGCTCGGCCTCGTCGCGCAGGTGGTCGACGAGGGCGCAGACCGCTGGCTCCCGTCCCGCCAGCGCCGCCAGTCCCCACGTCACACGTTGGAGCATGCGTGCCGTGGGTCGCGGTTCGCGACGCACGTCGAGCAGGTGCGTGATCCTTGCCGGGTCGACTCCCGATACCTGGGCGAGGTGCTGCTGTGTCTCGCCGCGAGCGGCGAGGATCCTCATTACCGTTGTCTGCCATCTCATGGTGTCCTCCGGGTGCCGATTGCGATTCTCGCAAATTCGCTCGGCGAGGTCAACTCTGCCCTTGCACCTGGTCGACGATGTCAGGAGGATGCCGCCATGAAAGAGCGAGATCAGGTGCGCGACTGGGCAATCGGGCAGGTGCGTTGGAAGGCGGCGCGGGGATCTCCGGCGTCGCGTCGCGCCGCTCGCGAATACGCCGCCGAGTTGGAGCGTGCTCGCGAGGATGACCGTCGCGAGGAGGAGCGGCAGGAGGAATCCGAGCCGCGAGGGAGGTAGCACCGTGGACACACGCACTGGAGTTGTGGCGGCACGTTCTGTGTTGGAGCAGGCGATGACCCCGGACGAGCGGCGGCAGTTTTTGCGCCCGGTCGTCGAGTCAGCGTTGAGCCGCGAGCATCTCGATGAGTTGCGGCGCACCGGTCGCACGATGATCAGTCCGCGCAGTCGGTGCCCGTGCGGCAGTGGGCACCGGTTCAAACGGTGCTGCATGGTGCCGAGGGGATGATGGTGATCGGTCAAGTCCAGCGCCGGGCGCTACTCCGCATCGTATCGAGCGAGTCTCTCTTCGTGCTCGTCGAGGACGCACTGAACACGCGGCGACCGATGTCGGTCATCCGCTATGGCGACGGCGAGCGGGCTTTTATTCGATGCGCGAAAGGGCATGCGCCGACCGCTGAACTCCAGAATCAGAACTGGCGACTCAGGTACGGGTGTGACGGTGTCGACCCGGCCCGCATCGGTCGTGACCTGCTGTGGGCAGGACGACATGCGAGCGCACTGTGCGTCAGCACGTCGGCGGCGCACAACCCGTCCTACGAGGTCGCGAGCGCATTTCCGGGCATCACGACGTTCGACCTCTGGTATCCGTATCACTGGCAGTCGACTCGTCGCCTGCTTCCTCTTTTCAACCGGCGTCGGATACTGGTCGGGTGCCGCTTCAACCGCTCGACCCGTTGCGGGTTGATTGTGGCGCTCGCGACATCCGAGTTGATGTGCTGTCCGGTGGAGAGTCACGCCGACCACCCGCGTCTGCGCGATATGGCGACGACATGGCGACCGGATGCGGTGTTGCTCGCGTGCGGTGCTGTCGGGAAGAGGATGTGCGTAGAGATGGCAGCGGAGACCGGCACGGTCGTGCTCGACGTGGGCAGGGCACTGATGGATCGATGGGCGAGCATGGCGCGATGAACGTCATCTCTACAGAGATCGTCGCACTGCTCGATCACCTCACGGGAGAGCATCGAGCGGTCGCGGTTCTTTTTCGCCCGGAGGCACGCGAGCACCTGGTCGCCGCGTGCCCCGCTCCGCTCGGATGGATCGATCTTCCCGATGTCCTGCGGAAGACGTGGGACTGCGACGGGTACGTCGCGCCATGGTGGGCAGCAACGAAGCATGAGAGTCCGCGACCGCTCGGGCGGCGCGTTTTTATCCACATCTGACCATGCCTGACGATCATCCAGCCTCACGGTCACTGCTCGACACTGCGTCGCGGCAGCTAATGCTTCTGACGTCCGAGCAGATGGAGGCGGCGCGTTTTTCCGAGGCTGAGAACGGTGAGAGTCCCGAGTTCACTGCGGGCAGGTTTTTCGCCAGATTCCCCGATCAGTACGCGCAGATCGTCGCACTGCGTCTGGAAGGTCTGTCGATCAAGCGACTGTCGAAGATGTACGGTTGCTCGCGCAACACGATCTCGGCAATCGAGCGCCGCGAGGGCCTCTCGCAGTCTGTAGAGCAGATACGAACAAGAACAGCGGCTGAGTGCCGCCGCATCGCGGGCCTCGCACGCGAGAGGATCGAGGAGTGCCTGCTCGAAGGGAACGTCTCAGCGAAGGACTGCGGCATCATCATGGGCATCCTCGAAGACAAAGCCGCATCCCTCTCCGGCGAGACTCCAACGGGTGCGGTGCTGGTGCCCGTGCCACCGTCGACCGCCGCCTGCGTGGAGTTCCTCGCCCGGCTACAGCAGGCAGCCTCGGCGACTCATTTGAACGCGCCGACCGGCGCGGCAAAAGAGCCGATCCGGGTCGACGACGAGATCCTGGTCGGTCCTCCGCGAGGTCTCGCACCGGCCTCGGAAGGGCCTCGATCAGGTCTCGACCAGTCCTCGACGACGCCTGAAACCGTCTTAGAGGATATAGGGCAGGTGTCCCACCCGGTCTCGCCGGTCGCTCCGCAAGACGAGGTTCCACAATGACTTGCGACGCACATGCGCTTTCCACGTCTCCGCGTGCCGATCTGGCGCTCGCCGACCATAACGGTCGTTTCGGGTGCAGAAACCCAGGCAAACGTGCTGGCGTGCAGCACGTTAGCCTGGCTCGCCCGCTACGCGACACAAGTGTGATTATGCGACGTTGCTCCCGGTGCCGGAGCGACGTCGCCGGTTGCGGATCCGCGCCCGCCAGCGCCCGCCCGGCCCGCGCAACCGGGGGGGGGGATCGCGCCCGCGTTGGGGGGGCATTGCTGACGTATTCGTAGCCCTCGCGCAGAATTTCAGTACAAAGGGAGGGTCCATCGATGAGTGACGTGAAACGGTTCGCCGAGGGCCAGATCGCCGCCTCGCGAGGTCTGACGGTCGAGTACCTGCGCGGACTTCGCCGCGAGCACCTGAAGGAGGGTGTCGACTACGAGGTGAAGCGCGGAGGTGCCGTGCTGTACTCCGAGGATGCGGTCGCGAAGATGGACGCGATTCTTGAGGTCAAAAAAGCGCCCGCCATCCCGATGCCCGCCGCGCCCCCATCGGGGCAGGGCAAGCCTCCCGCAGGCCCTCAGAAGGCCGAAATAACGACGATATGGCCCAAGGCTGCCAAGGTCGTCGGAGCGGTCCTGCAGGGCACCACGACGAGCGTCACCGTGCGGGTTCACTCCAGCGCGAACTTCGCCACCGGCATGACGCTCGACGTCTACCCCACGTCGAATCCTGGCCTCTGGGACTTCATCGGACGGTGCCCTCGGTGGAAAGGCCGGTGGTGACCATGGACATCCTGAACCTGCACCGGAACAAGGTCAGGCAACTGAAGGCAATCGATCCGAGCGCCGAGGCCCTCGGCGTCTGGGTCAAGGCCGTCTTCTGCTGCTTCGACAACCTGACCGGCGGGGTCATCCACGGGGCGGCAAAATGGACCGACGACCAGTGGCGCAACCGGGCTGACTTGCGCCTGTCAGAGGTCAAGGAGTGCCCGTTGATGCGGTTTGGAAGGTACGACGTGACCGTTTTAATGTACCCTCAAGAGTGCGAGGAGCGGTTCCGAAAACAACGCGCCGCCGCCGCGAAGACCAACGAAACCCGTTGGGGCAGCGAAAAAGATGAGTCGGGTAGCGACTCGCCTAGCGACTCGCCTAGCGAATCGGTGGGGTCTGAGCATAGCGAGTCGGTAAAGAGAAAGAGAAAGAGAAAGGGAAAGAGAACCCCCTCTACCCCCCAAGGGGGGGATCAAGCGAGTGGGGGTGTTTCTCCTGCCGTTGCCCGGATCCTGAGCATCCCGGCGCTCAAGGGCGCGACCGCCGACATGATCGCTGCCGCGTTGGCGTCTGTGCCGGGCACGGGCGACCAGTTCGCGACCGATGCGTTCATCGACTTCCTCGCACTGGAGGCAATCAAGGCCGGGCGCATCTTCGCTCCGGGGTCGTGGGTCGAGAAGCAGTGTCGGAATTTCGTGAAAAAAAACGCGCCCCCCTCCGGGGCTGGACGGTTCGTGCGGATGCGGACCCGCGACGGGCGCGACATCATGGGCGACCCGACGACGGTCGCCGAGGTGGAACCGGGGCGGCGAGTGGTGCAGACCGACTCGGGCGGGTTCGAGGATCTGGAGTAACTACGGGAGGATGCCGATGAGCAGGCAAGTGAAGTACGGACTATGGAAGGCTGCCGACGGGCATTTTATGATCGAGCGGAACCTGAAGCACCCGACAGGAGGACGAAGGACGTGCCGGAAATGCGCGAACTGTCACCCTCTGCATTTGGCCCCTGGTCGGCAGGTCGTTTGCCATTCCGTTCAGCGGGGTGAACAGGCGTTCTCGCGTTCTCGCGTGTGCGCCGATTGGTATCCGCGCAACGCGCCTGCGCGTCGCCCTCGGGATCGTCGAGCGAGTGGAGAGGAGCAACGGCCATGAAGACGTTTCGGATCACCACCCGCACCAAGCGCCTCCGGTTCCTTGAGTTCGTGTTTCGCCTGGCCGGAGTCGGGTATGGGTGCGTGCTGCCAAGGTGGGGACTGGCGCTGACCGTGATCCTGTTCCCTTCGCTTTTCTGGCAGTGCCTCCCCGGAACGACACTCGATGCGGGACTGACGCTGAAGATCGGCAGGTTCCGGTGGTCGATTTTGTCCCTCGACCGGATCGCCCGTTCCCGTCCGTGGGAGTGGTTCCGCGTCGTGAGCACCTCCGACGAGAATGTCGTGCTCGAACTCTGTACGCCCCCGACTCCAGCGAAGATGGTGCTGACCATGGCCGAGATTCGAGACCTCGCCTTGTTCTGCGGGTTCCAAGTGGCACCGACAATGGGTTATGCTGATGAGGATGCCGAGATTGCCATTCAGCACGTCCCCGCCGGACTGAAGGACGACGCCGACGGCACCGTGCGGTACTACGCGCACCATGCGTGGTTCGATGAGTACCCCGAGGAGGGTGCGGCGGGGTTGGGACCGGAAGTTGCCCAACACCAACCTCCGCAGGATACCCCGCCCGCGCTGCCTTACGTCTATCCACACTTTCGGCAGGACGCCCCCATCCAGCCGGAGTGACAAACAACACGGGGGAGGAGGAACGAGTGATGATGGCGATTCTGTACGTCGGGTGCTTCGTGGCGGCGAACCTATTGCTGGCGCACTTCGGGCCTGGCCTTGCGCCCGTGAATGCGTTCCTGCTGGTCGGTCTCGGACTTGTGGCGCGAGACATCCAGCACGACCGGTGGAGCGGTCGGTTTCTGTGGGTGAAGATGCTCGGACTCATCGTGGCGTCGGGCGCGATCTCGGCGCTTATGAACCCGGCAGCCGGGAGGATCGCCGTCGCGTCGGCCTGCGCCGTCGCTGCCATGGGGCTGTTCGATGCGGGCGTGTACTACGCTTTCAGGGGGCGACCGTTTCTCGTCCGGTCCAACGCGAGCAACATCGTCGGGGCGGCCCTCGACTCGGCGGTCTTCCTGACGCTCGCCTTCGGCTTTGACCTCATGGCGATCTGTGCCACGGCAGGGGCGAAGATCGCCGGAGGGTTCGTCTGGTCGCTCGTTGCGAGCAAGACGATGCGGCGCGGCGCTGCCTGCGTGGTGGTCGTGCTGGCGGCGCTTCGAGGCGAGGCGGCGAACGTGCAGGCGCATCACGATTTCGACCGGGAACTGATGACCTACACGTTCGAGACGTTCACTCCAACGCAGTACGGAAACTGGTTCGGGTTCATCGACGGCGACTACGACAACGAACTGCGGCAGCTGTATGGGGAACTGTCGTACACCGCTCCGTTCGGGTTGACCGTCGAGGTGAACGGCGGGCGCAGTCAGTTCTGGAACGATGCCGTGGGATTGGTCGGGTGGCAGTACAAGTTCGTGCGACTCCTCTGGCGCTCCGATGGGAACCCGCAGATCACGCTGACTCACCAATGGACGTGGCGACGCCTGACGCTATGCGGGTTCGCCGACCTGTGGACCGAGGACGGACGGACGGTGTTCCACGCAGATCCGCAGGTTTGGTTCAACGTCTGGTGGCAGTTCGATGTCGGCGGCGAGGTGGAACTGTCGCACGACTTCGCCGGGACCGATGGGTGGAAGGTGCGGCCCACGGTAGCCGCGAGGGTGCGTTGGTGATGGTGATGCCAGCAGACAATTCCAGCTTCCTGATGGGGTGGATCGCCGCGACCTTCCCCGGCCGGGTTGGGTGGCTCTTGAACGCCTGCTGCTGGCGTCAGAACCCGCGGAAGGAAATGCCGTGGGCCATGGACAATGGAGCCTTCGGGGCCTGGTCGCAAAACCGCGAGTGGGACGAGGCGGCTTTCTACGCGAAGGCCCTCCAGCCGTGGGTGCCACGTCCGATGTGGGTTGCCGTCCCCGATGTTGTCATGGACAGGTCGGCAACGCTGGAAAGCTGGACACGGCACGCCCCGCGACTGGCGGGCATGGTGCTCGCTTTCTGTGTGCAGGACGGCATGACGGCGGCAGACGTTCCGCACGACGCGAGCGTGGTGTTTGTGGGAGGGTCGACGGAGTGGAAGTGGAGAACGGTTCGCGGGTGGTGCGCCGACTTCCAGCACGTCCACGTTGGGCGGGTCAACGGAGAACGGGAACTGTGGCAGGCGCATGAGGCCGGTGCCGAATCCTGCGACGGCACAGGATGGGGGCGCGATGCGTCACGCCGGGACAAGATGCCCGCACTGATCCGCTACCTTGAGCAGTCCAGCGCAGGGGGCAGACCGCAGATGATCATGCCCGAGATTCTTGGAAGGGGTGTCTGATGGACGCCAAAGAACTCAAGTCCCGACTGTGCGATCAGATCGAGGGGGTCTGCGCCCATCTGCTCCCCGAGGGGCGGCGCGACGGGCGCTTCTGGGCGGCGGGCGACGTTGGCGGCGGGCCTGGGAAGAGCCTCAAGATCAATCTCGACGGCCCGCACGTCGGGTGCTGGAAAGACTTCGGCACGCCCGCGAGCGCCGTCGACAGTGGCGACATCATCTCGCTTTGGATGGAGGTCCGCAGGGTCACGTTCGTCGACGCGCTGGAGGAGATCAAGAAGTACCTCGGGGTCACCGACGGGAGCCGGTTGAACCGGTACCGCCCGCCCGTGGCGCAGGAGCGCAAGCCCGAGTACCATGGCCCAAAACTCACCCTGCACGTCAACGAGGCCAAGGAGGGTGGCGCGGTCTGGAAGTGGTTGACCGAGGTCCGCAAACTCAAACCCGAGACGATCCGCAGGTACAAGATCGGCGAGGACGGGCGTCGCGTCGTGTTCCCGTTCTACGACTCCGAGGGGCACTTGGTCAGGCTCAAGATGCGGCCCATCGACTCGAAGGACTTCTTCCAGTTCCCGACGCAGGCCGAGGCGCACAAGTACGAGCACGGTGCGGCGCGGACCCTCTGGGGTTGGCAGGGTGTCGGGAACAACGACGATCAGGCGTGCATCTGCGAGGGCGAACTCGACGCGATGACATACTGGCAGGAGACCGGCGTTCCCGCGTTGTCGCTGCCCGAGGGATGCCAGTTGAAAAAGAGCGCCGACGGTTCGCCGATGGGCGAACTGAGCAAGAGTCACGATGCGTGGATCGAGCACGACACTCCGGCGCTGGAGCGGTTCGAGACCATCGACCTGTGTACCGACATGGACGAGTGCGGTCGCGCCACGACCCGCCTGCTCGCTCCGCGACTGGGGGTCCACCGGATCCGGGTCATCGAGATCTCGGAGGCGAAGGACGCGAACGAAGTCCTGATGAAGGGTGGCTCGCTCGGGGACAGAATCACGGCTCGCGATCTGCTCCCCGACAACCTGAAGCGCCCGCTCGAATTCGAGGACGCAGTGTGGAACGAGTTCTTCCCCGAGGGCGGCGACGACGCGCTCGGGGACCGCACCCCTTGGACGATGCCGTTCAGGTTCAGGCCTGGCGAACTGACCATCTGGCACGGGTGGAACGGAAGCGGCAAAACGATCTGCCTCACCTATGTCGCGGTTGTCCTCGGCACCATGGAGCGGAAGTCGTGCATCGCGTCGATGGAGATGCCCGCGAGGAAGACGTTCCGCAATGCGGTGCGGCAGGCAATCGGCTACGGGCACCCGTGGGGGGCCGACGACGTCCAGCGGCGGGAGTGCCTGCACTCGGCGATGCGGTGGCTCGACGGGCACATGATGGTGTACGACAAGATCGGCGAGGTGTCGGTCGTCGATGTGATCGATGCCTTCGAGTACTGCTTCCGGCGCTACGGGACCACGCACTTCGTCCTCGACTCCCTGATGATGCTCAAGGGGCAGGACGTAGCCGACCAGCAACTCTACGCGAACCAGACGGAAGTGGTGAAGATGCTGAAGGCCTTCGCGGCGAAGGTCGGCGGGCACGTCCACATGGTGGCGCACTCCAAGAAACCCGACAGCAAAACAAACCCCGCGAGGAATTGGCCGGACAAATTCGACATCTCCGGGGCCGGGGGTCTGTCCAACATCGCGGACAACGTCGTCTGCGTGTGGAGAAACGCGGGGAAGGAGAACGACATCGCGACGGCGAACCAGTTGCTGGCGCTCAAGGCGACGCAGGAGGATCCCGAGCGCCGCGTGAAGGCGCTCGCGGCACTGAGCGAGGCGCAGCAACGGGAGGACACGCTCTTCATCGTCCAGAAGCAACGGGAGACCGGGGAGGTTCCGATGAAGCGCCTGTACTTCGACTTCGGGGTCGAGGGCAGTTGGCAGTTCGTGGAGGAGGCGTGCAAGGACGATCTCCGGCGCACGTTCGTGCCGGGGATCGGAGCGTCGCCTTCGGTTCGTGGAGCGACCTTTGAGGTGTCCGATGCGGATGCGTCGTAACCTGTGGGTGGTCGAGGCCGACCCTGCCACCAAGAAGGTGGATGTCCACCCGCTTGAGGTCGTCGCCGCACGCAACCTCGATGCGGTCGTGCGCGGCGCGGAGGCCCCGCCCGTGTTCTTGCAGGTGTACGAGGGCAAGCCGGAGGCCTCGGTCGCGAAGGGCCTGCTCCAGCCGGTGATTTCAGGCAGTGCGCCCGCTCCGGGCGCGACGGTCGGCGAGAAGGAGGGTGGGAGATGAGAATGGAGGACGGCCAATGAGTGACAGGGAACCCGACCTGTTCGACATCTGCGCCCGGCGGCATCGCGGCGACGAGATGTCGCGAGCGGCGAACCTCGCGACCGACAAGCCGTGGAATCAGGATCGCGTGATGCAGTTCCTCGCCACGGTGCCGGACGCGACGTGTGACGAGGCCGAGGTCGCACTCGATCTCCCGCACCAGACGTGCAGCGCAAGGTTCAGTGAACTCAAGCGGCGCAAATGGATCGTGCCGACGACCAAGCGCCCGACCCGGACGGGGTGCCTGGCGCGGGCATGGAAGGTCAGCGTTGAGCAGTGAACTTCTACAACGACAACGACCGTGCGATGTGCCAGTGGTTGCGCGAACTGATCGCGCAGGGGCACCTGCCGCCCGGCGTCGTTGATGAACGGAGCATCCTTGAACTCAAGCCAGAAGACCTCGCCGGATTTGACCAGTGCCACTTCTTCGCCGGGATTGGAGGCTGGCCGCTCGCCCTGCGGTGGGCCGGACTCGAAGGCGTTGCCGGCATCTGGACCGGCTCCTGTCCGTGTCAGCCGCTTTCGTGCGCTGGAAAGCGACAGGGCCACGCCGACGAGCGCCACCTTTGGCCCGCTTTTTACCGCCTCATCTCCGAGTGCCGTCCTGCAACGGTGTTTGGCGAGCAGGTTGCGAGCGCTGATGGACGCGAATGGTTCGCCGGGGTTCGCCTTGACTTGGAAGGACTGGGATATGCCGTCGGGGGAGCCGATTTGTGCGCTGCGGGCGTCGGAGCGCCGCACCGGAGGCAAAGGCTGTTCTGGGTGGCGATGGATGACTCCAGAAGCAAGGATGTACAGGGACTTGTCATCAAGGGGAGAGATATACGCTGCAAGCCGTCAGAGACACAGCCTGTCTACGATTTGTCAGGCGTACAACCGTGGATTCAAGACAGAACAAATACCCTTGCTGTTGACGCGATTGATGGGCTATCCAGACCAGTGGGCATTGTGCGGGGCTACGGCAATGCAATCGTGCCGCAAGTCGCGGCGGTCTTCGTGAGGGCGTGGATGGAGTGCCGTGCGGAGTACTTGACGACCGTCCCGCGAGCCGGGCAGGAGGCATAGATGAAACCGATGAAGTTCCCTGAAGTGAATTGTGTCTACGCGGAGGACCAACCCGAATACCTGCCGCTTCCGGCGCACAGAACGCCGGACGGCACGGTCGTATCCTGCTGGCAGTTGACGTGGCGCGAGCGGATCAAGATGCTGTTCACCGGTTGCCTGTGGTGGACCACGCTGACGTGCAACCTCCCGCTCCAGCCGCAATCGCCGAGCGTGGACAAGCCCTTCAAGAAGACCCCCGCCGCACCGGCATGAACGACGCATCCAGACCGCTCGCCCCGAAGCATCCCGTGCTGGTCATGCCCGGACTCGCGGCGATCCAGCACGCCGCGCAGGCCGAGGGCATCGCGCCGGAGAAGATGGTCGAGCGCATCGCGGGGCAACTCTGGGAGCAGGCCCGGCACGAAGAAGAGAACATGCTGGACTGCGGGTGGGAGCCGGGGATCTGGAAGGTGTGCGATGCGCTCCTCGGGCTGCCATGCGAGGACCAGACGTTCATCCGGCACATCCGCGAGCGGTTCGGCTACGACTGGGCGCAATGGGCCGAGGCGATGCGACGACACCTCGGGTTCGAGCACCCGGTTCGGTTCCTGCTGATCATGGGAGGGAACCGCTCCGGCAAGTCGGAGTACTCGGCGAAGCGCAGCATCCAGATCATGCGACGCCTGCCGAAGGCGAACGTATACGCGGCGCACATGTCGAACCCGCGCTCCATCCGCGACCAGCAACCCCTGTTCTGGAAGTACTTCCCTGCGGAGTGGAGGACTGCCGGAAAGACCGCGCACGGCTACATCGCGTACAAGGAGAAGACCGGGTTCGCGGAGGGCAGCTTCATCGCCCCCAACGGTTCGTCGTGCGCGTTCCTGAACTACATGCAGGAAATCCGCACGGCACTGGAGGGCATCGAAGCGGATTGGGTCGTGCCCGATGAACTGATTCCTCCCGACTGGATCGAGACCCTGACGCTTCGATTGGCGACGCGCAGTGGCCGCGCCTGCGCGACGTTCACCCCGGTGAACGGGTACACCCCGAGCGTGAAGTTGTTCGTCGATGGATCGACCGTGCGGCGCACGTCGCTCGCGTACCTGCTCCCGACCGACGGGGAGCCGATGAACGAACCGCTGGCACTGAACCT
>Ga0194126_10010300_pt1 | contig 12280 bp, 10 predicted proteins | sample TA2KigC150mmetaG_FD_148641 | JGI IMG/M metagenome (GOLD analysis project Ga0194126, IMG submission 148641) | Freshwater microbial communities from Lake Tanganyika, Tanzania - TA2015035 Kigoma Deep Cast 150m | ecosystem: Environmental > Aquatic > Freshwater > Lake | place: Tanzania: Lake...
GGGCTGTCCGGCGAAGCTGGACGAGGAAGAGAGCGAGCAGGGTGGCCACGACGACGGCCGCAACCGTCAGGATGATAAAGAGGACCTGGTTCAGGGTCAGCAACATCTTACCTTAACGATAAGCCAAAAAGCCGCATTTGTCAAAGGCCAAGAAGGGGTCAAATCTCCATTCGTTAAGTTTTCCCGGGACTCGCTGAGAAAAACGGGCTGTGGGAAGGGCGAAAACTTAACGATTTAAGATTTGACCCCATTTTATTCCGCCGAGGCTGTGGGCCTCGTCGAGCCGGCGGGTCGCTTCGCTCATGCGTTCCTTGTCCCGGGCCTCGAGGGCTTCCTCCCATCCGGCGAGCAGGGGGTCGGCGGCGAGCTCGTGTTCCCGGCGAAGGATCCGGTGGATGCCGCGCAGGGCCTGCCATTGGATGACCATCAGGATGGCCAGGAAATAGAAGAGGATGTTCGGGCCCGGCAGCAGGGCCGCCAGACCGGTCAGGGGAACGACGAGGGCTTCTCCGGCCAGGATGAGGGTATGCAGGGTCCTCTGCCGCTGGAGGAAGAAAAAAAGGCGTGTGCGGACCGCCTTTTCGTCGAGCCGGCCCGAGTGGAGGATCCGCAGAGGCTCGCTGCCCGGTCGGCCCCCGCGCTCGAAGGCCTGCTCCTGAAGGAGCGTCCGCGGATTGAGCCGGGTGACCTTGGCCTTGGCCTTCTCCCAGATATCTCGGGTCCTGGAGAACCTTGCCGGGAGGGGCCCCGGCGGCTCGGAGGAGAAGAAGCGGTAATGATGGCGGCGGTCGCGAACGAAGAAGAAGGTCATGGTCGGCCTCATTCTACCAGTACGGGCCCGGAGGCGCCAGAGTTCACTTGCTGCCGGCGGGGCCTCGGGGATCGTCCTCGGTCGCTGCGGTGATTTTATACGCCTCCGAGCGGACCGGATTCGGCGGCTCACGAAACTCGCGGGATCCAGACCAGCCCTCAGAATAGCAGGCTCAGACATCGTGAGCCGCCCTCCTTGCGGGTCCCCTCATCCGGTCCGCTCTCCGGCTAAATCACCGCTTTAGGCTCCCTCGGGCGATCCCCTCGGCCCCTTCTCCCGCAGCCTTCCGTTCCTTCTCCGGGTCAGCGTTTACGGTGGAGCAGATAGAGGAAGAAGGGGGCGCCGACGGCGGCCGTGATGACGCCGATGGGCAGCTCCGACGGCAGGAGGGTCCGGGCCAGAAGGTCGCAGTAGAGGAGGAAGGTCCCGCCGGCCAGGGAGGCGCCGGCGAAAAGGCGGCGGTGCTCCGGCCCGATGAGCAGGCGGACCCAGTGGGGGACGACCAGCCCGACGAAGCCGATGATGCCGCTCACGGAGACCGACAGGGCCGCCAGAAGAGTGGCCACGCCGAGGAACACCTTGCGGACCGTCGCGACCGGGCAGCCCAGGGCCCGGGCCGCCTCGTCGCCGAGGGCCAGCAGGTTCATGTCCCGGGCCAGCCAGACGGCCAGCAAAAGTCCCAGCGCGAACCAGGGAGCGACGGCGCCCACCTGGGGCCATTCGGCCAGCTGGAAGCTCCCGAGGAGCCAGAACACGGCCTGGTCGAAGGAATCCGAGCGCATGAAGAGCAGGAACGATGTCAGGGCCGAGGCCAGGGCCCCGGCGGCGATCCCGGTCAGGAGCAGCGTTTCCACCCGGAAATCCCCCCGTCTCAGGGAGAGCAAGTAGACGAGCGAAACGATGCCCAGGCCGGAGGCGAAGGCCATGAGCCCTTGGCCGGAGAAACCGAAGGCCGCAAAGCGGATCCCCAACGAGAGGGCGGCCACCGCGCCGAGAGCGGCCCCCGAGGACACCCCGACCACGAAAGGGTCGGCCATCGGGTTGCGGAAGTATCCCTGGAGGATGGCCCCCGAGAGGGACAGGGCGGCCCCGACGAGGAAGGCCAAAACCGCCCGCGACAGCCGCAGATCCAGGAAAATGGCCGCCTGGACCCGGTCGTACTGGCGGATGAGATCCACCAGGTCCCCGAACGTGGTCTTGACCGGGCCCGTCAGCAGGGACAAGAGGAACCCGCCCAGGGCCATAGCGACGAGCACGGCCCAGAAGACCCGCCTTTGGTTCCCGGCGTTCACAGCGCCTCCCCGAAGCGCTCCGGATGGAGCAGGCGGGCCATGCGTTCGAGCACGTCCACGAGCCTCGGTCCGAAGCGGCTGGCGGCGTCCTCGTCGAGTCGATGGACCCGGCCGGCCCTGACCGCCGCGACGCTCTCGAGCCGGCTCTGCCTTTCCAGCCAGTCCCGGGCCCGGGCAAAATCCTCCTCGGTCTTGGACAGGACGAAGACGGCTTCGGGGTCGTCCTTGAGGATCTGCTCGCGCTTGTAGAGGGCCCATTTTTTCGGCAAGGCCGAAGCGACATTGTCGGCCCCGGCCCGGTCGATGAGGTCGTCGAGGTAGCTCTCGCCGCCGCTCGTCCAGAGCCCCTGTCCGTAGAGAAGAACGAAAACCCGCGGACGGCGGCCGACGCCGGTCATCGCCGCGCCGACCGCTTCGGCCCTCTCTCGAAGCCCTGTCGCGAGGCGCCCGGCCCGCTCCCCGGCGAGGGTGACGGCGCCGATCTTCTCGATGAGCGGGAACAGGGCCTCGAGGCCCTGGCCGATATCGAGGACGAACACGGGCAGGCCCAGTTTCCCGATCCGGTCGAGAACGCGGAGCGGGTTGCCCCGGAAGCCGATGACCAGGTCCGGGTCGAGCGACCGGACGATCTCGACGTTGGGGTCGACCAGGCCCCCGACCTTGGGAATGGACTTGGCCGCCGGCGGATGGTCGCAGAAGCGGGTCACGCCGACAACGCGGTCGCCGAGTCCGAGAGCGAACAGGATCTCGGTGACGTTGGGGGCCAGGGAGACGATCCGCTCGGGAGCCGTGTCGGGCAGGACGAAAGGCCGGCCGAGGTCATCCCTAATGAAACTCGTTTGGCGATCTTGAAGAAGCCCTCTGTTCGGCTTGGCAAAGGACATCGCCCTTAGCCCCCCGGCCCCCCCGGGGACCAGTCCCGGCGGTCCCCCCGCCTGCGGCGGGTCCCCCCCCGCTACGGGGGTCGTCAGGGCGACGTCCTTCGCCGCCTCACGACGGGCTTCTCCGACCGCGAGGGCAGGCGACTCGGGGACATGTACCGAAGTTACGTGTCCCCGAATAGTCGCGTCAGCGATCGATAGGTGTCCGGCGGTGATGATAAGAGCGGCCGCCAAGATCGGCAGCAACGGGCTTCTGCCGGCTCCCATACGGAGCCGCGCGCGCGAGCCCGTCATCGACGACTCTCCGCAGCCGCCAGGGAGATCTCCGGCACACCCGTGCGGGTGTTCGCCCGGATGTCGACGTCGGCCCCGAAGACGGCCCGGATGTTGGCGGCCGTGACCGTCTCCCGGGGCGTTCCCTCGGCCGCGATGGCTCCGTCTTTCAGGAACAGGAGCCGGTCGGAGTGGGCCGCGGCCAGGTTGATATTGTGCTCGGCGACCAGGATCGATTTCTTCTCCCTGATCTGCAGGGCCTTCAGCAGGCCGTAGATCTCCGCCTGATAGTTGATGTCCAGGTGGAGGCTGGGCTCGTCGAGCAGAAGGACGGGCGTGTCCTGAGACAGCGCCCGGGCGATGAACACCCGTTGCCGCTCGCCGCCGCTCAGGCGGGAGAGCTTCCTGTCCTTGAAGGCCAGGGTGTCCGTGGCCTTCATGGCCTCCCGGACGGCCTCCGCGTCGCCGGCGGTGACGGCGTCCAGCCGTCCCTGGCGTGCGTACCGCCCCATGAGGACGATCTCCCCGGCCGAAAAATCGAAGACGGGGTCGGGGAGCTGGGGAACGTAGGCGATCTCGCGGGCGACCTCGCGCCGGCCCATCGCGGCGGTCTCCCGGCCGCCCAGCAGCACCGCGCCCCGCGCGTTGCGGAGGAGCCCCAGGGCGGCCCGGATGAGGGTGCTCTTGCCCGAACCGTTCGGCCCCAGCACGGCCACGAATTCCCCGGGCTCGAGCTTCAGGCGGACGTTGCGGACGACGAAGCCGTTCTCGTAGCCCGCCGAAAGGTCCTCGATCTTGAGCATCGCCATGCGTCCAGCGCCCCTCAGTATAGCCGTTCGGCGGGCATAATTCCACGCCGCAGCGACCGAGGACGACCGACAAATCCAGGGCCGAGGGTGTCGTCGAGCGAGCGCGCAAAGTCCATGGCGCAGGGGCGATGCCCGGAGGAGGCCGTCGAAGGGCGGAGCGGGCACGGATGGAAGGTGCGGGTCCGCGCCTTCCAGAGCGCAGCCCGGAGTCGAAGCGGCCCGCCTCGCCGGGGCGGGCCGCGGCCGACGGAGCGGCGCGCCCCGAGCCGGCAATTCCTTGGCGCGAGAGAGACGATGCCTGAGGCCCTTCTTGACTTTTGGGGGGGGCAAATCTAAGATGGGTCTTGATCTTCGCGACCCGCTGAGCCCGGCTCCCGCGTATTCAAGGACGATAACGATCATGGCCGAGACCTGCGATTTCGCCGCCTTCGAGCGCAAGTGGCAGCGCGCCTGGGAGGAGGCCAAGGCCTTCGAGGCCTCCGAGGACCCGTCCAAGCCCAAGTTCTATCTCCTCGAGATGTATCCCTACCCGTCCGGCCGCATCCACATGGGTCACGTCCGCAACTACTCGATCGGCGACGTCATCGCCCGCCAGAAGATCATGGCCGGCTTCGACGTCCTCCACCCGATCGGCTGGGACGCCCTGGGCATGCCGGCCGAGAACGCGGCCATCAAGCACGGCACTCACCCGCGCGACTGGACCCTCGGCAACGTCGCCCACATGCGGACCCAGCTCAAGAGGATGGGCATCAGCTACGACTGGAGCCGGGAGGTCAACACCTGCCTGCCCGAATACTACAAGTGGAACCAGTGGATCTTCCTGCGCCTGCTCGAGCGCGGCCTGGCCTTCCGCAAGGACAGCTGGGTCAACTGGTGCTCCCCGTGCCGGACCGTCCTGGCCAACGAGCAGGTCGTCGGCGGCGGCTGCTGGCGCTGCGAAACGCCCGTCATTCAGAAGAAGATGGAACAGTGGTTCCTCAAGATCACCGACTACGCCGACGAGCTCCTCACCGGCCATGCCGCCCTCGCCAAATGGCCGGAGCACGTCCTCCAGATGCAGAAGAACTGGATCGGCCGGAGCGAAGGGGCCCACGTCCATTTCCCGCTGGAAGGCGCCTCGCGGACGATCGAGGTCTTCACCACCCGCCTGGACACGATCTGCGGGGCCACGTTCCTGGTCGTCTCGGCCGAACACCCCGTCGTCGCCGAGCTCATCGCCGGTCCGCGCGAAAATGAGCTCCGGCCCTGGGTCGAACGGACGGTGGCCGAGATGCGCCGGCGGCGCGACGTCGGCGAGACGGAAAAGGACGGCCGCGACACGGGCCGCAAGGCCGTCAATCCCTTCACCGGAGAGCTGGTCCCCATCTGGATCGCCAACTACGTCCTGATGGACTACGGCACGGGGGCCATCATGGGGGTGCCCGCCCATGACGCCCGCGACTTCGAGTTCGCCAAGACCTACGGCATCGCCATCCGGACGGTCATCGCCCCGCCGGGCGCGCCCGGGCCGTTCGACGGCGAGCCGACGGAGGTCTTCGAGGACCCCGGGACGCTCGTCAACTCCGGCCCCTTCTCGGGCCTGCCGTCGGCCGAGGCCATGGACAAGATGGGCCTCCACGCGGAATCGAAGGGCATCGGGCGCCGGAGCACGACCTTCCGGCTGCGCGACTGGGGCATCTCCCGCCAGCGCTACTGGGGAACGCCCATTCCGGTCGTCTATTGCGACGCGTGCGGGATCGTCGGCGTGCCCGACAGGGACTTGCCCGTCGAGCTGCCCCTCGACGTCAAGCTGACCGGCGAAGAGGGCTCGCCGCTCGAGCGCCACGAGGGCTTCGTCCGGGCGGCCTGCCCGAAGTGCGGAGGGCCGGCCCGCCGCGAGACCGACACCATGGACACCTTCGTCGACTCCTCCTGGTACTTCTTCCGCTACTGCTCGCCGCGCGAGGAGGCGCTGCCGTTCCGCCCGGAGGCCGCCAGGCACTGGCTCCCGGTCGACCTCTACATCGGCGGCGTCGAGCACGCCATCCTCCACCTCATCTATTCGCGCTTCTTCACCAAGGCCCTGCGGGACCTCGGCCTGACGGAGGTCTCCGAACCGTTCCCCCACTACCTGGCCCAGGGGATGGTGACCAAGGACGGTTCGGCGATGTCCAAGTCCAAGGGCAACATCGTCGACCCCGACGAGATCCTGACCAAGTACGGCGCCGACACCCTGCGGCTCTTCATCCTGTTCGCCTCGCCGCCCGACCGCGAATTCGCCTGGTCGGAGGACGGTCTCGAGGGCTGCTACCGGTTCCTTCTCCGCGTCTGGGCGGCCGTCCACGACAACCTCGACCTCTTCGCCGGAGGTCCGGACGATCCCGCGGCGGCCGATCCCGCCGGGCCCGGGTCGCGCCTGCTGCGGAAAACCCACCAGACGATCCGCAAGGTCACCGAGGACATCAGCGTCCGCTTCCATCTCAACACGGCCATCAGCTCCGTCATGGAGCTCTGCAACATGATCAAGAAGGAGCGCGACCCGCTTCGCGAAACGGCCGCCGGGCGGGCCGCGCTGCGCCACGCCCTGGTATCGGTCATCCGGCTCCTGTCGCCCTTCACCCCTCATCTCGCGGAGGAGCTCTGGGAGAGGGCCGGCCGCACGGGGCTGCTGATGCGCTCGGCCTGGCCGGCCTTCGACCCCGCCCTGGCCAGGGAGGAAACGGCCACCGTCGTCGTCCAGGTCAACGGCAAGCTCCGGGACAAGTTCGAGACGGCGCCGGGAACGCCCGAGGCCGAGCTCGAGACGGCCGCTCTGGCCCTGCCCAAGGTTCAAGCCGCGCTGGGCGGCAAGGTCCCGCGAAAGATCATCGCCGTCAAGGACAAGCTGGTCAACATCGTCGCGTAAAGGGTCATAAGCCATCCCCATGTCGAAAAGAGCGATCGCCAGGCCGGACGGCGGCGTCGCCGGAAGCCGGCGCTTCGGGGCGCTTTTCGCGGCCCTTGTCATCCTCGGGGCCGGGGGTTGCGGCTATCACCTGAGGGGCACGGGAAGCTCCCTGCCGCCCGACATCAAGACCATCGGCATCCCCGTGTTCCGGAACATGACGACGCGCTACGATCTCGACGTCAAGCTGACCCGGGCCGTCGTCGACGAGTTCGTGGCCCGCGGCAAGGTCAGGATCGTCGGGGACCGGGCCGAGGCGGACGCCGTGCTCGAAGGCGTCATCACGTCGTTCTCCGCGACCCCCATCGGCTTCAGCGGAGGGGGGCAGGCCGACCGATACAACATCACCGTGACGGCCTCGATCATCTTGAAGGGCAAGGACGGCGAGAAGGCCGTCTTCTCCAACCCCTCGTTCGTCTACAACCAGGAGTACGTGGTCCCCGTGGGGGGGGAGTTCGAAACGTTCCAGACGGAAGCCATCGACAAGATCGCCGGCCAGTTCGCGCGAAGCCTCGTCGTCAGCATCCTGGAGGGCTTCTGAAATGGCCGGGCCGACCGTCCTCGGCGAGCTCCGCGAAGACCGCCTGCTCGCCGGCTACGTTTTTTTCGGGGAGGAGACCTGTCTGGCCGAAGAGTTCGTCGACGAGCTCGCGAAAACCCTGGCCGGACCGGCGGGCGCAGAGTTCCACCTGGCCCGGTTCGAGCTGGGCGAGGCGAGATGGGCCGAGATCATCGACACGGCGCGCACCGCCCCGTTCCTCTTCGAGCCCTGGCGGGCTCTCGTGGTCCGCTTCCCGGAGCGCAAGGCGAACGCCGAACGGGGATGGGGCAAGGGTGGCGAGGCGGATAAGGAGGGGGCCAAGGGACCGAAGTTCCTCGCGGCCCATGACCAGGCGATCCTCCGGGACTACTTCGCGGCCCCGCCGTCGAGGACGGTCATCGTCGTCATCATCCCCGGGCGCCTCAAGAAAAGCGACGCCGCCGTCCGCTTCTTCTCGTCCCTGCCCAAGTCGGCCGTCGCCGTCGCCGAGATCAAGACCCTCGGCCCCGGCGCTCTGATGAGACGGGCCGCCGAGAAGGCCCGGACCCTGGGCAAGACGCTGACGGACGGCGCCAACGCCCGCCTGTGCGAGATCGTCGGGTCGGACCTGCGCCTGCTGATGAACGAGGTCGAGAAGCTGGCCGTCTTCGTCGGCGAGAGAAAGGGCATCGAGACAGACGACGTCGACCAAGCCACGGCCTGGCAGAGGAGCTTCGAGTCCTACGAGCTCGACGACGCGCTCATGGCCGCCGACCTCGATAAGGGCGCCGCCGTCCTGAACGTGCTTCTTTCAGAGGGCGAGAGGCCCGAGCAGATCGTCGCCCGGCTGGCCGGCCATCTCCGGACCGTCCTCTCGGCCCAGACGAGGCTTCGGGAGCGCGGCAAGACCCGGGAGGACATCTTCCGGGAGACCTATCCCTACATCCAGAAGACCTACGGGTTCTACAAGGACAAGTACGACGCGTTCTTCGGGGCCGTCGACGGCCTCCCGCCGCCCCTCCTCAACGGCCTGCTCGGCAGGCTCCAGCGGGCGGACAGGCTGCTCAAAACGACGGACGTCGAGCCGCAGCCGCTGTTCGAGGCCTTTCTCTGGGAGTATTGCGCGGCGAGAAAGAGGAAGTCGCTTATTTCGGAAGAGCGGTCTTGAGGGCAGCGACCTGGCGGTTGAGCCTGGATTTATAGCGGCTCCCCGTGTTCTTCTTGATGGCGCCTTTCTTGACGGACTTGTCGATGGCCGAGAAAACCCCGGGGAGGAGCTGGTTGGCGGCCTCCGCGTCCTTGTCCTTGATGACCTCCCGGAGCTTGCGCATCCGGGAGCGGAGGATCGATTTGTTCTGGGTGTTGACGGATTTTCTGCGGAGGCTGCGGCGGTGCTGCCGGACTGCGGATTTGTGACGGGCCATTCTGTTCTCCTCTGAAGGGGCCTATGATAGAATATCCCGGCCCCAAAGTCAAACGGCCCCCTCGGGACTCCGGAGCGCATTTCACCATGGGACATGACGACCCGCGAAGACGCCTCCTGAGGTCCGCGGCCGCCGTGACCCTGCCGACCCTCATCAGCCGAGTCCTGGGCTACGTCCGGGACCTGCTCCAGGCCTTTTTCCTGGGCACCGGCCACGCCGCCGACGCCTTCACCGTGGCTTTCGCCATCCCCAACCTCTTCCGCCGCCTGACGGGCGAGGGGGCCCTGACACCGGCCTTTATCCCGACCTTCACCGAGCTCAAGCACGACAAGGGGAGGGAGGAGGCCTGGAAGTTCGCGAACCTCGTCTTCTGGGACCTCGCCCTGCTGATGGCCGTGGTCACCGGCGTGGGCCTGGTCGGGGCGCCCTGGCTGGTCAAGGTCATCGCCTTCGGGTTCAGGGACGTCCAGGGGAAGTGGGACCTGACGGTCGTACTGACCCGGATCATGTTCCCCTACCTCTTTTTCGTCGCCTTGGCCGCCCTGGCCACGGGTCTCCTGAACTCTTTCCGGAGGTTCTTCGTCCCGGCCTCGACCCCCATCCTGTTCAACGCCGCGGTCATCACCGCGGTGGCTCTCGGGGCCCGCCGGGCGACGGAACCGGCCCTGGTCTTTGCCGCCGGGGTCGCGGCCGGAGGGGTCCTCCAGCTGGCCCTCCAGCTTCCGTTCCTCCGGAAGGAGGGCATGCGTTTCCGGCCCGGGATCTCTTTTCGGCACCCGGCCGTGCGGCGGGTCGGGCGCCTCATGGTCCCGGGGATCTTCGGGGCCGGCGTCTATCAGGTCAATTTCGCCCTGAGCAGGATGATCGCCTCGGGTCTGGAGAAAGGCAGCGCCTCGGCCCTCTACTACGCGTCGCGGATCGAGGAGCTGACGCTGGGCCTTTTCTCGATCGCCCTGGCCGCCGTGCTGCTGCCGGCCTTCTCCGAACAGGCCGCCTCCGGGGACGTCGAGGAGATGAAGAAGACGCTGGGATTCTCCCTGAAGCTGACCTCGGCCGTGGCCATCCCCGCCGCGGCCGGACTGGCGGCCCTCAACGCGCCCATCATCCGCATCCTCTTCGAGCGGGGCCGGTTCGACGCCGAGTCGACGGCCATGAGCGCGGTCTGCCTCCTGTTTTTCGCCATCGGGCTGCCGTTCGTCTCCGGCGTCAAGGTCCTGGCCCCGGCGTTCTTTTCCCTCAAAGACACCCGGACCCCGGTCGTGGCCGGGGTCATCGTCATGGCCGTCAACATCGCCGGGGCCCTCCTTCTCATGGGCCGGCTCCGGGTGGGCGGCCTGGCCCTGGCCCTTTCGCTGTCCCAGATCCTCAATTTCGCGCTGCTTTTCGTCTGGCTGGACAAACGGATCGGGCCGCTGAACAAGGGCCCCCTCGTCGCCGCGGCGGGAAGGTCCCTGGCGGCGGCCGCGCTCATGGGCGGGGCCCTCAAGCTGGCCTGGCCCGCGCTGGGGATCGAACGGGCGGCCTTCCCCCTCCAGGCCGCCGGCCTGGCCGGCGCGATCGTCGCCGGCATCCTCCTCTACGCGGGCCTCGTCCGGCTGTTCAGCCCCCGGGACTTCGCCAATTTGACCGGACTGGTGTGGAGGTCGAGGCTCAAATGAAGATCGTCCTGCAGAGAGTCAAGGAAGCGGCCGTCGACGTCGACGGCCGGACCGTGTCCCGCATCGGGCGGGGCGTATGTCTGCTGGTCGGGGTCGAGAAGGGGGACGGCGAGCAGGACGCCGAGCGGCTGGCGCGGAAGATCGTCGAGCTCCGCATCTTCCCGGACGCGGAGGGGAAAATGAACCTCGCTCTTGCCCAGGCCGGGGGGGAGGCTCTGGCTGTCTCCCAGTTCACGCTGGCCGCTTCGCTCCGCAAGGGCCGGCGCCCGAGCTTCGACGGCGCGGAGGAGCCCGGCCGGGCGGCCGGTCTTTTCGACCATTTCGTCGGGGCCCTCCAGGCTCTCGGCGTGACCGTCGAGACGGGCGTCTTCCAGGCGGCCATGGAGGTCCGCATCGCGAACGACGGGCCGGTGACCTTCATCCTCGAGTCCCGGGCAGGCGAAGGCGCCGTCGGCGGAGGGTGAGGGAAGCCTTATTCCTCCCCTCGAAGGGGGAGGGGCGGCCGGCCAGAATCACCCCCCGATTCCCCGGCGCGGATAATGGTCTTGAGGGCCCGTTCTCTCGCATGATATCTTGAAGGCCTCCGCCGTCCGCGACCGGCGGCGGAGCTCGGAACGACAAGGAAAGAGAGTCGATGAGCAAGTTCGTCAGCCGGAAGAAGGTGGGCCTCCTGCCCCGCCTCCCGCTCCGGGGGACGATCGACCTCACCTACCGGTGCAACAATAACTGCCGTCACTGCTGGCTGAGGATCGCTCCCGGCGCCCCGGAGAAAGGGGCCGAGCTCGCGTTCGAGGACATCCGCAGGATCGCCGACGAAGCCCGGGCCATGGGCTGCCGCGAATGGTTCATATCGGGCGGCGAGCCCATGCTCCGAGCCGACTTCGCCGAGATCTTCGATCGTCTGACGGACCGCTCGGCCGGCTACACGCTGAACACCAACGGCACGTTGATCACACCGGCGATCGCCAGGCTCCTGGCAAGAAAGGGAAGCAAGCTCATCGCGCTCTACGGGGCCACCGCCGAGGTCCACGACCGCATCACGCGGGCGCCCGGGTCCTTCGAGGCGCTCGAGCGGGGGATGGCGCTTCTCCGGGAAGCCGGAGCGGGCTTCACCGTCCAGGTCGTGCCGATGAAGAGCAACATCCATGAGTTCGAGGCCATGGTCCGGCTGGCCGAGTCCTGGAGCCCCCATTGGCGGGTCGGAGCGACCTGGCTCTACCTCTCCGCGTCCGGAGATCCGGCGAAGAACGAGGACATCCGGTCCGAGCGGCTGGACCCGGCCCAGGTCGTGGAGCTCGACCGTTCCTACATTCCCTCCGGGGCCGGTCTCGAGGCGGAAGGGACGGCCGCGTGTGGCCCGACCGAGGGCCGGGGCCTTTATGCCGGGTGCATCGCCGGCCGGAGGGATTTTCACGTCGATCCCTACGGGGGCCTGAGCTTCTGCGGCTTCGTCAAGGACCCGGCGCTGAGATGCGACTTGAGGACGACGGCCTTCGCAAAGGCCTGGAACGAGGTCCTTCCGTCCATGGCCGACAGGGTCGAAGCCGGACCGGAGCATGACCTCCGGTGCGGGTCCTGCGACCTGCGGCGGGATTGCGCGTGGTGTCCCGTTTACGCCTATCTCGAACATCGGGACCACTCGGCCGGAGTCGATTATCTCTGCCGGATCGCGGCGGAGAACCGCAAGTC
>Ga0194126_10010311_pt1 | contig 12268 bp, 10 predicted proteins | sample TA2KigC150mmetaG_FD_148641 | JGI IMG/M metagenome (GOLD analysis project Ga0194126, IMG submission 148641) | Freshwater microbial communities from Lake Tanganyika, Tanzania - TA2015035 Kigoma Deep Cast 150m | ecosystem: Environmental > Aquatic > Freshwater > Lake | place: Tanzania: Lake...
TGTAGAGGGAAGGGGCCTCTATGCCACTCACCGAGGCCAATTCACGCATCGATGTGGCAGCATACCCCTTGCGATGAAAAAGCCCCGTGGCCAAACGGGCAATCTGCGCCCGCCTGCCGTTTCCGACCACCGGAATTGAGGTCGTTTCAATCGCTGTGTTTACAAGCATGAAGCAAAGATACGAACGATCGTTCGTTCGTGAGTCCCCCTTGGTCTTTCTTTTGAGGCAGAAACCAGTACTTTTGCGGTGAGCAAGGCGTTTGGGACCTTGCCGAAATGAACCGAATTCCCTTTAGACCCCTTTTTCTCGCTTTGAACTTGCGAATACTCCCTGTTGGCTTGCTTGGTTTGGTCCTGTGGGGGAGTCTGATGTGCATCGGGTGCCGACCGGATCGCTTTGAGGGAGGACTGAATGTGGACTTGCGCTACGAAACCGATACCTTGCTCTTCGATACGGTTCTGGTTCAGGCTTCCTCCATCACCCGACGTTTCAAGGTGTACAATCCCACGGAAACGGATTTATTAATCGACCAAGTTTTTCTCGGTTCCACCATGGCGGCCTCCACCGGGAGCAGGCCTTCGGGCTTTAGGCTCAACATCAACGGGCTTGCGACCAACCGAGTGAACAGACTGCGCTTAGCGGCCAAGGATAGCCTCTATGTTTTTGCGGAAGTAACCGTGGACCCTAACGACAGCTTAACCCCCTATTTGGTCACGGATTCGGTGTTTTTTGTGATGGGTAACCGTACCGGCAAAGTCATGTTGACAGCCTACGGACAGAACGCTCGCTTCTACAAGGATTCCATCATCGGTACCTCGGTATGGACCAACGAGAAGCCCGTGGTGATTTACAATTCCATCCTCGTCGATTCCATGGCCACCCTGTGGATACAACCGGGCACCAAAGTCTATTTCAATGGGGGCTCCACCCTCTACGTCCTGGGTACATTGCGGGCCCAGGGCACGGCGGAATCGCCCATCGAAATGCGTGGTGATCGTTTGGACCCCTTCTACAGGGATCTTGCCGGCGCATGGAACGGAATTCATTTGCTTCGAGGCTCGGGTAATCATTTCATGCGCCATGTCGTGCTCCGAAACGGATCGGTGGGTATTCGCGTGGACTCTTTGCCTGTCAATGGAATAGGACCCAATCTTCGGCTCGAAAGCGTTTGGGTGGATCATTTTGCTCAGGCCGGCATTTTTGGTAACACTGCCCATATCGAAGGAGATAATGTTTTGGTAAGTAACTGTGGTTTATTCAATTTTCTTGGGGATTACGGAGGTATATACCGGTTCAGGCACAGCACCTTTGTGCACATGAATTCTGAATTTCCCAGATCGTACCCACTCTTTGTGCTGAGCAACAGAAATTTAGGACAACCCCCGCGTCCCAACCCTGCCTCTCTCGACTTGTTCAATTGCATCCTATGGGGAAATGCGGACGAGGAATTAGCACTGGATACCAGCGGCCTGGGCAATTTTTCCTACAACATTAGGTACAGCATCCTTCGCAGCTTGAGAGGTTGGCAAGGCCAAAACCTCCTTTACACATACCCAAAGTTCAAAAATCCCTCCGAACGGATTTATGCCATCGACACGTTAAGTCCAGCGTACCGTGCTGGCGAGGATCTTCGATCAACCTATCCTGCTTTGGGCTTTGACCTCCAAGGGCGAATACGCCCGGCCTTACCCACCTTGGGCTGCTTGGAGCGCATCGAATAAGGCCGGTCCAGAATTCCCCCGATTCAAAAAGCTCCGGTCAAGGGAAGACCCTGCAGATGGTATCTTTGGCCTATATTTTTGACTTTCCTTCGGTAAATTCCATTCAAATCAATACCATGATCCTCGTTCCCTACGATTTCACCCCTCCTTGTGACTGTGCGATTCAACATGCCACCCTTATTGCCCGCAAAGGCAACCATGCGATCCAGCTTCTCCATGTGGTGAATTCGGACAGCAAATCCTTGATGCGGCGGGACAAAATCAGCCTCAAGGACCTTAACGACCGTATGGCAAACTTGGCAGCCAGGGTTCAAAAGGAATCGGGCATCGAAACGGGTTACGAGATGGTCACCGGCTCCATCTTCACCACCATCCCGGAATATGCCGTGGAGTCCAAAGCCAAATTGGTCATCATTGGAACCTCCGGCCCCGTGGGATTGCAACATTTGTTTGGTTCCAACGTGATGAAAATCGCCGAAAAATCCGTCGTACCGGATCTCATTGTTCAAGAAAGGCCCCTCAGACCGCACGGTTACAAAACCATCGTGATGCCCATGGATGCTGGCAAAGAATCCAAACAAAAGACCTTTCAAACAGCCGCCCTGGCGAAAATCTTTGATGGAACCGTCCATATTTTCGCCGCCTTTGAAACCGATGAATTCCTCAAGCACGCCGTTGATAACAATATCCATTTTGCAACCAGGCACTTTGACGCTCAAGGCATTCCCTATCAAATTGCTCATGAGACCGAAGACGGCAAACGCTACGTGGACCAAATCATCCAATTCGCCATCAAGGTAGAAGCTGACCTGCTTACCATCATGACCGGTGATCACCGTGGTCTCTTGAATATCCTATCGGCATCGGAAACAGAAGGCGAACATATTGTGAATAACCAGGCACAGATTCCGGTCATGTGCATTGATCCCCAGAACGCCCTCTACGGATCGGTCTTCACCTATTAATTCCTTTCTGGCCAGGCCTTTCAAAATCGCTCTATGCAAGGTGTACTCAACGAAAAATCCAAAACCATTGCGGTCGATTTCGACGGCACGGTGGTGGAGCATGCCTATCCCGCCATTGGGCGAGAGATGCTGTTTGCCTTTGCAACCCTCAAACGCCTCCAAGAAAAAGGTCACAAATTAATTCTTTGGAGCATTCGTGAAGGACAAACCCTTCAGGAGGCGGTAGATTACTGCAAAGCGAACGGTGTGGAATTTTATGCGGTGAATGCGAACTTTCCGGGAGAGGTTTTGGAACCGGGGGTAAGTGCGCGCAAGGTCAATGCCGACATTTTCATTGACGATCGTAATGTAGGTGGATTCCGAGGGTGGAGTGAAATTTATCAAATGTTGCATCCCGAGGATGGGCCATTCTTTCACCAACTCGAAAACGAAAAAGCGCATTTCAACTTCCGGGAGGCTCGCAAAAAGAAAGGTTTTTGGGCAAGGCTGTTCGGGAAATAAGATCCCGATGATTCACCTCAAAAGCCCCGAAGAACTTGAATGCTGCCGGCTTGCTGCCGATTTGGTGAGCAGGACCTTGGGGACCATTGCTCCCTTGGTGAAACCCGGGATTACCCCCTTGGAGTTGGATCGTATCGCCGAAACCTATATCCGGGACATGGGAGGGATTCCTGCCTTCAAGGGATTGTATGGATTTCCCAACACTTTATGCATTTCACCCAACGACCAGGTGGTGCACGGGATACCCACCCAGCAGGCCCTACGGGATGGAGATATTGTCTCCATCGACTGCGGGGTGAAATTGAACGATTTCATAGGTGACCAAGCCTTCACCTTTGCGGTAGGAACCATTTCCGAAAGCGCTGCCCGCTTGCTACGCATTACCCGCGAATGCCTGGAACTCGGCATTGCCCAAGCCAAGGCAGGGAATCGGATAGGAGATATTGGGTTCGCTATTCAATGCCATGCGGAAACCGCGGGCTACGGTGTGGTCCGCGAACTGGTTGGCCATGGTTTGGGACGACAACTTCACGAAAAACCGGAAGTCCCGAATTACGGCAAAAAGGGGAACGGAGTTCGATTAGCCGATGGCATGGTGCTCGCCATCGAGCCCATGATCAATGCAGGGACCAAATCCATTCGCCACGAGCGGGATGGATGGACGGTCCGTACGGCTGATGGAGCCCTGTCGGCTCATTTTGAGCACGATGTTGCCCTCGTAAACGGTCATTGCTCCGTCCTGACCACCTTTCAATACGTGGACGAAGCGTTGGGAACTTCGCGGCAGGTTTAAATTCGCGGCGAAAATTATTCTTCACCATGGGAAGAGCCTTTGAATACCGAAAAGCCCGCAAATTTGCACGCTGGGACAAAATGTCCAAAACCTTCACCCGCATAGGTCGGGAAATTGCCATGTCCGTCAAAGCCGGTGGACCGGAACCCGAAAGCAATACCCGCCTTCGCGCTGCAATTCAAAATGCCAAAGCCGCCAATATGCCCAAGGACCGGGTCGAGGCAGCGATCAAAAAGGCTTCCAACAAAGACGAAAAAGCCTACGAAGAAGTCATCTACGAGGGGTATGCACCGCACGGGATTGCCGTTTTGGTCGAAACAGCAACCGACAATCCCACCCGAACCGTTGCCAATGTACGGCATATTTTCAGCAAATACGGGGGGTCCATGGGCACTTCGGGCTCCGTCGGGTTTTTGTTTGAGCGTAAAGCCACCTTTCGACTTGATCCGGGGGATAGACCCGCCGATGAACTGGAGCTGGAGCTGATCGATGCCGGTGCCGAAGATGTTCAAGTGGAGGACGGTGAATGGACCCTCACCGCCGCCTTTACAGATTACGGGCAAGTCCAAAAATCTTTAGAAAACCTTGGTATTCAGATTATTTCCTCTGAATTAGCCTATATCCCCACCATGACCAAAAGCTTGGATGAATCCCAGGCCGAGGAGTGCATCCGCTTGATGGACATGCTCGAAGAAGACGATGACGTCCAAAATGTTTATTGCACCTTGGCTTAAATTGCCCTAGAATCGTCTGCGTTTCCGCCCATCGAAAGGAAGGATTTCTGGAATTTTCCCACAAAATTTAATTTTTTAGGGATACTAAACTTGAAAATGCTGTTTTTGGGCCTATTTTGGTCTCATTAAAACCAAACTATGGACAAGTACAACCAAATTCTCGAGATGGTCACCGGTATGGAGAAGGACTTTCAGAAGTTCTATGACGCCGACAACAAGGCTGCTGGTACCCGCATCCGCAAAGGTTTGCAAGAGCTCAAAGCTCATTGCCAAACGCTTCGCCTGGAAATCCAGGAAATGAAGAACGCTGGTTAAGTTTCGACTACAGCGACAAAATCAAACGAAAACCCCATCCGCTCCAGCGGTTGGGGTTTTGGTTTATGAGGGGGTTGGCAGAAACTGGAAACACCTTTCCGGATTGAAAAAGGGTGGAGAAATGGAAAAAATCCATTCCTAAGCCGCCATAGATTCGGCTTAGCTTCCATCCTGCTTCACCATGCATCATTCGGCCTGGTTCAGTGATCCAATAGGTATGCAGCGTTTCGACCGCACGCGATTTGGCCAAGCCTTTCCAGCGAGTCAAGACCAATCGCTCCGAAGAATATTCTTGCATGAAGCCTAGCCATTGGGTTGATGAAGAAAGGCTGTAGGGGTTAAGACCCCGAATGGCCATCGTTGCATCCGGGCCTAATCCGAAGGAGGCCGATGACCAATGATGCCAGTCCGCAAACTGGGTGGGCCTTTGAAGAAATCCACCCCATACCGCATACCCATGCCAAACCCGGTCCGCGCCAAGATTGGCTTTGCGGTCCGCATAGACCTGAACCTTGGTCCAAGGCTTCCATAGGTTGGTTGGTGCTTCCCCTGCTGGCAGGTTTCCCGCCGTCATCGGCCGAACCCAGGCCTGGGACAGATCCAGCCCCAAAGCAACCTCATCGGTACGACGATATCGGGTCCAGCCGTTGAAACGACGTCGTTCGGTCATGGGCTCCCAACGCCATCCTGCATTGAGCTGAAATTTGTGATGGTCAGTAAAGATCCCTTTAGTTTCGAGAACAGGCTTCAGGAGCGTGAGATCTTGGGACGGTCGAAACCACAAGGATGAGGCCCAGATTAGGGATGAATCGGTATTAGCGTTTTGCAACCAATAATGTCGATTTTCACCTTGAAGACCAAGCCACATTCTCCACTTCAAATGCAAGCGCTGCTCCAAATTCACCTGAAAACGGGCCGTTCGTATGCCCTCCAATCCGCTGTACGCAAAATAGTCCTTGGTCCTTGCATTCATGTCCCAGGTAGGCATTTCAACACGGAATCCAGAACGCAATCCCGAATAGAGATGCACCGCTTGATTGAAGATCGCCTGGCCCAAAGCGTCCACTGTGATCCCTGCCTTTACGTTCAAACGATACTCCGCATTGTATTGAGACCATTGTAGGGATGGAAGCCATTGATGTCGATGAGTCCCCCATCGAAGTCCTGCATTCCATTCACGGTTTAGGTTTCGTTCATCCCGGCTTAAGTGGCGGAACTTGGTGGACCAGACCCAACCCTCCAAAGGATTATAAAACCCCCAATCCCCAAACAAATGCTGTCGGAGGCCCGTCAGTTCCCATTCGCTGTAAGCCTTTCCGGGAAAATTCTTTCCCTTCTGCCTCCTAAAAGTTTCCCAAAGATTCCTGATTCCAAAAGGAGCAACGCTGCGAAGAGAATCCCTTCGCTCATTTTCTCTGTTGACCAACCTCAAACTATCCCCCCTTAAATAGCCTTGAAATTCCGAACTATCCAAGCTGATGGTCCGTAAGGAATCCCACAAAGAATTTTGGGCGGCATCGGCTTGCTCATCAACTTCAAAAACATATTCCGCATCAAATTCATCCTTCGTACTAAATCCCACCCCTTCGACAAACAAGGAGTCTTCCGCAGCCAAAGAATCATCCTGTTCTACAGAATCCTTCACCGCCGGTGTATCCTTCACCGCCGGAGAATTAGGGATATTCCCTTGAATTGGGCTGTTAGGATTAAGAAGGTTTGGTTTACTTGAAGAAGAGGAAGGTGATTTCGGACGAACTTTTCTTGAAGGTAAACCAGCGCTGTTGGAAGGCTGTGTCCCAGTAAAGGGAGAGCCTGCAACCACTTGCTTGAAATTCCGAATAGAACTGATGTACCGAATGCTGGCAGAAGCGCCCAACATGCCCACCTGAATGCGGAGGTCCTCCATGCATTGCATCGACACCCCTTGAACCCTACGAAATTGCTTCCCGATTTGGTATCGATCGCCGCCGGGGTTAACCACCTTCAATTCCGCTGCCGCCAAACTCCAATCCTTGCTTCGCAAAACGACATAGCCATTATAAAAATTTACCTTCTGACGACGAGGTATCACCCTGATGCGATGCAAGCGTTCACCGTCTTCGTCTTCCGAACCAAGGTATTCAAAACGATAATAGGTGAAAGCCTTGGAAGAAAAAGGTGAAATCCAATCCCCGCTTCGAGCAATGTACAAATTAATATTAGAATAATTAAGGTTGGCATTAGAGGAAAACCCCGATGGGAGATTGGATCTTCGGGAGAGGACCTTTTCCTCAAATTTTCGTGGCCGTTGAAAACGAATCCTGCTGGCAGATTCCATAACATAGGTGGTCTGCGGATCGATGCCTTGTTTTCGAAGTTGCCCTTTAAGAACCCACGGAACTTCGAGGATTTTGAATTGTCCTTTGACATACGTCTCTGCCTCGTAACTCATAGGTCCTGCGGAATGCACAGGAGCAGCAGCGATCGCTTTGCGCATGTACCCATAGGCGGGATCTTCGGCCCCAGCCTTGATCGTAACTTCTTGTAAACCAACGACTCTAAGCGTTAACGCCAAATCAGGTCCCGCCGCAGTGGCTTGGGATGTGGCTTCCAACGTCCAATTCAAGCGCAGAGGCTGGTATCCCAAATGGGAACAATAAATAACATAATCCCCGGCGGGGATCATGATTTCGTAGAGTCCATTTTCATTGCTGAGCCCGGTCCATTGGCCTGGCTCCATCACCACGGTTGCATAGGCCACGGGCTTGCCCTGTAAATCCAATACCCTGCCTCGCACTTTGATGGGAGCTTCAGCAGCCAAGAGAACCTTGTTCGCCATCGCTTGCCCCCCAAATTCAAGAACAGTGAAAAGCAGTATACAGCAGGACCATACTCGATAAAACCGGATAACCCAAAATAAACTGCGTATCCATGCTCCCCTCGACCTGCCCCCATGCGGAGCAGGTTTCGTGCCGAAGGCCGGACTCGAACCGGCATGTCTTGCGACACACGCCCCTGAAACGTGCGCGTCTACCAATTTCGCCACTTCGGCAAGTTTAAAACTGAAGCCAACCAGGTACAAGTCGTGGACCCAAAGGGCTGTGCATGAACAAAGATACACGCAGGGCAAAGGCTTTACCTATCTTTGACGATTCCTATGGCAGTCGGACCCCTTGTAAGCATCAAAACCTCCGCCGGCTTTACCATTCTTTGCCTGCATGATCCGCATTACACCCTGGCGCATTTGGCCTTGATCAACGACAGCGGCAGCAGGGATGACCTGCCGGTTGGATCAGGGGTGACGCATTGCCTCGAGCATTTGTTGTTCAAGGGCACCAGCGATCGCAATACATTCCAGGTACTTTCAGAGTTGGAAAACAAGGGGGGGGACCTCAATGCCTTCACCACCAAGGAACGTTTGGTCCTTCATGCCTCCTGCCCCGCGGTTCACAGCTTGACCGCCCTGGATTTGTTGGGGGATATGTGGTGGCATTCCAAGTGGAGCGATGAAGAATTCCGCAAAGAACAAAAGGTCATCCGGGAAGAAATCGGTATGTACAAGGATAATCCGGAGGAGAGCCTCCTGGAAGAATTCGAAGAACTAGTCTTTGGTCGGCATGCCCTGGCCCATCCCATACTTGGGTTTGAAGAACAGCTGATGCGCCTTCGTTCCCAAGAGGTTCATGACTATTACCGAAACGTCTTCTTGCAACGGCCCACCGTATTGGTCTATCATGGTCCCCTGGAGCCTATGGAGGTCAAAGCTGCAATTGAGCGACGCCAAGCAAAGCCGAAGAAATCCGGATTTGCCACGCATTCCGCTTCGTTGCGCAAACGCCCATCAGGCCTTCGTCAAAGCAAATCCCACGAAAAAGTTCAGGATTTCAACCAAGCCTACGGAATGATCGGGGGTCGCGCGCCCTCGGTAAGCGATGAAAACCGATGGGCCATTGCCCTTCTCTTCAATTGGCTGGGTGGCGACCATATGAGTGCGAGGCTGAGCATGGAACTGCGCGAGAAACTTGCCCTGGTTTACGAAATTGAAGCCCAATACAGTCCTTATTCCGATACCGGCATGTGGTCCATACCTTTTTCTTGCGATCCAAGCAATCATCGCTTGGTTCAAAAAAGAGTGGAGGAAATTCTTAATCGATCCTCCTTGTCCACCCCCACCGCACCTGAATTCAAAATAGCCAAAGAGCAAATGATTGGCCGCATTCTCCTGGCAGAAGAAAACCGTCTTCAAAACCTCATCGGTTGGGGTCAGGCCTACCTCGATGGCAACCGACTCTTGGGCACCCAAGAAATCATTGACCGTATCCATCGAATTCCAAGAACTGCGGTTCTGGAAGCCGCCGGTCATTTGTTTCGTGTTATGTCCAGAAGGTCCTTGCTATGGACCTGTGCTCCATGACCCTGCCCTTTTGATTCTACCGTTTGCTTATGCGATTTTTTCCTGAACCCCTCGAAAACTACATTAATCAGCACAGCAGCGCACCCAGCGCACTGCTCCAAGAACTGGAACGCGATACCCACCTGCGTTGCCTCATGCCTCAAATGTGTTCCGGGCATCAACAAGGACGCCTGCTTGCCCTCCTCAGCAAAATGTTACGGCCAAACAGAATCCTGGAGATCGGAACGTTCACCGGCTATTCAGCGCTCTGTCTGGCGGAAGGATTAACGGATGGCGGTCACCTTCATAGCATCGACAACAACGCCGAAATCATGGATATGGCACAATCCTATGTGGATCGTTCAGCATACCGTAAACAAATCACCCTGCACGAAGGGCCAGGCTTGGATTGGATCCATCGCCTGGACCAGCCTTGGGATTTGGTCTTCATCGATGCGGACAAAGAGAATTACCCCCATTACCTCAAGGCTCTCCTACCCAAGCTCCAAGTGGGAGCCATCATCCTGGCAGACAATGTTTTGTGGAGTGGAAAAGTCGCAGACCCTGAAGCGGACGATGACGAAACAGAGGCCCTGCGCTCGTACAATCGTATGGTTATGGAAAACCCCCGCCTTGAGACTATGATTCTATCCGTACGGGATGGAATATCGCTGGCGAGGGTTATTCAATAAGACGAGTCTTGGAAGGCTAGGCCTTGTTGATTGCTGGGGGCGATTGGCCGCTGACCTAGAATCTCCAACCAACACGCACCGTTGGCAAAGCACTGAAATTGGTGCTCACCCTGCGATCGGCAGGAGCCAAATTCACCTTGGCAGAGCCGTCAAGGCTCTCGATTTCAAATTCCACAATACGGTTGTTGCGAACATTCATCAGCCAATTAAACTCAAGGCCCATGTACAAATTCTCGATAAGGTAAATATCAACCCCGGCAACAGCGCCGAAATTATAGGAGAAGAAGGGGGCGTTGAGACTGGCCGTGGTTTGGAACTCATAAATACCATCGCCGGTTGCATCCTGGTTATAATCTTTCCAAACCTCTTTGCCACGTCCTGCACCGATGCCGGCAACGGCTCCGAAGTAGGGCGACACTCTCCTGGAACCGGAAGGATGATACTCCAAGCCTCCTTGCAAACCCCATGAACGGTCAATGACAGTCCGAGTACCAACCTTACCGTCAAAGTTGTCTGGATTGGAATAAACATTTTCGAGAACGGAATTGGTTGCAGCATTCGCCGTCCCCCTTAAGGCATACCGGTCAGAAAGAAAATAGCGGTATCTAACCTGTGGCAATACCACAGTAATTCCTTCAGAGAAATTTAAGCCACCCTCGATTGTAGAACGATGTGCGCCATAGCTAACAAACCCGCTGCCATTTTTGACAGCAATGGGCTTCTGGGCATATGCTGAAGGGGCAACGGCAAGAACAGTTACAGCAACAGCGGTAAAGGCGAAGGCTTTCAAATTCATAATAAGGCGGATTTAGGTGGTTTAAGGAATTCTAACGGATAGTTAAATTGGATAGATCGGATGGATTAATTGGGTATTTAAGAGACCTGTGGTGGATTTAAACGCAGATTCATTTTCAAAAGTAAACCAACAAAGGCCCTAAAACACCTATTTTGAAGAATTATTTGCTTTAAGCAAAACAAATCTAATTTTAACCGAACAAAATTTCACGGCTTGTCACAAGAAAATACCATGCAATCAACCCTCTATTTTAGAGCTTTAGGTCTTTTTCTTCTTAGCCTCCTGGGGGTTCTTGAGGTATCGCTGGCCCAATCATCACAGGCTACTTCCAGAGGCTCTGCTATGTACAACGATAGCGTATTAGGCCGTATCGACGTCTTTTTGCCGCCGGATAGCTTGGCGGAGATGTTGGCCAACCCCAGTTCCAACCGGGAATACCGGTCCACGGTGGTTTTCACAAGGGCGGGAAATCAGGACAGCCTTTTTGAATGCGGGCTGCGGATTCGGGGAAATACATCACGAAACGCCCAGAAGAAACAGTTCCGCATATCCTTCAATACGTTCAGGCCAGGGCAGAATCTGAAAGGGATCAGCGATCTCAACCTGTACGGAATGCACAACGATCCTTCCATAAGCCGGGCCAAATTCTATTACGACCTGACCCACCGTGTGGGCGGGCGTTCTGCCAGAGCCGCCCATGTGAACCTCTATTTCAACGGACAATTCAGAGGGGTTTATGTCAACGTCGAACAATTGAACGAAGATTTCCTGCAAAACGAATTTGCCCAGGATTACGGGAACCTGTACAAATGCTTGTGGCCTGCGGATCTGGTGTACATTTCCAACAATCCCAACGATTACAAATTGACCTCCGGGGGACGCCGGGCCTATGAACTCATGACCAATACGGCCGCCGATGATTACAGCAATTTCGCCAAATTTATTCGAACCCTTAACCAAACCGCTTCTGCCCAAATTTATTGCCAGCTCGATAGCATTTTCGACATCGAATCCTCCCTGCTCACTCTGGCCACGGACCTGAGCACCGGGCATTGGGATTCGTATTATAACAAAAATAACTTCTACCTCTACGATCATCCCGTGGATGGACGATTTCGGTTCTTGCCTTACGATCCTGACAACACGATGGGTATCCAATGGGGTGGGCCTAATTACCAAACCATCTCTCCATTCTCCTTTACTCCCGGTGAATCCAGGCCGCTGTACGACAAGCTTATGGCCAACACGGATACCCGAAATATCTACGGATTTTATTTAAGGAGAGTTGCTAATCAACAAGTTAGCACTTCATTTCTGGCGCAAATGGATTCCATTCGAAGCCGCATTGCCCCCTTTGCCTTGGTGGATACGTTCCGAA
>Ga0194126_10010313_pt1 | contig 12267 bp, 8 predicted proteins | sample TA2KigC150mmetaG_FD_148641 | JGI IMG/M metagenome (GOLD analysis project Ga0194126, IMG submission 148641) | Freshwater microbial communities from Lake Tanganyika, Tanzania - TA2015035 Kigoma Deep Cast 150m | ecosystem: Environmental > Aquatic > Freshwater > Lake | place: Tanzania: Lake...
CCGCGCCGACGGCCGTGGCGAAGCGGCCGGCCCAGAAGCCTTTCGCCGGCTTGAACTCGTCGAGGTCGGCGCCGAAGCGCGGCCAAGGCAGCTTGACGTCCTTGCGGCTCTGGGTGACGAAGTAGAGGACGAGGGCCACGGCCCCGAGGTCGGCGAGGAAGGCCATCGGCACGTACATCAGGGCGTCGATGACGCCCATCTCCGGCATGTACAGGAAGGGGAAGATGACGAAGCTTTTCCTGAAGGCGACGGCGACGACGGTCAGCAGCAGGTGGACGGCGAACAGGATCGACGTGTAGCGGAAAAGGTAGCGCTTGTAGGCCGGGGCGATGATCGGCTGGTCCTCGGCGTAGCGCTCGGCGACCCGGCGCGGCTCGCCGTAGGCGGCGATGGCCTTGTCGAGAGCGGCCTCGTCGATCGCGCCGTGCTCCGTCGCGGCCTTCTCCAGGATGTGGCTGCGGATCTCGGAGAGGATCTCTTCGCGCTCGGCGCGGCCCGAGAGAAAATGGCTGATCTCTTCAAGGTAGGCTTCGAGCTTAGGCTGTTTTTCGGGCATCGGTGTTCTCCTTCATGATCTTATCGAGGACGCGGTCCTGGTTCCTCCAGATCTCTAGCAGTGCGGCGCAGATCTCGCGGCCGCCGGCCGTGATCGAATAGAACTTGCGGGGCCGGTCCTCGGTGACGTCCCACTTCGAGGCGATCCAGCCGTTCTTTTCGAGCCGGCGCAGAAGGGGATAGAGGGTGTTCTCCTCGACCTTGTAGCCCAGGGCCTCGATGTGCTTGACCATCGCGTAGCCATACATATCCTTCTCGAGGAGGGCCAGGACGAGGATGTGGAGGAACCCGCGGTTCATCTCCGTTTCGAGGCTGCCGATCTCTGGGCCGGTCATATTGTCTCCTATTCTCATGCCGTATGCCTTACTAAGATGTGTATAATACTATAGTGTATAGTATACGCCATGTCAAGCATTATTTTATTTTGGCTGCTTTTTAGATTATTTTCTGCCATTTTGGGCTATGAAAAGCTCAAATATAGCCTAAAAACCAGCCTAAAAATTAGGCGTACTATTAAAGGCACATTATTATTGACAGGCAGGCGGCCGAGTGGCAGGATAGGGCACAAATGTGCGATTTCTGCCATCAGCACGGGGAAGGCAAGAAGTGGTACCTCGACGCCCGCAATTATTCCGAGGACCTGCTCAGCGATGTCCGGAGGCGCGGGTTCATCGAGCGCTTTTTCACGACACCCGAACGCTTGACGAAAGGGGAGAGGGCCCTCGACAAGCTCGACAAGATCCCGCCGTTCTTCACCCGGGGCATCCGGCGCAAGATCACCAAGAAGCAGCAGGCCATACACTTCGGCCAGGTCGTGCCCATCGAGGATGTCGAGAGGATCCTGGAGTTCGCCACATCCGTCACCCGGCTGGCCTGCGTCTGCCGGCATGTCATGCTCGGCCCCGAGCACCGCTACTGCTACGGCATCAGTCTCGCCCCGCAGGGCGGCGAGATGGTCAACATCCTCAAGGGCATCGACGCGTCTTACCTCCTCGGTCCTCAGGCCAGCGGCCTGGAGCACCTGGCCAAGGACGAAGCTCTGGCCATGATGCGGGAATGCGAGAACGAAGGGCTCTGTCACTCCGTCTGGTCGTTCGTCACCCCGTTCATCGGCGGAATCTGCAATTGCTCGCTCCCGGGTTGCCTGGCGATGCGGACGAGCCTCCTGCACAGAACACCGGTCATGTTCCGTGCCGAGTATGTGGCCGTGGTGTACGAAGACAAGTGCGTCGGCTGCGGCGAGTGCGTCAAGATCTGCCCGTTCGACGCCTATCGGCCGCACAAGCGCAAGGCCAAGGCCCGCGTCGATCCGCTGAGATGTTACGGCTGCGGCATCTGCCGGAACGCCTGCCCGAGCGACGCCATCAGCCTCGTCGACCGGTCCGCCGTGCCGGCAGCCGCCTCGCTCTGGCTTTGATCCGCCTTGGCTGTTGTATCTTATACAAATCAAAATAATTAGATTAAAATCACCCCCCCTCTTTAGGCAATAGTCGGGTTTTTACGGATTAGAAAGTGGCGAAAAAACGGATTCTGATCTGACTTAAAGCTCAAAGTAAAAGTCGTGCTTTTTTGCCATAAAAAAGGGGGGAAAATAGCCAAAAAAAAGGCTGAAAATACTTTTAACTTATTTGTTATTTATGAATTGTAACAGCCAAGGCGCTATTTAACCCAGTTCTCCATGAACTTCTTGGGGCCGCCCTCGTGCTCCTCGACGAGCGCTCTGAAGATGGCCCGCAGATGCTCGATGGGCAGGGTCCCGATGATCATCCGGTTGTTGATGATCGTGGTCGGCGTCGAGCGGATGCCGTGGGCGAACTTCTCCGAGGTCCTCTCGTACTCGAAGCCGGTGTCGATGATCCTCTTGACGAGCTCGCGCAGGGCCGGGTCGGCCGCCGCGCCCTCGGTGCCGTATTTCCTCGCCAGGTTCGTTTTCCACTCGGGGTCCCGCCGCCGGTCGAACGTGGCCCAGATCTCGTCGTGGATCTCGGCGAACCGCTCGGGATTCCCGGCCGCGATATAGGTCAGCTCGCAGGCCCCCGGATGGAGCTTGGCCTTCTCGGGGACGACCTCGTTGCATGTCCCGTCGAGCGGGAAGAACTGGATGGCGATGTTGATCTTGCCGGCGAACTCGTTCTTGAGCTCATCGAGCTGCCGGGCCAGGTAGAGGCAGTCGGGGCACAGGAAATCGGTGTATTCGATGACCTGGATGGCCGCGTCCTCGAACTTCTCCGTGGACCTTGCCGACCAGTACGGCGACAGGAAGCTCGGCGAGGCGACCTTGGGCAGCTCGAAGAACTGGCGGACGATGTCGACCGACGTCCCCTTCTGGGCGTCCTTGCGGGCGTTGTGATATTCGACCATGCCCAGGGCGCCGGCCAGCGCGACGAGCCCGAAGACGACGAGCAGCTTGATGGACGGCCGGACCCACCGGAGAACGGGGTTCCTCATCTCGCGGTCGATGCCGTATTTCGCGAAGAGGACGAAGTTCAGGAAGGAGAAGAGATAGAAGCCCGAACAGAGCAGGCAGAGGCTGCCGAGGACGAAGACCGAGTAGGCGAACAGGGCCGCGACGCCCAGGACGTTGAGCAGCGAGAGCGACTTGTTGGTCCGCTCGAAGGCCTCCGAGGGGAAGAGCGTCCCCAGGACGATGAGCGCGCCCATGAACATCCCGAAATAGCCGAGCGGGACACCCAAGACCTGCGAGATGACCGAGAACGCCGAGCTGTCGCAGTTGAAGAAGGCGCTGATGTCGCAGAACGAGCCTTCCCAGATCGTCCGGGGGTAGTTGGCCCGGAAGAAGTGGTCGATGGTCATGTACGAGGCGACGATCATCCCCGCGCCCGAAAGGAAGCTCAGGACGAGGCGGGGCTTCAGTCCGCTCAGGGTCAGTGTCGGCCTGCTTTCCATGGGGCTCTCCTTCGTTCTCGCTCCGCTCTCTGCGGGGACACGTACCGTAGGTACATGTCCCCGGCCATTCCCCGGCCCGAGTCTCCCGCATTATAAAAGGTTCCGGGCGGAGGCGCAAACCATAATCCCGACGGCTGTCAGGCGGGTCGATCTGAAGGCGGGGCGGGCTTCTTAGGCTTTCTGCGGCGGCGGCGGCGAGGGCGCGGGCGGTCGTCGCCGGAGGCGCTCGGGCGCGGCCCGGGCCCGTGGCTGGAGCCGAACTTGCGGTCGTAGAGCGCGGCGAAGGGGTCCTCGCCCTCCCCAAAGGAGCCCTCGAGGAGAAGCGACGCCAGCTGCGAGGCGCCCGGGTAGTGGGGCCTTTTCTTGAGCGACCAGCGCATCTTGCCCGTTTCCAGGGCTTGGATCATCTGCTCGACGATGGCCAGGGTCTGGACCGCGTCGTAGAGCAGGATCTTGGGGACCAGGGCGGCCGGCTTGGTTTCCCGGAAGAGGTCGTAAAGCGGCTTGACCTTGTCGCCTTCGAGGGCGGGGAGAAGGGGAGCGGCCCACGGCCAGAGGAGGAGGGCGTAGGCGACGTCGAGCGGCAAGGGGGCGCCGGAGGCGACGGCCGCGTCGTGGGCGGCGAGCAGGGCGGTCAGGCGCGAGAAGGCCGCGTCGTCGCGCTCATAGAACGCGCCGAACCCGCCGAGCACGAGGGGCAGGACGCCGTGGGCGCGGGCGGCTTCGAAGAACGGCCGGGAGTTTCCGGTCTTGATGTCCTTATTGAGCTCCTCGAACAGGCGCGAGCCGGGGCAGGCGGACAGGCGTTCGCGGTGGCGGGGGATGGCCGCGGCGGTCCGCTCCTCGATCGAGAAGCCGAGGCGGGCGGCGTGGCGGAGGACGCGCCAGATGCGGACCGGGTCCTCGGCGTAGCTTTCGTCGGGGTCGCCGATGATGCGGACGCGACGGAGCTCGAGGTCTTCGAGGCCGCCGACGTAGTCGATGACCGAGAAGGTGGCGATGTCGTAGAACAGGGCGTTGATGGTCAAGTCGCGGCGGAAGGCGTCCTCGCGCGGGGTGCCGAAGGCGATGGGCTTGATGGGCGGGCGGCCGGGGCGGCGGCCGGGGAGAGGGGCGTCCTCACGATCGGGGGGTTCGGGGTCTTCGCGATGCTCGGGAAGATCTTCGGCGCACTCTTGGGGCTCGGCGGCGGTTTCAGCGGTTTCGGTGACGGCCTCGGCGGCGGCGGCCGCCTCGGCTTCGTCGCGGGCGCGGCGCTCGAGCTCCTCGCGCTCGGCTTCGAGCTCCTCCGGGTCGGGCTTGCGGCGGAAGGTCGAGACCTCGATCGTCTTGCCGCCGTGGAACTTGATGTGGGCCAGCCGGAAGCGGCGCCCGATGAGGAAGGCGTTTCGGAACAGCTTCTTGATCTGGTTGGGCCGGGCGTTGGTGCCGACGTCGAAGTCCGCGGGACGCCGGCCGAGCAGCAGGTCGCGGACCGCGCCGCCGACGAGGTAGGCGGTCAGGCCGTGGTTGCTCAGCCGGTAGAGGACCTTGAGGGCGTCGGGGTCGATGTCGCGGCGCGAGACAGGGTGGCGCCCGCGGTCCAGGATGACGGGGGCCTCGAAGGCGGGATCGAATGGTCTCTCAGGTTCCATGGGCGGCCCTCTCGACGGCGGCGAAGACCCGCAGGAAATTGCCGCCGAGGATCTTGCGGATGTCTTCGGGCTTATAGCCGCGCCGGACGAGCTCCTTGGTGACGTTGGGCAGCAGGCCGATATTCTCCAGCCCGACGGGCGTGTCGCTGATCCCGTCGTAGTCCGAGCCCAGTCCGACGTGGTCGGCTTTCCCTGTGAGCTTGACGATGTGGTCGATGTGATCGACGACGGTCTTGACGTCGACGACCGGCAGGGTCTTTCGGACCTCGGCCCAGCGGGCCCGGTAGGCGGCCATGAGCTTGTCGCGCGCGGCGGGCTCGAGCCGTCCGGCGGCCATGCGGTCGGCCGGAACGCCGAGTTCGGCGGCCGCGGCCGCGAAGGTCTCTTCCTGCTTGCGGTCGATCTCGCTGCGGAGCAGTCCCGGCCAGAAGTTGATGCCGACGAGCCCGCCCTTCTCGGCCAGGGCCTTGAGCATCTCGTCGCTGAGGCTGCGGTGATGGGGCGACAGGTCCCGGCAGGCGGAGTGCGAAGCCACGACCGGCGCCTTGGACACCCGCAGGACATCCCAGAACGTCTCGTCATGGACATGCGAGACGTCGACGATCATGCCCAGCCTGTTCATCTCCTCGATGACCTGTTCGCCGAAGCCGGTCAGCCCGCCGTGGACGGGCTCCGGGTCGCCCGAAGCGTCGGCCCAGTCGGTCGCGTACCAGTGGGTCAGGGTCATCAGCCGGAACCCGGCCCGGTAAAAAGAGCGCAGAATGGCCGGGTCGTTCTCGATGGCGTATCCGCCCTCGATCGCGGGGAGCACCCCGACCTTGCTCGCGGCCCGGGCGGCGTTGAGCTCCTCGACCGAGCGGACCAGGGCCAGATCGTCGGGGTTGTCTTCGACCAGGCGGTGGAGGGCGTCGAGCTGGGCGAAGACGCTCTTGGCCGACCGGCTCTTCTCGAGCTCGCTCCGCGGCGGCGCCGCGAAGCAGGCGAAGACCTGGAGGTCGACGCCTCCGCGCTTGAGCTTGGGGATATCGACGTGGCCCTTGGGCAGGTCGAGCCGCAGGTCCTCGCCGGCGATGTACCGGCCGATGGTGTCGCAGTGGAGGTCGGCGACGAACGCGTCGCGATGGAGGAAAAGCGTCCGGTGGACGGGGTCGAGAAGATCGTCTTTGCTCATGGCTAGATGGGTCAGGATCTCATAGTGATAGCGCCCGGCCAGGGCCAGAAGATCGGGGTCGATCGTCTCGGCCCGGTCGCCGGGGTAATGGTATTCCGGATGATGGTCGTCGAGCCGGCGGGTCAGGACGTCGCCCGTCCGCAGGCTGATGGCCGGGACGAGCTTGTCCCAGAACGAGGTGTGGTCGGAGCCGCGGTAGTTGGGCCGCGACCGGAGCTTGGCGCGAAGGTCGGGGCTCAGGCCGCGCTCGATGACGGCGAACAGCTCGGCGAACTCGCCCATGCCGCCGACGAGCAGGTTGGGGTCGCCCGTGCCGACCATGTCCATGTTCATGTAGAGGACCGTCTTGTCGAGCGGGAAGACCGGATGCTCGACATAGTGGCGCGAGCCGTGGAGGCCGAGCTCCTCGGCCGCCCAGGCCGCGAAGATGACGCTCCGGGCCGGCCGGAACTTGCCGGCCGTGAGCGCGCGGGCCAGCTCGAGGATGACGGCCACCGAGGCGGCGTTGTCGTCGGCCCCGTTGTAGACCCAGCCGTCGACGCCCGCGCCGATGTGGTCGAGGTGGCCGCCGACGACCAGGGCCTCGTTCTTGAGCTTCGGGTCGCGGCCGGGCAGGATGCCGATGACATTGGGGGCCGTCCGGTCCTCGCGGACGAAATGGGCCTCCATCTCGACCGATACGCCGACGTCGACCGTGTGGGACTTACGGGCCCTCAAGGTCCTGCTGACCAGGTCCCGCCAGCTCTTGTCGGCGGCGTAGAACGCGTCGTCGGCGAAGTTCCGTCCGGCCCGCAGGACGACGAAGCCCTCGGGGCATTGGCCCGGCCGCAGGGCCACGGGCCTCGGCCTCCGCCCGGCCGCCGGGTCGGGCTCGGCGACGTTCATCTCGACGAGCCCCACGGCGCCCTTCCCGGCGGCGGTCCGGACCTTCTTCTCCAGGTTCCACTCCTTTTTCGCGTCCTCGGAGACGAACGGCGGCAGGTCGGCCATGACCAGCGCGACCTTGCCCTCGAGGTCGAGCCCGGCGTAGTCGTCCCAGCCGTCCTTTTCCGAGGAGAAGCCGTATCCGGCGAAAACGAGAGGCCCCTTGACGACACCCGAGCCGGTCCCGTTGACCGGCGTGAAGTCCCGGCCTCTCCCGGCGAAATAGGCGCGGCGGGCGGGAGAGACGATCTCGAGCCGGGCGGGCCGCGGGAAGTGGCTCCAGTTGGGGAGCTTGACCTCCTGGAACCAGCCGCCGTTGTCGCCGCCGGGCCGGAGGCCGGCCTCCTTCATCTTCGCGGCCACGTATTCGGCGGCCCGGCGGTATTCGTCCGTCCCGGAGCGGCGGCCCTGGAGCTCGTCGGAGGCCAGGCGCCGGACGTGGGCCAGGGCCTTTTGGCCGTCGGGCAGGACCTGGGCGGCGACGGGGGCATCAGCCGGAGGGACGGCCGGGGCCGCGGCCACTCCGAAGGCGATCAGGGCGGCGGACAATGCGATGACGGACCGTTTGAGAAACATGATCTTCAACCTCTCTTTTTCAGGGCCGCGAGGACGGCCTCGAAGGACGCGGGCGGCGGGGCCTCGACCGTCACCCGGCCTCCCGCCGGGAGGGCGAATTCGATCGACAGGGCGTGGAGCATGAGCCGCGGGAAACGCTCCTGCAGTCCGTGGTCGCCGTACTTCCGGTCGCCGACGACCGGGTGGCCCAGGTTGTAGAAGTGGACGCGGATCTGGTGGCGCCGGCCGGTGACCGGGAGGGCTTGGACGAGCGTGAACGCGTCGAGCCGCCCGGCGACCTCCCAATCCGTGATCGAGGGCTTGCCCCGCTCCGGATCGACGCCCATCCGGCCCGAGCCGAACTCGCGGATGGGCCGGTCCACGCGGCCGCGCTCGCCGGTCATCTGGCCGTGGACGAGGACGAGATAGGTCTTGCGGACGGCCCGGCGGTCGAACTCGGTATTGAGGTGACGGTGGGCGGCGGCGTTCCTGGCGAAGACGATGACCCCGCCGGCCTCCCGGTCGAGGCGGTGGACGGGGAAGAGCTTGCCCGGGTGGGCGTCCGCGAGGAGCTCGGGCAGGCCGCCGCGGCCGGCCTCGGAGATCGACAGCACGCCCTCGGGCTTGTCGACGGCCAGGTAGTCGTCGTCCTGATAGAGGATCCTGATCGGGGACGCCGTCACTTCTCGGCCTTGAACGGTTCGGCGGGCAATTTCGCGAAACTCCAGAAGCGTTTTATAACATATTCGGCGAGACCGGACAAACCCGCCGCCGGCCATGACCGCCCCGCGTCTGCCTTGGGCCCGATAAGTGACGGTTTTGATCTCACTTCTGGTGGCGCAATGAAGTAAATGCCGATAGGTATCCCCCTGAAGACCCCCATAGCGGAAGGGGTCCCGTCGGTCTCCGACGGGGGAACCGCCGGGACTGGTTCCCGGGGGTCTGGGGGGCTAGGGGGATACCTATCGGTAGGACACGATATGCGATATCCCCGGAAGGGAGATCAAAACCGTCACTTCTTGGGCTTCTCCGGCAGCGGCGGGGCGGTCAGGTCGGGCGCCGGGTCGCCGAAGATGTAGTGCCCGAACCAGGCCAGGTTGTGGTGCATGACGGCCCGCATGGACTTGGGCTTGGTGATGCCGTGGCCGTAGCCTTTGTAGACGACCATCTCGACGGGGACCTGGCTGTCCTCGAGGCCCTGCCGCAGCTCGTAGGCGTTGGGGATGGGCACCCTGCGGTCGAACTCGCCGTGCTGGATGAGGGTCGGCGTCGCCGCCTTTTTGATGTAGGTCATCGGCGAGGTCTTGGCGTAGACGGCCGGGTCGTCGGCCGGATTGGCCCCGAGGTAGTTGATGGTGAAGGGCGTGATGTCGGTATTGTAGTAATAGGTCGCCCAGTTCGAGATGCCGGCCCCGACGGAGATGGCCTTGAACGCTCGCGCCGAGGTCGTCAGGAAGGCCGAGATGTAGCCGCCCTGGCTCCAGCCCATGCACCCGACCCGGCTCGGGTCCGCCCAGCCCTTCTTGACGAGTTGGTCGACGCCCGAGAGGACATCCCAGGCGTCGCCGACCCCGAGGTTGCGGACGTTGAGACGCCGGAACTTCTCGCCGTAGCCGGCGCTGCCGCGGTAGTTGACCTTGAGGACCAGCGCCCCGCGGGCGGCCCAGATGTCGGCCGGGTAGTAACGGAGATCGGCGGCCAGGATGGGCCGGTCGACGGCCGTGGGCCCGCCGTGGATGACGCAGAGCAGGGCGTACTTTTTGGCCGGGTCGAAATCGGCCGGCTTGATGAGGACTCCCTCGATCTCCGTCCCGTCCTTGCTCTTCCAGGAGATGACCTCGCGCGGCCCGAGAACGAAGCCGGCGACCTGGTCGGTCATTCGGGTCAAGGTCCGCGGCGCCCACGGCAGGCCGGAGACGGCCAGCTCGCCGAGGGTCGTCCCGGAATGGGTGACGAAGGCCATCCGCTTGCCGTCGCTCGAGAACGAGAACCCGGAGACGACGGCCGCGTCGGGGGCGCTCACGCGCTCGATGCGCAGGGTCTGCGGGTCGAGCCGGAAGAGGTGCCCGGCCGTCTTCTGCGAGGCCGAGAACCAGATGCCGCCCGCGTTCCAGGCGACGGCGTTGGGATTCTCGTCGAAGGCGTCGGTCAGCGAGCGCACCTGGCCGCCGTCGGCCGGGACGAGCGCCAACCGCGAGTTGAGGGCGAAATAGGAGGTCCGGCCCATCGCCGAAGAGAAAAGGATGGAGCGCCCGTCGGGCGACCAGAGAGGCGAGGAATCCGGCCCGGGCTGGGAGACGATCCGTTTGACCGTCTCGTCGGCCAGCGTGAGGACGTAGATGTCCGAGGTCCCTCCGTGGATGAGGTCGGGATTGATGGTGGCGCTGAAGGCGATCCTTTTTCCGTCGGGCGACCAGTCGAAGCCGCCCACGGTGAAGTCGTTCCCGCTCGTGCGGCGGCGGCCGGGCTGAGGCGAGCCGAGGGCTTCGGCCACGTCCACGGTCCAAAGATGGGAGTGCCGGTACTCGCGGCGGACGAGCTCGTAGTCGCCGTAATGGTCCTTGCGGTCCTTGGACTCCTTCGAGACCGGGTCGGAAGAGGTGAAGGCGATCGTCTGGCCGTCGGGCGACCAGGCGTAGCCGCCGACACCGGTCTCCGCTTTGGTCAACTGGACGGCCTCGCCGCCTACGGGACTGATGGCGAACAGCTGCGATTTGTCGTCGGCGCGGCTCGAAGTGAAGGCCAACCACGTGCCGTCGGGCGACCAAGCGGGCCCGGCCGCGGACTTCTTGCCGCGGGTCAACTGGAAGGTCCGGCCCGTTGCGACGTCGGCCAGCCAGATCTGGGTCACGTAAGTGTCCTCATCGAGGTCGGTTTCCGTGACCGTGTAGGCGACCTTGGCGCCGTCGGGCGAGATCCGCGCCCCGCCGACGGACCGGAGGGCCAGCAGGTCTTCGACCGTTGGGGCGCGCTTGGCCGGCGAGGCCTGCGGGGAGGCGAATGCGACGAGCGCTAACGAAAGGGCGATGACAGCGGCGATCGCTATCCGGGACTTATTGATCATGATGGGAAACCTCCTCAAGGTCATTTATGACGGACGGGCCCGCCAAAAGGTTGCCGGCGGCGGTCAAACCGTCCCTGAGCCGTAATCTTCGGGGGTGTCGATGTCGCGCAGGACGTCGGGGTCGTCGATCTCGACCTCGAGGACCTCGTCCGCGTGCGCCCGGACGACATCGCGCAGGGTCGCCTCGGGACCGAGGGCGAGGATCTCGCCCTTGAATTTCGTGTCGATAAGAACGGGATGTCCGCGCTGTCCATCATGGGCGGGCAGGACGATCCCCCGGCGCGTCTCGCGGTGGCGGGCGACGAGCTCGTCGATCGTCTCCGGTTTGACGAACGGCTGGTCGCCGAGCATGACGACGGCCGCCGTCGCCTTCTCGGGCAGGGCCTCGAACCCGGCCCGGACCGAGGAGAACATGCCGCGTTCCCAATCCTCGTTGACGGCGAACGTCACGGCGGAGGGGGCGAGCTTCGCGCGGACCCGCTCCTCGTCCGCGCCGAGGACGACGACGACGCCCTGGAGGCTCGCCTCGAGGGCCGCGCCGACGACGCTTTCGACGATCGTGATGCCGCCGAAGGGGAGGAGAAGCTTCTGCGTGCCCATCCGGCGCGAGCGTCCGGCGGCCAGGACAACGGCCCAGATCATATCGCGCTCTCCATGCGGCGTCCGGAACGGACGAGGACGAGTTCGGCGGCGATGCTGACGGCGATCTCCTCGACGGTCTTCGAGCCGATCTCGAGCCCGATGGGGGCGCGGACCCGGTCCCACTCTTCGGCCGTGGCCCAGCCTTTATCGAGGAACTCCCGGCGCATGGTCTCGACCTTGCTCCTGCTGCCGATCATCCCGACGTAGGCCGCCGGGCGGCCCAGGCAGGCCCGCAGGGCCTCCGCGTCGCGCTCGTGGCCGCGGGTGACGACGACGAAGTAGTTCTCGGGCGAATCGGGGATGCCGAGGAGGGCCGCGCCGAAGTCGCCGGCGACGAGCGCGTCCGCGTCGGGCACGTTGTCGCGGTTGGCGAACTCGGTCCGGTCGTCGATGACCGTGACGTGAAAGTCGAGAAGTCGCGCGAGATGGGCCAGGGCCCGGCCGACATGGCCGGCCCCGGCGATGACCAGGCGCGGCAGCGGCCGGACGGGTTCGAGAAAGATGAGATACTCCTCCAGCCGATGGACCAGGGGCCGGCCCGAATCGAGAGCGGCGTGGGCCGCGTCTTCGGTCAGGCCCGCCGCGGCGATAGGGGAGCCCTTCGCGACCGTCCCGTCCGGGAGCCATTCGCGCCGGACATCGACCTCGTCGCCCTCGACGCGGACGACGAAAGAGGCCAGGACGCCGGGGGCTCCGGCCCGCAGAGCCTTGGAGACTTCCCCGAAGACCTTGGCCCGCCCTCCCGCGAGAGGTTCGACGAGGACCGAGGCCCGACCGCCGCAGATGGCGCCTTCCTTATCGGCGGGGTGGGCGTC
>Ga0194126_10010328_pt1 | contig 12253 bp, 10 predicted proteins | sample TA2KigC150mmetaG_FD_148641 | JGI IMG/M metagenome (GOLD analysis project Ga0194126, IMG submission 148641) | Freshwater microbial communities from Lake Tanganyika, Tanzania - TA2015035 Kigoma Deep Cast 150m | ecosystem: Environmental > Aquatic > Freshwater > Lake | place: Tanzania: Lake...
GTTAGGACCGAAACCACGGGAAGTGACGGAGTACTAAGTCATGTGTATGCAGGACCGCAATATTATCAGCACGTATCACAGAATAGTGAGGATCCAGCTGAGAAGATAATTGCAAATTTACTCATAGCTGGAATCACCAACACAGCCAAATACATTGGGTGGTCTACAGTTCCTGTTTTCTTGTGTTTCCTTCCTTTTGGGATTTATGTAATTCTAAAAGAAAGTAATTGGAAAAACCACACACTAATCATAAGCCTGCTTGTATTGCTACTACCAGCATTTTACGCATACTCAAGAAACCTTCAGGAAACCAGATACTTGTTTGTGGTTTATCCAATATTTTGTGTTTTAGCTGGATTCACCATCAAACTATTGTTTGAAAAATTTAAAAGAAAACAGATCATTACACTAGTTTTGTTTGCTGCAATTTTGTCAAGCTCAGTGATATTTTTGGAGAGCAAAAAAGCCGATTACGAGCATGAAAGGGAGGCATATGACATAGCAAAGGAGATGACAAAGCGGACACGGATAATCAATCACTCATATCAAGAAGAATTTGCCATTCATGACACAAAGTATTACCGTGTTGCCAACATAGAAACTTTGGAGAGATTTCCAGTATTGAGTAATACGGTAGAACCAATCCAGTTTATTGAAACATCAAATTTTGACAGCTTGGAAGAATACTTGAAATTTGGAAGACAGAACGGTTTAGAATATTTAATCATTGATGATAATTCAAAACAGCCAGGTTTTCTCAGGGATGTCTTCAATAATGAGGAAAAATATCCATTCCTACACAAAGAATTCGACTCACACGAACACAATTACAAGTATTATGCAAAGATTTTCAAAATCAACTATGACAAACTAGTAACTAACACCTAGTCATATGAATGGAATTTCTGATAATTGATTTCAAATACCTTAACTTTGAATTTTTGAAATCCCTCTTTATTGGAATCGTATATTTTGGTCAGATAGGGATACTTGCTCTCATTTTTGTACAGGTCATCTACAAATTGGTAAAATGAACCGCCTTCACTAGTGGCCATTATGTACCTGAGATTGTGTGTTTCTCCATTTGTCACCAACGCCTCCATGTCTTTACCGTATATTGTAATTCGATCTAGGTTTTGATGAGGGTATGTAAAGTATAGCTTTGTTGTATCCCAATTGGGTGTGATCCGTATGTGTTTGAAAGAAGTAGTGTCATCGTAAAGCATTGGATGGTTAAAGTAATCTTGACTATGAGTAGGCTCAAACAAAAGATTTCCATCCATTGTTTGCATGAATTTTGCAAATGCCATCCTCTCACGTTCCAATACAGGATCAGGCCTCTCATATTGAGAAGTATACAAACCTGAAGATATTACAACTGCCAGAATTATTCCAACAAGACAGATGTTTTGTCTATACCCATTCTGATTTTTGAAGAAGTTTTTCCCTAAAATGTAGTCTACAGATAAAATACCAAATATGCCCAGAAACGGAATTAGGTATAGCAGATGCCTTTTATCTGGAACCAATGAAAACGTAGGAACGAATATGAGCAATGTGGTAGCGATCAGAATCCAGTTTGCTCGAATTGCACCATTTCCGATCTTTTTTAGTGATAAAAGTATCCCCAGAGGCAACATAACAAACAGGTAAGGAAAGGTCATGCGTGCTGTAGTGTACAACACATTATAGATTCCAGCTAGTACGAATTTTTCAATAAATTCCGATACTCCGTTGTCACGTATGAAATCAGACGGTGTATAATTTTCGCTTTGTATGTTTTTGCTTCTGCTAATAGCATAATCGCCCACCCACATTCTTTCATTGAGCCAGTTATACAACGGATCATCAAATTGCTGAAATCTCTGAATCAGCATAGGTGATACTACAACTAGAAATATCAAAATGCATAATGCGAGATTTCTAGACCTATTCTCTGTTTTTCTAAGATTGAAAATGTAGACTAGGATTAATACGATGAACATCATAAAACCATTCGGCCTAATCCACCACAAGAATCCCACTAACGCAAACGAGAGAAAAACGAATTTTGTTTTGTTTGATATTATAAGATAAAATGATAAAATCAAAATTAGTATAAAAAGCGGCTCTGAATTTCCAGTTCCAGCTATTTGGTTAATTCTTGGCTCAAATGCAAAAATGCTGGCCAGAAGAATCGAATATTTATCGCTGAAGAATTTCCTGCCCAGAAAATAAACGAGTACTATAGCAATACTGAGTATCATTATTCCTGCAGATCTCATCATATTCGAATAATCAAGAAAATCATCAGAGTTGAGAACAGACATGAATGGTGAGACGGTAAGAGGCCAGCCCATGTGTCTTTGTGGATGTTGTAGAAATTGACCTTGGCTTATTGCAAACGAATGAAGTGTGTATTCTAGTGCATCAGTAGTTACAGGTAATGAGAAATCAACAGTGTATAATTTTAATACAAGAGAGGCCAGAATTATCAAAGACAGATAAATTACATAATTTTTGTTCAACTGCATCTTAAGACATAAAAAGACTCTTAAATTAGGCGTTCTATTATGTGCGTTAATTCAGCTCTTTCTTGCTTTTATCATTATTGTTTGTCCTATCGGAAATGTTATTTTAGATTCAAGGCTTAGCCATTTGCCTAAAATTGAACCGAGTATTGGGCTTGACGTCTTCTGTATGTCTTGTTTTAATAATTTAAAAAGTACAAACCATCCAAACATACCCAAAAAATTCCAATGTCGTTTTTTTTCTATTGTAAATCCAGCTTGGACTACAACGTTGGATATTGATTTCATCGAATATCTTCTGTAATGGCCTATCTTTTTATCAAATTCTGAATAAAGAGAGCCAATAGCAGGCACTGTAATTATCAATACACCGTTTGGTTTCAGCAAAGAAAAGATAATTTTCAATGCAGTAAGATCATCATTTAGATGTTCCAAGACTTCGGAACAAATTATAGAGTCGTACGAGTCACGATGTTCTTGCCAAGATGCAACATCAGTTAGATCTCCCCTGAAAAATTTAATCTCAGGATGTTTGCTTCGTGCCTTATTCAGATATTCATCAGAATAGTCAGTTCCAGATAGATCATAGTCACAAGTTGTCAACAATCCTAAAAGATTGCCTGTTCCACATCCCACCTCAAGTAGTTTCTTCCCCTCCAACATCTGAATCAGCATGTTGCACTTTTGTCGTAGAACTGGCAGGTAATCTTTCTCCAAAACATCTAACGCATATAGATCTTCATTTGACACAGTATGAATAAAAAAAATCTTGTTATAAAGTATGACTGACCAGCACCCAGATAGTAATGACAGACATAGATTTGTTTTAAATAATTCAATATTGCAAAAAAGCTGTGTACGATAAGAAAGTTGCAATAATTGGCATGGGATATGTTGGATTATCTCTGGCTGCATTTTTAGGAAATAAGGTCAGGGCCATAGGAGTTGACGCAAATAAAAATAAAATTAACTCGTTATTGAGCGGAATTCCACCATTTTATGAGCCTAAACTAGAATACCATTTGAAAAGAGCAATAAAGAACGGCCTGAGATTCGCAGATCAAATAAACAAAGAGATAGTCTCAAGCGACTTTGTTTTCATCACGGTTGGGACTCCTACCGATAGTAACGGCAAGATAGACTTGACAAACATGAAGTCTGCCTTGGCTAGTATTGCAGAACACATGACAAATTTACAAAACAAACCTTCAATCATAATAAAAAGCACTGTTGTTCCAGGAACCACCATGCGAGTAATAAAGCAAATATTAGAAAAGAACGGTCTGAGGGAATCAGTAGATTTTGATTTATTGACAAATCCAGAATTCTTAAGAGAGGGCTCTGCTATGCAAGACACCGTCTCCCCTCATGCAATAGTTGTAGGCGGATCAAACAGTAAATCAATTGAAAATTTAACTAAATTCTATAGAACCATCTATAAGAAAAAACAGAATATTGTAGAGACCAACAATGTTACAGCTGAGGTCATAAAATACGCCAACAATGCGTTTCTTGCTACAAAGATCAGTTTCATAAACTCCATAGCCAACATTTGTCAAAAACTTCCAGGCACCAATGTCGACAAGATCGCACAGATCATAGGAATGGATCCTAGAATAGGAAATCAATTTTTACGGGCAGGTCCAGGATATGGTGGCTCTTGTTTTCCAAAAGACGTACAGGCATTGATCAGTTTTGCAAACGATATAGGATACAAACCAATATTATTTGATGCGGTAAAAAACACAAATTCTTTGCAGGTAAACGCTGTTCTGAACTTGATTAAACATAATTTGAGAAATTTAACAAACAAAAAAATCAGTATTTTAGGCTTGGCATTTAAGGAAGATACTGACGACGTCAGAGAATCAACATCAATAAAACTTGTCAACCTGTTATTAAAACATAAATGCAATGTAATGGTTCATGACCCAAAAGCAATTGATAACACATATCAGATGTTCAGAGAGAAAATAAAATATTCAAAATCGCTAAGTGATGTCCTGACAGGCTCGGACTGTGCAGTCATAATGACACCTTGGGAAAATTACAAGTATCTCAAAGAAAAAGACTTTCTTAAAATGAGAAACCCCTTAGTAATAGATACAAGAAGAATACTCAAACTAGATAATAAAAAAATACTATATATCGGCTTGGGGATAGGTAACTAAATTTTTATTCCGAAGTTTCTGTTAATTTTTATGACAACAGACATTACCAACGAAAACGAATCGCTGCCAAAAGAAGTCATCATCAAGCTTGAAGAACCGTTTGTGGACGAGAGGGGCAAAATTATTCCATTGGTAGATTTTCCAATGAAAAGCTGTGTTTTGATAACCTCAAAGAAAGGAACAATCAGGGCCAATCATTATCATAAAACAGACTGGCATTTTTGTTATGTCTTAGATGGTTCTATAGAATATTATCACAGACCTGTTGGAAGTAAAGAGCTGCCAGAAAAAATACTAGTTAAACAGGGTCAGTTGTTCTTCACTCCCCCGATGGTAGAACATGCAATGGTGTTCAAAGAAGACACTACTTTTTTGACATTAGGAGGAAATTCCAGAAAACAGCAGGCCTATGAATCAGATCTAGTTCGCACAGAATTGGTAAGGCATGATGTGGCATTTCAATGAGTCAGATTTGTCAGCACAGAGACACATGTAGGTTATGCAAGAGTAGAAATTTGACTCTTGTTTTTGAACTTGAACCAACTCCACCAGCAAATGCATTCGTTAAAAAAGATCAGTTAGACAAACCACAAGTTACATTTCCATTAAGTGTGTATTTCTGTAAGAATTGCTTTCATGTTCAACTTCTTGATGTAATAGATCCCAGAGAGCTGTTTGAGAATTATGTCTATGTTTCAGGAACTTCGCCGTTATTTGTAAATCATTTTCAAGAATATTCAAAATTCATAATAGAGAGTTATCTCCACCAACAATCTTCTTTTGTAATTGATATAGGTTCTAACGACGGCACATTACTCAAGTTTTTCAAAGCTTCAGGATGTAGAGTATTAGGAATAGATCCTGCAAGAGAAATTGCCAATACCGCAACCAAAAAAGGAATTGAAACTTTGCCAGAGTTTTTTAATAATGAGATTGCAAAAATGATTCGTACTAAATACGGTAGTGCAGACGTGGTTACCGCAAATAATGTTTTTGCACACATAGATGATTTGATAGGATTTATTGTCAGTATTCGTGATCTTTTAACTAACGACGGCATTTTTGTATTTGAAGTATCATATCTTGCAGATGTTATTGAAAAAACATTATTTGATATGACATACCATGAGCATCTTGCATATCATTCCGTAATACCACTAGTTTCATTTTTTAGAGAAAATGGAATGGAGCTTGTAGAAGTTGTGAGAGTCAATACGCATGGTGGGTCATTACGCGGTATTGTACAGTTAAAGGGCGGCCCTCACAAAATAAGTCAATCAGTGGAAAATGCAATTCGAATAGAAAAAGAAATGGGCCTAGACAATGCAATCACTTTTCAGAGATTTGCAACAAAAATTGATGAATTAAAAGAGAAATTCCAGACACTTGTCAACAATTTAAAGTCGGAAGGTAAAACAATAGCTGCGTATGGAGCTCCCGCCAAGGCCACGACACTCATGTATCATTTCGGCATAGGTCAGGAAATTATAGATTTTATTGTTGATGACAGTCCTTTGAAACAAGGACTTTACTCTCCAGGCAAACATATTCCAGTGTTAGCACCAGAGGCAATTTATCAAAAAAAACCAAACTACTTGATTATATTAGCGTGGAATTTTGCAGATGCCATAATGAAAAAACATGCAAAATATGGAAGCGAAGTAGGTCATTTTATAATTCCTTTACCTAATTTGATGGTGGTTTAGATTGAACAGATTTTTCATAGAGTCAGACATTGAAGAAATTTTAAGCAGAATAGAGAACAATTGTCAGGAATTCTCCGGAAAAACAGTCTTGATTACCGGTGCCAAGGGATTTCTTGGGCGTTACTTCATTGAAATCTTTAAACAATTAAACAGTAGATATTTGACTTTGCCAATGCAAGTCATTGCAATAGACAATCTAATCACCTCCGGTAGTTATGCACAACAAGAAATTGATGACACTAACATTAAATTTATTGAGCACGATGTTACCAGACCATTCTCATTTGACAAAGACATAGACTACATAATACATGCTGCTGGAATAGCTAGTCCACAATATTATCAGAAATTCCCGCTTGAAACTCTTGATGTTGCCATCACAGGAACAAGAAACATGCTTCAACTAGCTAGGGAAAAGAATGCAAAGATCGTATTTTTTTCATCAAGTGAAGTATATGGAGATCCCGATTCTCAACACATACCCACCAAAGAAGACTACAGAGGTAACGTATCTTCGCTTGGACCACGTGCTTGTTATGATGAGAGTAAGCGAGTAGGTGAGACACTGTGTTATATTTTTAGTCAACATTTTGGAGTGAAGACAAATATCGTCAGACCGTTTAATTTTTACGGTCCGGGAATGCAGGAAAGAGATTATCGAGTTCTACCCAATTTTGCAAGCAGAATCAAGGCAAAAAAGCCATTGAAGATTTATGGGTGTGGAGATCAGACCAGAACATTTTGTTACATTACTGATGCATTGACAGGTTTGCTTCAGGTTATTTTAAGAGGAATACCAAATGAGATTTACAATATTGGAAATCCTCAACCAGAAGTATCAGTAGTACAGCTTGCGGATACAATAAGCAAAGTCCTTGAATACAAAATTCCCCATGAGATTGTTAACTATCCCGCAGAATATCCTGCAAATGAACCAAATAGGCGATGCCCAGATATCACAAAAGCTCAAGAACAGCTAGGATATGACCCTCATGTCAAGTTAGAGGAAGGACTGAGACGATTTTTTTCATGGACTAACTTGACCTATAGTGGAGCACAATAATTGTTGCATAAATCGCTCAAGTTGAGCATAATAATTCCAGTTTATAATGAGGAAAACACGATCATCCCCCTCCTAGAAAAAGTGAATGAGCAAAAAATTGAGGATGTTGAGCTCGAAATCATAGTAATAGATGATGGTTCAACGGACAAGTCGCCAGATTTGTTGAAAGACAATTCCAATCTCTACTCAAAATTAATAGAATTAAGTTCCAATATTGGAAAGGGTGGTGCTGTCAAAGCTGGACTGAAGGCTGCAAATGGAGAATACATTTTGTTTCAAGATGCAGATTTAGAGTACGATCCTTCCGATTACAACAAGTTAATGCAGCCTATCAAAAAATTTAACGCTGATCTAGTCGTTGGTAGCAGATTAATTGCACCTCCTCTTACCAGAGTGCATTACTTTTGGAATAAGAAGGGTAATCAATTGATAACATCAGTTTTTAATTTTTTAAACAACACTACATTCACCGATATATACACGGGATATCTTGTATATAGAAGAACATTGATAGATCCTGAAAAACTTGGATCAGTGGGTTGGGAACAACAGGCCGAGATCTTGAGTAAAATAGTAAAAGCTTCCAAAGTTTACTACGAAGTTCCTATCTCATATTATGGACGAACTTATGAAGAAGGGAAAAAAATTCGTCCAAGACATGTCATAGGGATAATTTTAATGATGATCAAGCAGAAACTATCGTCTAATTAACAACTAACACATAAAAATTATAAGACTTGTACTAGATTAGTTGCAACCCAAAATTAGATTTGGCATAATTGGATGTTCATCAATTGCGGAAAGGATTACCATTCCTGCGATTCTAGAGTCAAAAGATGCACATCTACAGAAGATTGGGAGTCGTAGTGCTCTTAAGGCAAAAAAGTTTGCTAAGAAATTTTCATGTGGATCTTATGGAGATTATGAGGGGGTGCTAGAGGATAGCAATGTTGATGCAGTCTACATCTCTTTACCCATAGCATTACAGGCAGATATGATAATCAGATCAGCAAAAGCTGGAAAAAACATAATTTGTGAGAAATCGGCAACCACATCTTTTGCAATTGCAAACAAAATTATCAAGACATGTAAGAACAATCAGGTCAGAATATTGGAAGCATTTTCTTTTAGATTTCATCCTCAACACAATAAAGTTTCATCAATGATCGATAAGAAGCCACTTGGAAAACCGTATGCGTTCATAAGTAAATTTTTGATTCCAATGGAAAAATCCAAGGACAATTTCAGATTCAATAAAGGACTGGGGGGAGGAGCTCTAAACGATTTGGGCTGCTATATTATCTGTGCAAGTCGTGTTCTATTTCATGACAATCCAATTACTGTAAACTGCAGATTGTTTTCGGATAAACGCTATGGTGTTGATACATATGGAACAATGTCACTAGGCTTTCCGCATAATAGACAGGCCTTTGGGATTTTTGGTTATGAAAATAATTTTCAATCAAATTACGAGATAGTATGTAGTAATGGGTTAGTATTTTCAAGACTGGCATACAACATTAGAAAGAAAGAAAGGGCAATTATCGATATACACACAATCAATAAGACAAAAATCGTTAGTCTACAATCTGCTAATCAATCACGACTAATGATAGACAAATTCTGTGCAGAGTTAAGAGGAAAAATTCGATCATCAGATACATTTGAGAGGGATTTACTCATTCAAGCCAAGATCATGGAGGCATCCAGAATCTCAAGTAAAGAGGAAAGACTAGTAAACATAAAAGGATTCAAGTAAAGTAAGAGACAGATGATTAAAAAAATTGTAATACCGGCTGCTGGCCTTGGTTCCAGATTATTACCTATGACAAAAGAAATACCAAAGGAGATGATGCCCATATTTCTTAACTCACAGGGCAAGATCATAGTTAAACCATTGATACAAGCATTATTCGAAGAGTTTTTTCAAGCAGGATTAAGAGAGTACTGCATAATAGTTGGCAGACAGAAGAGAACTATAGAGGATCATTTTACAATAGATCATAATCTTTTACATAGTTTAAGTCCCAAAAATAACTCAAGAAAGGATTTACAACAATTCTACGATATGATAAATGCTTCAAAGATATTTTGGATAAATCAACAAAGACCACAAGGTTTTGGCGATGCGGTTTTATATGCAGAGTCATTTGTTGGCGAAGATGAATTTCTGGTTAGTGCTGGTGATACACTGATTCCAAATAATCACAAAGTAATGAATGAGCTGTTAGAATTACCATTAAAGGGCAAAAATGATGCAGTTTTGATATTAAAAGAAGTTGGAGACCCAAGAAGATTTGGGGTTGCAGTGATCAATAAATCAAAAGATGGCTTGATCGTAAAGAATGTAGAGGAGAAACCATTACATCCAAAATCTAACCTATCCATAGTTGCATTATACAGATTTAGGCCGTCAATATTTTCTGCGCTAAGAGAAGTACACAAGAATGATAATGAAGTACAACTTACAGATGCAATACAAAAATTGATTCAACGAAATGGAACAATTCATGCAATTTTGCTCGATAGAGATGATAAAATTATAGATGTTGGGACTGCAGAATCTTACTTAGAAACTGTCAATCTTTAGAATTATCATCATTCTTAAATGAAAATCCACCGATGACTCTTAATGCAATTACCCCAACTGACACGGCATACCAGCGAGTAAATATTCTGATCATGATTACAAGTGTCAAAGCTATAGAAACATCAATTTTTTGTAAGATGAAGAATCCAGCCAAGCTTCCTTCTACAACACCTATACCAAGAGGTAGAAACGATATAGCTCCCAAGATTATCGATACTGCGTATATTGATACTACTTTAAGCAGATCTAGGTGCGATATATTGAATGATAAGATTACAAAATAAACTAGAATAGATTCTATGAACCAAAACGCCATAGATAAAAGCGTGGCTTTGAAAAATATTGGTTTCTTTATTGATTGTCGGATTATTTCATGTGATTTTGACATAGTTTCTGTATATTTAGATAGTAATGGAATTTTAGAAGATAAATTGACTATTCGTTGAAATAATGTGGACGAAAAAATTACAACAAACAAGAAAATCAACACAGCTATAATAGCACTAAACACATAGAATCCAAATTCGAAGTACCATACGCCGAATAATCCAACACAAACAAGTCCGAGAAGAGTATAGAATTGTTCCATCATTATTATTGGAATGGTGTTTTTTTGTGGAATTCCAAAATTAGACTTCATAAAATGCGCTTTAATTAGTTCGCCAACTTTTCCCGGCGTTACAGATAACGCATATCCTGCAAGATTTATTTTTAAACTCTCTCTGAATGGCAAATTTATGTTTGAATTTTTTAAGAGATAATGCCATCTTAAAAATAGCATAAACCAAGAACATGGAGCGAGTAAAACAATTACTGGCAAATAATCAAATTTTAGAGTATTGATTTTTGTAGTGATCTGATTAAAATCAGAGACTATAAGAAACCCAGCATAAAGAGAGATCACACTAACAAGTATGACAATGAATTTATTGTAAAATTTCAATTAGCCTCACAAGATAAGATAAATTTGATCATCGTCTCAGAGAATGATGTTCTATCCCTATGGTTTGAACTAGTGTATCTTTGAAATTATTTTTGTTCAGAATGTTTCTTCCATCAAAAATCAACAGTGGTTTTTTTGCGGTAATGAAAGATTTTTTGGTGAGCTTGGAATACATTTTATGATCTGTAGAGATGAAGATAAGAGACGCATTTTCAGCAACTTCATCTAATTTGTCTGATAGAAATACGCTAGACGGTAATAATTCATCATTTTTTATTAATGGATCGTGAACAAATACATCGTATCCATTTTCAAGAAATTCTTTGACCACAGTATAAGTAGGTGATAACCTAGAATCAGTTACATCACCACGAAAACCTAGTCCGAGTACTGCAATTTTTAGTTTTTTTCCTGTATTTTTTTTGTTTTTTGTCAAGAGGTCAATTGCATTTTTCACACATTCTTTTGGCATCAAGTCATTTCTCAGTCGTGCAAATTCTATAATTTTTAAATTTTGATCAATTTTTTTGGCTGACTCTATGATAAACTTTGGATATATTGGAATACACAATCCACCAACACCTGTTCCCGGATAATGTAAATGACAATATGGTTGAGAATTTGCACCCTTACGTGCTTCCCAAAAATTGATGCCAATTTTTTGTGAGAAAATTGCCAGCTCGTTCGCTAGTGCGATATTTACGTCTCGATATACACCTTCAAACAGTTTTTCTGCTTCAGCTGTTGAAATTGAGGACATTGTCAGAGTGCCTTTTTTTGAAATTATTTTTAACAATGATTCTCCAAATTTAAGGCTCTTTTTACCGAAACCTGCTACAATTGCGGGATAATTTTCTTCTATATCTTGAAGGGCTCTTCCTTCAAATATCCTTTCAGGGTTGTATATTAGATAAAAATCCCTTTCAACTTTAAGACCACTCTTTTCAATAATTGGTAGAACAATTTGTTCGGTAGTGCCAGGAGGCAATGACGGACAGATTATTACCGCATCTCCTTTTTTAATTCCCGTTGCAATATTTTTTGTAGCTGAAATTAGAGCGTCAAAGTTAATTTTTTTATTAGAAAAAGCAACTGGTACGGCAACAATTTTTACATGCGAGTTTTTTGAAGCATCAATGCCATCAGTAGTTAGAATTAATTGACGATCTTTAAGCGATTTTGTAAATGTGTCGGACACAAACGGTTCTTTAATATGAGATGTTGATGATCTGATTTCTGAGAGTAATTTATCAGATATGTCTATTCCTAT
>Ga0194126_10010329_pt1 | contig 12252 bp, 9 predicted proteins | sample TA2KigC150mmetaG_FD_148641 | JGI IMG/M metagenome (GOLD analysis project Ga0194126, IMG submission 148641) | Freshwater microbial communities from Lake Tanganyika, Tanzania - TA2015035 Kigoma Deep Cast 150m | ecosystem: Environmental > Aquatic > Freshwater > Lake | place: Tanzania: Lake...
TTTTGCCCCTGCCCGATACCGAGAGCGAGATTGCATCGGTGAGCCGCGCCCTTGGTGTGACCGGAAAAGACCATCTGCTGGTGGGCCGCAACGCGACCGAGGAGGCCTTTCGCAATCAGTCGCTTGAGGATTATCGTGTCCTTTACTTTGCCACCCATGGGCTGCTGCCGGGGGAGCTGAAATGCCAGACCGAGCCGGGACTCGTACTCACGCCACCGGACCAGTCCACTGATCGCCAAAACGACGGGCTGCTGGAGGCCAGTGAGATCGCTGCCATGCGTGTCAATGCAGACCTCGTGGTGCTGTCGGCGTGTAACACCGCTGGTGCAGGCGGGCGCTTCGGGGGGGATGCGCTGTCGGGATTGGCAGAGTCTTTCTTTTTCGCCGGCGCCCGAAATCTGCTGGTCAGCCATTGGCAGGTGCCCTCAGCAGCCACGACTCAGCTGATGTCCACGCTCTTTGAATCGGCGGGAGTAGACCTCAAACAAGGCATCAGCCCTTCGCTTCAAGTTGCGCAACGTCGAATGATCAACTCCGAAAAAACAGCGCATCCATTTTTCTGGGGCGCCTTCGTGCTGGTCGGTGACGGTGCACCCGAAATCGCGCTTCCGCTGCCACGCGGCACCGCCGTCGCAGCCGCTGTATCGACCACACCCACCCCGGCAGGACCGGGCAACGCGCCAAGGTAGACCGCTCATGGATTCGATTGCCAGACTGTTACCTCGGTTGCTGCGGCTGCTCACAATCGCACCAACGCTCTGTCTCGGCGGGCTTCCGTCACTGGCGTTAAGCGCACCGATGGTGATCATGGAGGTCCGAGGAACAGCCTTTAAAGTCGGTGGCTCGGTCGACAGTGCCCAGACCATCGCCCTGAAGGAAGGCGAGCGGCTCGTGGTCATCGGGCCAGACGGAAAGACCATTGCCCGGCGTGGGCCATTCAATGGCCCGCTGATGGATGCTGCTGCTGGCGCACCCGATCCCAAACAAGCACTATCCGTGCTGATTGCCTCGCGAGATGCCCGCACCAGCTCAATCGGTGTCGTTCGCTCTGGCGCCGGCTCAGTAAAACTTCCCTCGCCTTGGCTTGTGGACGTCACCCGCCCCGGCCAGCGATGCCTGCAAGAAGGCGAAGTGCCCGTCATGTGGCGGCCCGAGTCCGATCAGGCCCTGCCTTTTGTCATCTTTGCCGCCGATCGCTCATGGCGCGCTGACTTTCAGTGGAAAGCGGGAGAAGCGCAGATGCGTATGCCGCCACTGTCACGCTTTCAGGGCATGACCACGATGTTGGTCAATATCGATCAACAGGAGCACGCCATCAGTTTCTCCGCCATTCCCAAAGTGGTCGATAACCCCATCGTCTTGGTGGCCTGGATGCTCGAGAAAGGCTGCATTCCACAAGCAGATGCAATTCTCGAAAGCATGCGAAGTGCTGCCTTGACGAATGAAAAAAAGTAGCACGCAAACCCTCAAACAGTCGCTGGCAGCCGCTTTAATCGCCGCGATCGCTGCACTGACGGCCACGCTGGCGACCCAGCATTTGGCTTTTTTGGCGAGCCTAGAAAATATTGCGGCTGATATTCGGGTGGCCGCCTTTCAGCCGCCGATGCCACAGTCCAAAGAGATCGCGGTGGTGGCCATCAACGAAGATACGCTCAGCCGGTTTGCCTACCGATCCCCTGTGGATCGGGCGTTTCTGGCTTCATTATTGGTTCAGCTGGAAGCCAAAGGTGCCAAGGCCATCGGTCTTGATGTGCTGCTGGATCAGCCCACCGAGCCCGCTAAGGATGCGTTGCTGGCAAAAGTAATCCGTCAGCTCAAGACACCGTTGTTCATCAGTTACACCAATACCCCTGGCCATGTGACCGAAGATCAGCTCAACTACTTAAATCAGTTTGTTCCAAAAGAATTCCGAGCATCCGCAAACCTAGCGACCGATCCCTTTGATGGCGCTGTGCGATGGATTTTTCCCGGCGAGACCGGGCCGGAAGTTCCAGCAAGTTTTGCTCGCGTGGCCATCTCAATGATGGGCCGGCCAATGCCTCCCACCACTCAGCCTGCGATTGCCTGGCGCGCCGCGCCCGATGCCGAGACGCCGCCATTTCCAATTTATCCCGCCCACGCCATTGCCGCATTGCCGAGGGAATGGTTCGAAAATCGACTCTTGCTGGTGGGCGCGACACTGTCCATCACCGATCGCCACCGCACGCCCATGGCGATTCTTTATGACGATGCACGCGGCATGATGCCGGGCATTGTCGTGCAGGCCCACAGCATCAGTCAGTTACTGGAGGGCCGAAGCGCGGAGCGGCCCTCGGGCCTATTCATATTTCTCTTTGGCCTTATCTTTGCAGCAATCGGCGTCGCGATCGGCCTTTTGAAAAGATCAATCGTATTTAATTTCCTGATGGGAATCACCGTGCTGGCTGTCTTATGGCTCGGTGGTGTCCTCGGATACACCCATGGGCTTCCGCTCGTTCCGCTGCTCGCACCATCGCTGGCCCTTGCTGTATCCCTTTGGATGATAGATACCTTCATCGGCAAAGCGGAACGAAAGCAGAAAGAATTCATCCAGGGGGCATTTTCTCGCTACGTCTCCCCCGCAGTGGTGGAGCAGTTGGTTGACAATCCGGCCGCATTAAGCCTCACTGGCAGGCGGCAAGAGGCCTCGTTTTTATTCACCGACATTGCAGGCTTTACCACCTTGTCGGAAAAACTGGCCTCCGATCAGCTCTCGGATCTGTTGAATGCCTATCTGAACGGGGCCTGCGAGATCATCCAGAAACATCAGGGCACCATTGATAAATTCATTGGTGACGCAATCATGGCGGTATTCAATGCGCCCCTGCCCCAGACAGACCACCATGAGCGCGCGGTGCGATGTGCACTCGATCTGGATACCTATGCGGAGCGTTTTCGGGCAGCGCAAAATGAAAAGGGGATTCCTCTCGGCGTCACCAGAATCGGTCTGCACAGCGGCAGTGCAACCATTGGAAACTTTGGCTCTCAGTCTCGCATGGACTTCACCGCGCTCGGTGACACCGTCAATATCGCAGCCCGAACCGAGGGGGCCAATAAGTTCTTTGGTACACGGATCTGCTGCACAAGAGACATTATGCAGGGCTGCCCTGATCGATTGTTTCTTCCCATTGGCGAGGTCGTGCTCAAGGGCAAAGAAAAGGCCGTGGCGCTCTTTCAGCCGCTCCATGACTCGACTCACGAGCAGGCCCTCGTCGCTGACTATCGCACCGCCTACCTGGGCCTGGCAGCACATGCCCCGGACTCAGACCAGGCATTTGAAAGACTCAGGGCCAAATATCCGCAGAATCCGCTGATTGAGTTTTATTGCGAGCGCATTCGGTCGGGAAATCGATCCACCCAGATTGTGATGGATGAGAAATAGAATAAGGGCTGTGTGAAGACATCATCCCACGTTGCCCTGACCCTCACCGGTATTGCGCTGGCCTACTGGGCCACCGCGACGGACGCATTCGGCCAGCAACGGCTGATCCCGCCCGATGCAGACACCTCTCGGATGCGGGTGCCGGTGCCCTTGCCGCGGCTGCCCGAATTTGACCTTCGGATTCAGTCGCCAGAGAAATCGGCGACGCCACGCGCAGTCGATGAGCTGGAATTTGAACCGAAAGGCGTCAAATTCGACGGCGGCACGCGCTACTCCGAGCAGGAAATGCTGGCCCTTTTTCAGCCGCTATTTGGCAAGAAGATCTCCCTGGAGGCATTCCGGGAGCGCGTCCGGCTGCTGGAGGACCGCTATCGCAAAGATGGGTTTTTTCTCACCAGGGTGCTGATCCCGCCGCAGCAGGTCAAAGATGGTGTCTTCACCGTCCAGATCATTGAGGGCTTTATCAGCGAGGCATTTGTGGATGGCGCAGACGGCCCGGACCGTCGCCTTGTAGAGCGCATCATCTCAAGGGTCAAAGAGAAAAAACCGATTGATCTTAGATCTTTGGAACAAGCGCTGCTCGTTCTCAACGACCTCCCGGGGATGGGCGCAACCGGCACCCTTCGGCCGGGAGCGCTGCCAGGCTCCTCGGAACTCGTGGTCACACTCTCTCCGCCGCAGAAAGTCAGCTATAGCCTTGGCTTGAATAACTCCGGTTCAAAGTCGATTGGCCCCTGGGGAATGTCGGTCAACGCAACGATGCCGCGACCATTCGGGCAATTGGGCTCGCTTGGGGTCGGCCTCTCCAATTCAGCATTCGGATTTGATCGCCTACACGCGGTGACCACCTCGTATTCAAGGCCAGTGGGCACCTCCGGAAGCGTGTTCTCCATTGGAACGCTGGCCGCAATCGCACAGCCCGCAGGATCCATCAAAAGCCTGAAAATTTACAGTGAAAGCTGGTCGCTAAGCCCCCGGCTGCGCATGCCACTGCTGCGAACCGTGCGGCATTCCTTTTTTTTGGATACGGGCCTATCAATTAACGAAAGCGAAGCTTTCCTTAACCACGGCACACCCGAACGAGCCGCCATCTCGCATGATCGCTCGAGCGTTGCCGAGGTTGCGCTCAGCTACCAGCAATCGGGTTTTGGGGGCGGCAGCACCCAGGCGAGTCTCAGCATGTTTCAGGGGCTGGACGCATTTGGATCTTTGAGCCCCTCGCAGGCCCCGCTCTCGTCTGCGCAAGGATTTCGGCAGCGATTTCAAAAACAAACCCTCTCCATCTCCCGTCAGCAGATGCTGCCGAATCAATTCAGTCTATCGCTGCTGGCGCAGGCCCAAAATGCCAACGACCTTTTGCTCTCCGGAGATCAAACTTTTTTCGGCGGGGTCGGAATCGGGCGTGGCTATGACGGCGGCGTTTTGTATGGCGAGCGAGGCTTTGGTGTGCTGGGCGAAATGCGATGGGATTACGCCAAACCGGCAACGCTGGGCCTGCCGGAGAATGCAACGCTACAGCTGTTTGCTTCGTATGATTTCGCTCGCGCAACGCGCCTTGCGAATCCCACCACCGAGACACCACAAAGTTCTGGTTCGATTGCATCGACCGCCATTGGTTTTCGCATTCGAACCCCAAAGGGCCTGAGTATTGAAACGATGCTGGCCAACGCCAATACCTATGTCCCGAGCAATGATCGTAAGCCCGATCCGCGGCTTATCTTTAGTCTGAATCAGATCTTTTTCTAAAGACTGCCGCTGCAGGTCGCGCTACTGGTCCTGGCTTCGAATGTATTTTTCAAATACCGGCCAAGACTCGGATGTGGGCATGGATTCCCAATCCGGATTGGCGATTTGATTAAAGGCCTTGCGAAGTTCCTGGCCCCAGAAACTGCGTATCGAGTTGAAATAATCATTATCAGAAGTGATGGTCGCGTACTTTGAGACCTGAAACGAATCCCGCTCATAAACCAATAGATCAAGCGGCATGCCCACTGAAATATTGGAACGCAAGGTGGAATCCATCGATATCAGAGCGCACTTTGCAGCGACATCCAGCGGCGTCTCCGGGGTGATGACACGATCGACGATGGGTTTGCCGTACTTGAATTCTCCGATCTGAAAATACGGACTCTCGGCATAGGCCTCGATGAAGTTTCCCGCGGAATAAATATTGAACAGTCGACAATCCTCGCCAGCAATCTGGCCGCCGAGTATGAAACTGCAATTGAATTCGAGCCCAAACTGCTGCATCGAGCCGCCATCGCGACGATGAATTTCCCGGATGGCTTCGCCCACAACTTCAGCGCCTTTGGCAACTGAGGCCACTGTCCAGAGATTCTCGGCTCGTGATGGCTCGGACAGCAGCTGGGAGACGGCCTGGGTCACCGCCAGGTTACCAGCACACATCAAAACGAGAACATGATCGCCGCGCCGCTCGAATACCGTCATTTTTCGGACAGTGGAGATGTGATCAACGCCGGCATTTGATCGGCTATCTGCCAGAAATACCAGCCCGGAATTCAAACGCATTCCCACGCAATAAGTCATAGACCGTCCTTGTGCTCAGGCGGCCGACCTCTGCCGCTGGTGTCCGAGATACTCGTTACTGATACAAACGCCAAGATAATATATCTGCTCCACGAAACGCTGCAAAAAGCTGTGGATTTCCTGCTCAAATGCTGCGTCAATTCTCAGAAATTGAAGGTCTGCGCGCAGTTTACCGGCCAGCCGGTGTGATTCGTTGCCCTGATCCCCAACCGCATCGAGATTGATGCAGACCTCGTTTAAGCAGGCCAGCAGCGACCGGGGCATATCGGGCCGCTGAATCAAGAGCTCGGCCACGCGCCGGGAAGAGACTACATCCCGATAAACCCGACGGTAGATATCAAAGGCCGAGACCGCCCGCAGAATCGAGGCCCAATAGTAGTAATCCACCCGCTGATCGCCGCCCGCATCAGAGGACACGCTGTCTGCGAATTCAGCAGCATTAAAGTCAAATTTGGAATCCAGAATACGTGCGGTGCTGTCCGCCCGCTCGATAAAAGTGCCCAGTCGCATGAAGTGAAAGGCCTCATCTTTGAGCATCGTGCCGATCGCAACCCCACGGAACAAGTGTGACCGGGTCTTAACCCACTCAAAGAACTCGCCGGGATCTTTATGCCAGGCGGTTTGACGCAGCAAGGACTGCAATTCCAGCCAGGTGGCATTGACGGTCTCCCAGACATCGGTATTGACTGAATTGCGTGCAATGCGGCAGTTCTCGCGGGCCGCCGAAATGCTATTCAGAATACTCGAGGGGTTGTTGGGATCTGAGACCAGCTCAAGCAGCAGCTGCTCATAGGTCGCGTTCTGAACGACAAATGCACTCGGTAGCAGCACGGCCTGGCGCTGCACATCTAACTGCCGCGCAGTATTTTCGGCCCGCTCAATGAAGCGGGCCATCCAAAAAAGACTGTCGGCAGTCCGGCTTAGCATGGCCTAGGCGGAATCCTGCAGGACCCAGGTGTCCTTGGTGCCGCCGCCCTGGGAGGAGTTGACCACCAGGGATCCCTCGCGCAGCGCGACGCGAGTCAATCCCCCCGGCACGATCGACATCTCTTCGCCAGAGAGCACGAACGGCCGAAGATCGATATGCCGAGGCGCTACCCCAGAGGCCACGAAAGTCGGACAGGTCGACAGCGCAAGTGTGGGCTGAGCGATGTAACGCTCTGGACTCTTTACCAGCAATCCCCTGAATCGTTCGATGTCTGCCTGAGAGGCGCAGGGCCCCACCAGCATGCCATAGCCGCCTGCGCCGTGAGTCTCCTTGACCACCAGCTCGTCCAGATGATCCAGTACGTAAGCCAAATCATCGGGCTTGCGACAGAGATAGGTGGGCACATTGGCCAGCAGCGGCTCTTCGCCAAGATAAAAACGAATCATGTCTGGCACATAGGGATAAATTGATTTGTCATCGGCGACTCCGGTACCCGGCGCATTGCAAATCGTGATGCGGCCGGCCCGCAGGGCCTGCATCAGGCCTTCGACTCCCAGGGTTGAATTCGGCAGAAAGACCTGCGGATCCAAAAAGTCATCATCAATTCTGCGATACAGCACATCCACCCGCTGTGGTCCGCGGGTGGTCTTCATGTAGACCCGCTGCTCCGAGACAAAGAGGTCCTGGCCCTCGACCAGCTCTACCCCCATCTGCTGCGCCAAAAATGCATGCTCAAAGTAAGCTGAGTTATAGCTGCCGGGTGTCAGCACCGCCACAGTCGGCTCGCTGATGCCTCCGGGGGCTACCGAACGCAGATGCTTTAACAACATATCGGGATAGTGCTCGACCGGCGCAACCCGATGCATCGCAAAGAGCTCCGGAAAAAGCCGCATCATCGCCTTGCGGTCCTCAATCATGTAAGAGACCCCGGAAGGCACACGCAGGTTATCTTCCAGCACATAAAACTCGCCCTTACCTGCCCGGACGATATCGATGCCACTGATGTGGGCATAGATATCCCGCGGAACATTAATCCCCTGCATCTCCGCCCGATACTGGGAATTCTGCAAGACCAATTCACTGGGGATCACTTTGGCGCGAAGAATTTCCTGGCCGTGATAGATGTCATGAATAAAACGGTTCAGGGCCGTGACACGCTGCCGCAGGCCCCGATCCAGCATCTGCCACTCGAAGGCGGGCAGGATTCTCGGAATTAAGTCGAAAGGAATCAGCCGCTCGGTGCCCTGCTCATCACCGTAGACATTAAACGTGATGCCCACCCGACGAAAAAAAAGATCAGCCTCAGCCCGGGCCCGCTCCATGGCCTCGGGGGATTGGGTCGAGAGCCACGACCAGAACTTCCGATAGTGGGCAAGCGGCGCGGTCTCGCCTCGGGCCGCAAATCCCATCACCTCGTCCACACTCGGCGGACGTTTCACAGCGGCGGCCACAGCTGAACGAAGAAGGCTTGCCATAATTTGAATTCTCCTCGTTCTCTGAAAGCACTTACCGTGCCATCTCGCGGGCACGGCTTTTGCTGAATGCGGAACTGAAGGGAGACCATTGTGAATCAGAGTGAGACTGCCGGCCGCATCAACGTTTTCACCTACGGGTCACTGATGCTGTCTTTTGTTTTTCAGCGTGTGGTGGGCCGATGCCCACCGTCAATCGAGGCGACTCTGGAGAACTGGCGACGGGTCCGTGTCGATAACGAGACCTTTCCTGCAGCAGTCCCAGCGGACGGCGATCAGGTCCGCGGTATTCTCTGGCTCGGACTAGCGGCCCAAGAGATCGCGCGCTTAGATCAATTCGAGGGCGAGCATTACCAGCGCGTGAGTGTTCGGGTCCGAGACCCCTCTGGCAAAAGCCATGTCGCTGAGGTCTATCAGTGGTCACGGGCTGATGGTCTGATCAACGAACCCTGGGATATTGATTGGTTTAAGACCGTCGGGATCAAGGACTTCTCCAGCAAGTATCTCTAGCCGCCAGATTCCTCAAATCGGTGCATGACATCGACATTGTGGTGCGCTCCCTCCCCTTTGGGCGGCATTTGACGGCCCGTCCACGACCAAATCCCGGCCACTAGGGCGCCAAGACAGGGGGCCTGGGTCCCGGCTTGAAATGGCACGCTATTTGCATACCTTCTTGTATACAAACAAGGATCCCGATGAACGCCCGCCATCCCCCCGTGTCCGCGGACAACGCATGGATTGAGCATTTCGATCAGCCGCTGCTGGGGCATTCCTCTGGCAGCCTCTCCGGCCTTCGATTTGCAGTGAAGGACAACATTGATGTCGCGGGAGTCCCCACCACTGCGGCCTGCCCCGAATTCGCATTCACACCTTCCACGCATGCCACCGTTGTCACAAAACTTCTAAGCGCCGGAGCGGCGCTCTGCGGGAAAACCAACCTCGATCAATTCGCCTGCGGTCTAAATGGCACGCGCTCTCCTTTTGGCCCAGTACCCAACGCCGTCAATCCTGCCTATGTCAGCGGTGGCTCGAGTTCCGGCTCAGCCTTTGTCGTCGCAAGTGGGCAGGTGGACTTTTCGCTCGGCACGGATACGGCGGGTTCGGGCCGTGTTCCCGCAGGCTTAAACCATATCGTGGGCCTTAAGCCAACGAAGGGTCTCATCAGCACACATGGTGTCTTGCCTGCCGCCCGAAGCGCCGACGCGGTTTCGATTTTTTCCCGAGATGTTCAGACCGCGTGGCGGGTTCTGCTTTCTGCAATGGGCCCCGATCCGCAAGACCCTTATTCCCGTGATCTCGCGCTTCACGCGACACCGCTGCCGAAGCAGTTTCGATTTGGCATCCCAGACCATCTTGAGTGGTTCGGTGACCAGCACGCAAAAACAGAGTTTGAAAAAGCGATCGCCCACTGCATTCGTCTCGGCGGCACCCCCGTCACGATCAACTATCAGCCGCTCGCAGATACGGCTGCACTGCTCTACGGCAGCGCCCTGCTGGCAGAGCGGCTTGAGGTGCTTGAATCATTTTTCAAGGCGCATCCGCAGGCGGTGATTGAACCTGTCAAAACCCTGCTCACACCCGGCATGGCAGTATCGGGCACCGATGTCTTTCGTGCCCAGACACAGCTGCGTGCACTTACTCAGCAGGCCGTGATCATGTGGAAATCGATCGATGTGCTGCTCGTGCCCACCGCACCCACCATTTATCGCATCGATGACATGCTGGAAGACCCTATCGAGCTGAATCGTCGGCTGGGCTACTACACCAACTTTGTGAACCTGCTGGATTACGCAGCAATCTCGATTCCCTCGAGTATGCGGGCTGATCAGCTGCCGTTTGGCATCACCTTTATCGGGCCTGCAGCCAGTGACTGGCAGCTGGCCTCGCTGGCATTGCGTTATGAGCAGTCAAGCCGCGCCAGCCCAGCCGATTTGCCGGAGGGCGCTCTACCCCTTGCGTTACCGGCGGGTTGCGATTCAAGAGATGCAGCGCTGGTGAACGTTGCGGTTGTTGGCGCGCATCTCAGCGGCATGCCCCTGAATGGCCAGCTCACCGAGCGTGGAGCACGACTGATCCGAACCACGACGACCGCGTCGACCTATCGGCTTTACGCGCTCGCCAATACACAGCCCGCAAAACCCGGACTTATTCGCGTCAATGACTCCGGCAAGCCGATTGAGATCGAGGTCTGGCAAATGCCGGTGGCCGAATATGGAAGCTTTGTGGCCATGATCCCAAGGCCCCTTGGTATCGGACAGATCGAGACCCGCGACGGCGAAGTTGTCCAAGGCTTTCTCTGCGAGCCCTCGGGCCTTCAGGGTGCCCACGATATCAGTGAGTTTGGCGGCTGGCGGGGCTATATGGCCTCGCTTAACGCTCAGACCCCGAGGCCCTAATCACTTCGACATCAATTTTCCCATCCCCCACCCACCTCAAGGAGAGCATCATGAAGAACATCAAGGATTCCTCACCCAGCGGCAGCAATGCCCAGCCCGTAGCATTGGACGCACGACGCACCGTACTCAAAGCGGGTGCCGCTGCCGCTGTAACCCTTGCAGCCCCGGCGATTGTCAAAGCACAGGCGGGTCCCAAGATTCGAGTTGGCTATTGGCCAGTCGCATCGGGCATTCCGTTTTTTGCTGCAGTTGAGCGGGGATTTTTCAAAGAGGCGGGGTTAGATGTTGAAGCTGTGCGATTCGCCAGCCCACAGCAGGTCGCCGAAGCGATGCTCGCCGGCCGGCTTGAGGGCAGCTCCAACGGCACTGCCTCGGCAGCGCTGGGAATTGCCGAGCTGGCGCAGCCCGGGCTACTGAAGATCTTCTGCACCAACCCAACGAATGCAAAATTTGTTTTGGACCAATTTATTGTGGCCAAAGACAGCCCACTGAAATCGGTTGGCGATCTGTCTGGAAAGAAAGTTGGCTGTGGCCCGGGTGTACAAAACGTGACCCTGGTCCGGGCAGTCTTAGAGCGGGCGGGATCAAAAAATAATCAAATCATTGAGCTGCCGATTGCCCAGCACGTGGCTGCGATTGCAGCAGGGCAGGTGGATGCCTGCTACACGCTAGAGCCCACCGGTACGGTCGGACGCCTTAACGGAACAACACGCAACCTTGAGGTTGGCGTAATTGCGAAGTATGTCCTCGGTGATCCGATGGCGCCCTGGCATGGCGGATCCGCCAGCCTGACCTCGGAATTTATCCAGAAAAATTCGGAAGTCACACGCCGATACATTGCCGCCTATCGACGCGGCGTCGATCTGGTGAAGAATAAGCCTGCCGAGGCGCGGCCTTTCCTGAAGGGTTACACCGCGATCGAGGGCGCCCTCACCAACGAAGTGCCGATGGCCGACTACATGTTTTCAACCGAGTTTAAGGCCGCAGACATCGCAGCCTTTCAAAAGTTTTTCGACCTGTTTTCAGAGCGCGGCATTTTCAGCAAGCGCATCCTGATCGACAGCATTCTTTATAAAGGCTAATTATGTCTAGCGAAGGCGTCAGCACTAACGCCCCGACCCCTTGGTCCGACGCCCGGGCTGAGGGGGCAGCGCCCCCACGAAAAACGGCTGATCTTGCAAAATTTCTGCCGATCGTTGGGCCGGTTGTCCTCGTTCTGATTTGGGATCTGGTGGTGCGTTTTGGGCTCATCAAAGCGATCCTTCTGCCCCCGCCTACCGATACGATTGTCACCTTAATCTCAGGGTTGCTTGGCGGGCCGTTGCTGTTTGATTTTTGGGTCACCCTGTATCGGACACTGGTCGCCTTTGGGATTGCAGTGGTGTTGGGCATGCCGCTGGGCATTGCACTGGGCAGTAATGAGCGGGCCTACCGAAGCGTTGAATTTGTGATTGATTTTTTTCGATCTACGCCCGCTTCGGCATTAATCCCACTGTTTTTGCTGATTTT
>Ga0194126_10010333_pt1 | contig 12249 bp, 7 predicted proteins | sample TA2KigC150mmetaG_FD_148641 | JGI IMG/M metagenome (GOLD analysis project Ga0194126, IMG submission 148641) | Freshwater microbial communities from Lake Tanganyika, Tanzania - TA2015035 Kigoma Deep Cast 150m | ecosystem: Environmental > Aquatic > Freshwater > Lake | place: Tanzania: Lake...
CTCCTCGTGCGCGGCCCAGGCCGAGACCCTCAAGGGGATCGTCGCCGCGCTCCAGGCCAGCCAAGCCCCTGCGGCTCCGGCTGGCCTTGCGGCACGCATCGTGCCGCTCGTCCTTGCCGAGGCCCAGCGGGGTCGACGCCAGAACGTGTTCGTGCGGTCATTCCGCCCCGTGGCGAGCTTCGCTGCCGCCTTTAGCGTGGTCTTGGCCTCGCTGGTGGCAGCTGGAGGCGCTCTCGTGGTCTCCGCGGCGCTGACTGCGGGGAGCCGCAACCCAGCACCTGAGACCACGGCGCCAGCTACCAAGGCGCCTGTAACAACCGAGGCTCCTGCCACGCAGGCGCCAGCCACGGAGGCCCCAGCCACCGAAGCGCCGGCAACGGCAGCTCCGGCCACCACGGAGGCCCCAGTTCCGACACCGACCCCGGATCTGCCACGGCGGACCCCGGAGCCGGTCAGCCCTGATCCGTCGGAGGGTGAATCGACGGCGCCTACGGAGGGCACGAGCCCGTAGGTTGAATTGACACCTACCTGACGGCTGTCGTGCCGTTGTCGGGTGGGTCGTGCGAAATGGCACGGTTAGTGAACCAGGGGCATTTCCCCCGGGTTCTATAGTAAGGAGGACACACAAGTGTCTATCAAGAAGAAGCTTGCAGCTGCGATTGCAACTTCGGCACTTCTCGCCGGGCTCTTTGGCTCAGCGTTCGTGCCGGTGGCGCTCGCGCAGGATCCAGGCAAGGCCAACTACACGGTGACGTGTACAGGCGAAGATACAAACAGTGAGAGCGGCCTACCCGCCGCCTTCCTAGCTTTCGCAGGAACTACGGACACAGATGGTGAGTGCAATTTCCTATCGACAGTCACTCCGACATTGGTTGTGACGGTCAACAACGTTGACGATACGGACGACGGCAACTGGGACCTCACCGTTTCCGGCGGTACGATTAAGTCGATCGCCATTACGGCGGATGCTGATGGCGGCACCACCAGCACGACTGTTGCAGTTGGCAATGGGTCGGCCACAGTCAACTTGATTGCAGACGCCGGTGAGGATCAGGGCTTCATTGCCACCGTCGTCTTGAACAAGATCGCCGCAGGCGCCGACGCAACGCTCACTGTTACAAACAGTGATGACGCTGACGTCATCGTCGTCACTGTAGAGGGCCTGGCTTCGAGCCTGAAGAATGTGGTAAGCGAAGATTTCTCAACGGTTGATACCGACTCACAGGACGTGGATGACGAAGACTTGGCAACCGAAAATATGCTCTACGTAATGGCGGAGGATCTCGTCGTGGCGGACTCAGGCGAGATTGCCGTTGACGTTGAGACCGTTTATGACGCAAACCCAGTCACCCAGCCGCTGATCACCGCAACAGTTACGGGCGACCTCTTGGTCTCCGTCACGACTGCGGGTGACTGCGATGCCGTGACGGAAGCGGAATACGACACATCGTATTCTGCGCTTGCAGACGGAGATAATACTGTCTGCCTAATCGGCGCCAACGGCGACGCAACGGATGCGGGCGCAGCCACGGTGAAGATCGTTGCCGGCGGGGTTACGCTCCTCGACGCTGACGTCACCATCCTTGGCTACGTCACAGATATCGTTGCCACCAAGGGTATGACCTACATTGCGACTGGCGCAGACATTGACGGAAACGCGACACTTAATGGTGCGAAGCTCACGTACAAGGATGCCGCAGGCGGCAACCTGAACACGCTCTGCGTCGCAGCGGCCGAGGTTTGTGCCTCAATCGACGCGGAGTACGACGATCTCGTAACCTTCAAGCGTGATCCGGGCACCGGAACATATGCAGCCACCGCACGTGTCGACGTGGGTGATGCTGCAGACTTTGCTGGTGCTCTCGTAGCCTCCGCTGACGGATACATCTCGTACGACGACGTTTGCAACGGCGCAGACTCGGGAGACGTATACAATATCAAGGCAACGTACGAGAACGAAGACGAGGAAGATATCGACGAGATTTGGGATGTCAAGTGCACTGATAGTGACGGCATCATCACCAACATCGCTGGAGAAGCTGCTTCTGCAGCCCCTGGCGCACAGGTTGATGTACTTTATACGGTGACTGACTCTGAAGGCCTTCCTTGCGGCTACGGCTGCCAGGTAACTTCAGACGGTGACATCACCGTCACACTGCAGCCAGCAGGTGGCACGGCTGCGACTGAGATCCGTGACGCTGCCGGCGACGCTCTCGCTGCGGCTGACTTCGACGACGCGCTCGTCGAACCGACCATCGTTGATGGTGCCGGATCAGTCACGGTCAAAATGCCGACAACGGCAGGCAACTATGCCTTCGTTGTCGACTATGCCGACGTTGGCGACGGAGAAACTGAGGAATCCTGGACGGTTCGCTTCACGGTAACAAACGTTGCCGCAGCGCCAACCTCACAGGCTCTCACGGCTGGTCCGAAGAAGCTGAAGGCAACTGCAGACTTCGGCATTTCGGCTGCAGGCGCGAAGATTGCCTTCACGCTAGAGAAGAGCAACGGAACGGTGAAGACGTACTACCGCAAGGCGAATGCCTCAGGTGTTGCGACTTTCACACTCCGCTTCCGCGGAACGTTCGAAGTCACGGCCTCGTTCGGTGACTACATCACCGATACGGTTATCCTGAGGAAGAAGTAACGCTTCTTCACCCGTACAGGGCACGACCTGACTAGATGCCACCGGCCTCGGGGGAAACCCCGGGGCCGGTGGTCTTTTCTTCACCAAATTGATGTCCCGCCCGCGCTATCATTCACCGATGAAGACTCCACTGGCGTTCGTGCTGGGCACCGCGCTTCTCACTGGCCTCTCCGCCGCACCGACCAGCGCAACCGACACAGCGTCCGAGATCCCCGGGATCGCCTGGTCTGGTGGCCCCGTGACTTCCACAGTGGGTGGACCGATCTTCGACCGCGTCTGGCGCCTCGAACTCCCCCAGGGACGCGTGGCACTAATCCGCCTTGACGGGAGTGCAGGATCAGAACTCGGGCTCTATCTCTTTGGCGAGCTCGCCACGTCGATCGCGACAGCAACCCCCCTCAAGCAGTCAGCAAAGCCTGGTGGTTACCAGCGCGTGACAGCAGTCCTCCCCGCCGGCACCTACTACCTGAACGTGAACGGCCGCAACACCGATCGCGCCTATCGCTTCACGCTGAACGTCACGCTGATCGAAGATCCCACCCCGGCTTACGTCTTTGTTGAAGTTGCAGATGGTGCCACCCGCATCAGCAGTCCTGAGACGACCGCCTACATCGGCGCATCGGACTCGCTCAGCGGGATTGACGCGGTGCGCCTGCGTGTCGATGGTGGCGAGTGGTCCGAGTGGCGCGCTCCGACAACCACCCATGCGGTGACCTTTGCGGCGACCGAGGGGCGGCACACGGTGGAGGCCCAGGCACGCAATGGGGCAGGACTCATCTCGGATCCGGCGCTCGATAGCGTCACCCTCGACCTCACCGCACCAGCAGGGACGCTGCTCAGTCCTGATGCGAGCGATGTCGTCTATGTCGCCCGACCGACGATTCGCTATCGCTTCAACGAGGCCCTCCGCGCCGCCTCCTGGACCACCGATGGGCTGACCCTCGAGAGCATCGACGGGGATGTCGTGGGCGGCACGGGGAGCTACAACGCCGCCACGAAGGTCGGCAGCTTCACCCCGAACGCCTTGACCCCTGGCGTGGAGTACGTCGTGCAGATCGGGGATGCAACCGACCTTGCGGGGAACGCGGTGGTCATCAACCCTTGGACGCTCACCTATCTCGTCCCCACGAGCATCAGCACCCCAACGCGCGCGGTACGCGCCTCCGGGAGCAGTGAGACCACCCTCGCCTTCCGCGCCACTGGCGTCCCCACCGGCGCGACACTGATCGTCGAGCGCCTCGAGGCGACAGGGGATGGGGGCACCCGTTGGGAGGCGGTCAGCACCGCGACCGCACGCGGGGATGGCAAGCTCCAGCGCGTTGAGATCACCCCCGACCGCAGCGCCCGCTACGCGATCCGCTACCCAGGATCTGCGACCCACGCGACAAGCCGCACCGCGAGCATCGACGTCACCCTGACCCCGACGATCACCCGTCTTGGCGGGAGTGCCATTCGCACCGTCGCCCTCGGGGCATCCGCCGTGGCAGAGTTCCGCATCGATCCGACCGGCATCGCGCGCGCGACGCTCATTCGTTCCTCCTGCACTAGCACCTTCAGCCGCTGCACGGTGGTGGAGCGACGCGCCGTCGACATTGACGCGAGTGGTTTTGCCAGCGTCACCTGGATCCCGAGCCGAGGTACTTGGAGCTGGCAGCTGCAGCTCGCCGACACAAACGACCACGAAGCGGCGACCAGCCCGCGCGCCCGCTTCCGCGTGCGCTGATGCGCATGCTGCGCCGCGCTGGCGCCCTGGCCCTCACTCTCCTGATCGCCGTACCTGGTGCCGCGGCGGCGGCCGAGCGTCCCCCCGCCCCGAATGACCCGTACTACTCCGAGCAGTGGGCACTCCGTGCTGAGGCGGCGAACGGCGTCGACCTGCTAGAAACCTGGCGCTTCGGCCAAGGGGCGGGCATCGTCGTGGCCGTCCTCGACACCGGAGTCACCGACCATCCGGAGTTCGCGGGACGAGTGCTCGCCGGTTACGACTTCATCAGCGATCCGACACGTGCGGGCGACGGGGACGGGCGCGACGCGAATCCGCGAGACGAAGGCGACTGGGTCACCGCGGACGATGTGGCATCGCGGCGCTACGGCACCGAGTGCACCGAGACGAGCGACTCCTCATGGCATGGGACCCACGTTGCCGGCACGATCCTCGCCACGGCCAACAACGGCACAGGGATCGCGGGGATCGCCCCACTCGCGCAACTGCTCCCCGTTCGTGTCATCGGCCACTGCGGCGGCAGCCTCACCGACCTCATTGACGCGATGCGCTGGGCGGGGGGACTGACGGTCCCTGGGGTGCCCGAGAACCCGACCCCCGCGAAGATCCTCAACATCTCGCTCGTGGTAGAGCGCGCGTGTAGTGCGGCACTGCAGTCCGTGGTCGACGAACTCACTGCGCGCGGGGTGGTGATCGTCACCGCCGTCGGCAACGAGAACACGGAGGCGAGTCGCTTCGCGCCAGCGAACTGCTTCGGCACCCTCACCGTGGGGGCGAGCGCGATCAGCGGCGATCGCGCGTCGTACTCCAATTACGGGGCAGCGGTAGATCTCTCGGCGCCAGGGGGCACGAACACCCGCAGCGGCGCCATCCTGAGCGCCTACGACGAGGGGCGCACCACCCCGACCCAGAGCGGCTATGCGAGCGCCGCAGGGACGAGCATGGCCGCCCCCCATGTGAGTGGCGTCCTCGCGGCGATCCTTGCCGCGGAGCCCGATCTGCCGCGCGCGGATCTCTTCACGCTGCTCTTTGCGAACCTCGCCCCCTTCCCTGCCGGGAGTAGCTGCGCCCAGCTCGTTGGCCTCTGTGGCGGTGGCCTGATCAGTGGCGCACGTCTGTACGCCGCCTTCAGTGCCCGCGTCGCGCCGCTCGTCGCCTACTCGGCGGTCGCAGAGCTTGCGATCGGTGCGAGCGCACCGGTCAGTGCCACGATTGATGGCGCCGCGGCCACGCTGACGCTCGAAACCCCGACGATCTGCAGCCTCGCTGCGGGCAGCGTGACCGCCATCGCCTCAGGCACCTGCATCTTGCGGAGCACCCGCGCGGGGAGCGCCACCATCCAGCCGGTCAACCTTGGGATCACGATCGTGGTGCCCGGCAATACCCCGACCCTGAGCCTCGTGCTCCCTCAGCGACTCAAGGTCGGTAGGCGGGTGGATCCGGTGATCACAACCACGAGTGATGCTGCTCCAACACTCACGAGCCGCACCCCGCGCATCTGCAAAGTTGGCGCAAGTGGTCGCGTGCGCGCGATTGCAGCAGGCACCTGCAAGATTCGGATTGAAGTGGCCGCCACCGCGACCTATGCGGCGCGCAAGCTCACGATTGCGGTGCGCGCCACTAGATAGTTGCGCTAGTTCGGCATCTCCACGAGCGTGCCTGGACCGACCGGATCGCCCTCTTCGCGCTTGATGAGTAGGGCTCCCGGCGGAAGTTGGCTTGTCCCCGCAACGAGCTGCAACCAGCTCTGGCCCCCAGCAGATTGCGGATCAAGGACGATCACGTTCTGCACCACGCCGTTCACGATGATTGCGTAATCGCCAGCGCCGCCAAGAGGAGCGCCGATGCGCTCAGCACTCGGCCGCCACGGCGCTGGAGGCGGTGGTGGTGAAGGAGGAGGCGTCAGGAGATCGTCGACCGCACCGCTTGGTGGGCCGCCCACCCCTGGCGTTGCCCCGCCCATCTCGTCACCATCTGCGACTGGCAGGTCAGGGTCGATGAACGTGCCGTCCGCACTGCGCAGCCAGTTCGGTGCAACCTCGATCGTGTCGTCCAACACGGCGGTGGTGATCCCCAGCGGGAGTTCGAGCGCGTTCGTGCCCTCCACGACGGCGACCACACGATCCTCCTGCAGGAGAACGATGCGCTCCCTCACACCGCTCGGGATCAGTGGCTGGTCGGTTGCAGCGAGGATCTCCGTCCCTGGGCCGATCGGCTCACCGGGTCGCCGTTCGATGATCGTGATCTCGGGGACGATGGGCGTCCCGCTCCCAAGAAGCGGCTGACCGTTCCAGACGATCACGTTGAGTGTCTCGGTACCCCTCAGAAGCGCATAGTTACGAACCTCGCGGCCACAGTTGCTTGCAAGACAGCCACTTGCCGCGAGCGGCTCAGCACGTGTTGCAGGGTCGGTAAGTACGTATCGGTTTGATCCAGCACGTGCGCCCAGCTGGGCGGGGTCGCGGGCGTCGAGAATGATCGTTCGAAGATCGTCGGCAGCGCTGACCGTGCCGACCACCACACCCACGATGACACCATTGATGACGAGCGCATGGCGCTGGTCGTTTTCAACGCTGCTGGTGCGCACGCTGCGCATCACACGTCGCGCAACCGGGGCAATACGTGCAGGCGTGCGACTCCAGCGCAGAACTCCTGCGCGTTCGCGACAGCCAAGGAGCATCCGACCGGCGCGCGCGAGCTCTCCTGCCGTGGTGCACGGGGCGCCGACGAGGGCGCGCGCGAGCCCCGCACGCATGTTCGGACCGCTCTGAGGGGCGCCGAGCGGCGCGAGGGCCAAGAGGCCAGCAAGAATCACACCGATAACCATGCGTCGATCTTACGCCTGCGCGTGCCATCTCCGTGGCACGTCTGCGGGATTAGCGCACAAGCAGCGCGTCGAGCTCCTGGCGCGTCTCCGCCCAGCCCCAGACGAGGTAGGCGTCGCCGCCCACCCAGGCGTAGCCGAGCATCTCGGAGCCGCCCTCCCAATCGAGGATGCAGGCGTGCACCTGGTGGTCGCTCATGTCGTTGATAACCGGATAGGCGTTGCCGACGTTTAGCCCCTGGGCGCGTGCGGCGAGCCGCTGCTCTTCGAACTCGTACGGGTACCAGGTTGCCTTGACCGTCTCGTCGTAGGCGAGCCGCTCCTGCTGGGCCTCCACTGTCGCCCGTAGCGCGATCGCCGCCTCTTCGGTGATCGGTGTTGCTGGGTCAAGGCCCGCAAGGGTCATCGGCGCACAGACCAGGAGCTGCCCCGATCCACTGCCGCTGATCAGGCGACAGGTGGCGTCGGACCCGCCGACGAGTTCGACGAGGGTCGGTGACCCTGCCGCCCGCTCGGCGAGCAGCGCCTCCGCATCGGCGGTGCTGATCTCCTGGACGGTCTCACCATCCTTCAAGAAGAGCCGATAGGCGCCCACCGTCGTGCTCGCGCGGAGGGTCTCCACCACCCAGCCGATGCCCGCGCGCATCGCAACCGCAGGGGGGCTCGAGGGGAGCGCCAGCTGGAGGACGAAGGCGAGCGTGGCCACCACCAAGAGGCCAGTGCCAAGGTAGAACTTCATCGGGGCATTTTACCGTGCCGCACGGCAGTTTCGCCTTAGGCCGCCTCCTTCTCGTCCTCCTCGTCCACCAGTCGTGGCAGGTCGATGCCGAAGAAGAGCTTCAGCTCTTCGTCAGTCATCGAGTGCATCGCGCGAAGGTCGCGCATGCGGCGGCGCAGCGAGTCAAGGTCAGTCATCGCGATCGCCTGGTCGGTCAGCACCGCGATCACTTCTTCGAGCTGCTCGAAACTATAGAGCGGCGTCGAGCCAGGCACCAGGGACCTGATGAGCTTTCGCTTCTCCAGGCCTGCAATGTCCTTCTTGGTGAGCCGCGTCTCTCTATAGACATCGCGAAGGGTGAGGAGTCTCACATTTTTCTTTCGATTGGGCAGCGAATCTGCCATAACACACCTCCTAGGGTGCTTGTGCGCAAGAGTTTCTCGCGCTGACCCCATTTTGGCCCGGAGGTCGTACACGTCAATGGCTTTGAAATCTACAAATTCGATTTCTTTAGGTAATACAGGGCGCGAGTTAGTCAATAAAAAACACCGAGGCCCTGGGGACTCCCCAAGGCCTCGGTACAATCTCCGGAAATTCCGCGCTACTCGAGCGCATCCTCCTGCGCATCGGTGAGTGCTGCGACAAACCCTGCGGGCAGGTTCTTCACCTGCGACGCTGAGAGCGCATCCAACTGCGGCACCGTCAATCCCGGCGCCTGCTCAGCCGTCAAGGCCTTGAGCTGCTTCGGCTTAAAGCCGGCCATCGCCGTAAGCGGCAACTGACTCAACTGCTCAGGTTCAAGCGCCTTCACCACGTCAGGCTTCAACGTGCCGACTTGCGTCGGCTTGAAGCCGGCCATCGCCTCCGGTGGAAGCTGTCCGATCTGCTCAGGCTTGAAGCCCCCGAACGCGGTCGGTGGCATTGCGGCAAGTTGCGTTGGATCGAAGGCGGCAAACGCCGCTGCTGGCATCTGCCCGACCTGCGTCGGCTTGAAGCCAGCCATTGCCTCTGGAGGCATCGCTGCGATCTGATCTGGCTTGAATCCAGCGAATGCTGTCGGTGGCATCTGCCCGACCTGCGTCGGCTTGAAGCCTGCGAGTGCATCCGCCGGCAACTGCCCAATTTGATCTGGTTTGAATCCAGCGAATGCTGTCGGTGGCAATTGCCCAAGCTGATCAGGCTTGAACGCCGAGAACGCATCGGCAGGGAGTTGCGCCATCTGCGTTGGCTTAAAGGCGCCAAAGGCTGCTGGCGGCATTGCCGACATTTGGTCGGGCGAGAAGCCTCCAAAGGCTGCTGGTGGCATCTGGCCGACTTGCGTCGGCTTGAAGCCGGCCATCGCCTCCGGTGGAAGCTGTCCGATCTGCTCAGGCTTGAAGCCCCCGAACGCGGTCGGTGGCATTGCGGCAAGTTGCGTTGGATCGAAGGCGGCAAACGCCGCTGCTGGCATCTGCCCGACCTGCGTCGGCTTGAAGCCAGCCATTGCCTCTGGAGGCATCGCTGCGATCTGATCTGGCTTGAATCCAGCGAATGCTGTCGGTGGCATCTGCCCGACCTGCGTCGGCTTGAAGCCTGCGAGTGCATCCGCCGGCAACTGCCCAATTTGATCTGGTTTGAATCCAGCGAATGCTGTCGGTGGCATCGCCGCCATCTGGGTTGGGTCAAAGGAGGCAAAAGCTGCTGGCGGCATCTGGCCGACTTGTGTCGGCTTAAAGCCCGCCATCGCCGTTGGCGGCAGCGCCGCTAACTGATCAGGCGAGAAGCTGGAGAAGGCGGCTGGCGGCATCTGGCCGACTTGGGTCGGCTTGAAGCCGGCCATCGCCTCTGGAGGGAGTTGGCCGAGCTGCTGCGGATTGAAGCCTGAGAAGGCATTCGGTGGCATCGCAGCTAGCTGGTCAGGTTTGAAGCCCGCCATTGCATCGGGTGGCAACTGCTTCATCTGATTCGAATTGAACCCCGCCATCGCAGACGGCGGCATCTGACCCATCTGCTGGGCGCTGAACCCCGCCATCGAACCCGGCGGCATCTGCTTCATCTGATTCGCATCAAAGCCTGCGAATGCGGCAGGCGGCAGCGCTCCGACTTGATCTGGCTTGAAGCCGGCGAATGCGGCAGGCGGCAACTGTCCGATCTGCTCTGGGCTGAAGCCAGCCATCGCCGATGGAGGCACCTGGCCAAGTTGCGTTGACTTGAAGCCGCCCATCGCCTCCGGGGGGAGTTGGCCCATCTGCTCCGGCTTGAAGCCGGCGAATGCGGCGGGTGGCATCTGGCCCATCTGGCCCTTGTTGAAGCCCTGCATCGCATCTGGTGGGAGTTGTCCGAATTGATTCGCATTGAAGCCCGCCATTGCCGACGGTGGAAGCTGACCCATCTGGTCCTTGCTAAAGCCCTGCATCGCCTCGGGTGGGAGCTGCCTCATTTGGTTTGGGTTGAAGCCCTGCATCGCTTCTGGTGGGAGCTGGCCCATCTGGTCCTTGCTGAAGCCCTGCATCGCCGATGGTGGGAGCTGTCCCATCTGGTTCTTACTGAAGCCCTGCATTGCTTCGGGTGGGAGTTGTCCCATCTGGTCCTTGCTGAAGCCCTGCATCGCCGATGGTGGGAGCTGGCCCATCTGGTCCTTGTTGAAGCCCTGCATCGCCGATGGTGGGAGCTGGCCCATCTGGTTCTTGCTGAAGCCCTGCATTGCTTCGGGTGGGAGTTGTCCCATCTGGTCCTTGCTGAAGCCCTGCATCGCCGATGGTGGGAGCTGGCCCATCTGGTTCTTGCTGAAGCCCTGCATTGCTTCGGGTGGGAGTTGTCCCATCTGGTCCTTGCTGAAGCCCTGCATCGCCGATGGTGGGAGCTGGCCCATCTGGTTCTTGCTGAAGCCCTGCATTGCTTCGGGTGGGAGTTGTCCCATCTGGTCCTTGCTGAAGCCCTGCATCGCCGATGGTGGGAGCTGTCCCATCTGGTCCTTGTTGAAGCCCTGCATTGCTTCGGGTGGGAGCTGTCCCATCTGGTTCTTGTTGAAGCCCTGCATCGCGTCTGGTGGGAGCTGGCCCATCTGGTCCTTGTTGAAGCCCTGCATCGCCGATGGTGGGAGCTGTCCCATCTGGTTCTTGTTGAAGCCCTGCATCGCGTCTGGTGACATTTGTCCTAATTGATTCGCATTGAAGCCCTTCATGGCATTCGGATCGATGTTCCCAATTTGATCTTTGTTGAAGCCGCCGAACGCGTCCGCGCCAAGATTCTTGAAGTCATTTTGTTTGAATTGCCCGAACTGATCGGCACCTACGTTTGCACCAGGCGGCTGATTATGACCCGGTGGGTTCAGACCCGGTTGGCCCCCACCCGGTGGGTTCAGACCCGGTTGGCCCCCACCCGGTTGGCCCCCACCCGGTGGGTTCAGACCCGGTTGGCCCCCACCCGGTGGGTTCAGACCCGGTTGGCCCCCACCCGGTGGGTCCCCACCCGGTCGGTCCCCCCCCGGTGGGTTCAGACCCGGTTGGCCCCCACCCGGTTGGCCCCCACCCGGTGGGTCCCCACCCGGTGGGTCCCCACCCGGTGGGTTGCCCGGTGGGCCAATGTGGTTGTCGGCAGAGACGGGGCGGGCACTGAACGCGTTACTGTTCGGGCCAATCGAAAGCGCCACGGTCGCAACGAGCGCCAACACAAACGCGAAGACGATCCGTTGGGAGAGCGCGCGGCGAGGCACTACTGGTGCGACTTTGTTCAACGCCACCACCACCTCCTAGACTCCCTTATCCCGCATGCCGCCCTTTTGGCGCCCCCACACTACTCTTGTGCTCCGTGCCTTGCAAGCCCTGTCACGCGGGTAGGGCTCTTTGGGTCGATTCGGGCGGAGACAGCACGGCCCCCGCGGTCTTCCTCAAGGCGGGTGATCGAGTCACGTCATGCCCGGGGTCGGCCAGAAGACTCGCGTCAGATCCTGCTCGTGAGAGGTGTGTCGGGGGGCTCGGCCGGGGCCCGTCGTGGAGGGGCGGGTCGATCTCGGTGGTGGCGCGCCATTACTCCAAACGTACTCGAGCGTCGGCGGCGAGGCATCGGCTATCCTCCTTCCCCGTCGGTGGACGGGATCGGTCGGGGCGTAGCGCAGCTTGGTAGCGCGCGTCGTTCGGGACGACGAGGTCGGAGGTTCAAATCCTCTCGCCCCGACCATTCTCACTATTAATAAACTCCTCTAATTGGAGTAGGTTTGTCAGCATCAGGCGCCCGTAGCTCAGCGGATTAGAGCATCTGGCTTCGGACCAGAGGGTCGGGGGTTCGATTCCCTCCGGGCGCGCCAACGCCTCGAGTCGCGGTCCTCTCGGACCTCGCGGAGCCGCCGAGCTTCTCGC
>Ga0194126_10010335_pt1 | contig 12247 bp, 10 predicted proteins | sample TA2KigC150mmetaG_FD_148641 | JGI IMG/M metagenome (GOLD analysis project Ga0194126, IMG submission 148641) | Freshwater microbial communities from Lake Tanganyika, Tanzania - TA2015035 Kigoma Deep Cast 150m | ecosystem: Environmental > Aquatic > Freshwater > Lake | place: Tanzania: Lake...
GGTCAGGGCGCCGGGCGTCGGGCCAGCGCCTCCGCGAGGGATGACGCGAGCTGGCGATAGCCGGCATCCGTCAGGTGGATCAGGTCCCCAGAACTCAGTCGAGGCGTCGCACAATACCATCGTACCATGCCGCCCGCCTCGCCTTGGACGGCGTACGGATCGAAGAAGGCCGCGCCATTGGTGAGGGCCACCTGCCGCATGAGGTCGCGCACATTCACGACGTTCGGGTGCGAGCGACGAGCGACGGCCGTCGGTCGATCGCGAGTGGATGGCGCGATCGAGTCCTCTGGGCAGGCGATCGGTGGTGGCGGTCGTGGGCGACTCCGGCGCCGCGTCGCCCGCGTCTGGGTGGAGGGCCGCAGGGCGGGCGGAAGTTCGGCGAGATCCGGTGGACCGACCACGATCAGTGACCCCTGAGGCGAGGCACGACGCACCAACTGGATCAGCTCGGCGAGGTCCTGACGAAAGCGGACCGAATTGAACGGTGCGGTTCGCACGGAATTCGTTCCATACCACAGGATGATGAGGTCGTGTCGGCGGCTCCCGAGGTACTGGCCGAGGGTGCCCGCTCCGTGGGTCACCGGATGCCGTTGCGTCGTGGATCGCAGTCCGAGGAGGTCGTACTCGAGGTGGGCATCAGGGCGCTCGAATTGGAAGCCTCCGATGCGCAGTCGCGTCCGTCGCGGCAAGCGGATGCCATCGAGGACGATCTCTTTCACACCCGAGGGAAGCGGCACCGTGGTCGCCTGCAGTGGTGCATCGGTTCGTTGGGGGGACCCCCGTCGGATCGTTCGATCGACCCCGCCGACCCGGAGCCGGAACGACGCCCCAGCGGGGCCCGACCACCAGAGGGTCATCCGCGAGCCGTCTGGAAGGTCTGCCGGGAGGGTCAGTCGCATGGACGCGGTGGCCCGTGAGGTCACCGCGGAGGAACCGCTCGGTCCCTCGATCGAGGTCGGCTGGCTCCGCAGCCAGGTGCTTCGCTGCCATCCCGCTGAGAGTCGGATCCGCACCAACCCAAGGCCTCGCGAGTATGGGGTGACGAAGGCGGGCGCGACGGGAGCGCCTCGGCTCCAGCGGGTCGCGAGTTCCGCGGCGAACCCCCCCTGTTCACTATGGGAATCTCCTACGTGCACGATGCGAATGGCACGTTCCTTCGACGCGGATGCCAGCGTCCGCTGAATCGTCGCGAACACGGAGTCGGACGCGGAGAGCACGGGACCACTCCCTTGGTCATGGGCGCTACGTCCCGCCGTCGGCGCCGCCGAGACGACCTGGTCGGCCGAGAGGATCGGACCAAGTACGGCCAAGGCGAGGATTGCCCCATGTCCACACAGCATGTGACGAATGTATCGATTGGGTCGAGCCATCGCCGCGGGGCGGTTCGGCGTCTAGGTGCGCGTCATCGTGGTGCGACGGACTGTGTCGCGGCGCGTGCCATCGTCTGCAGGATCTCTGCGCTGACGCCCCATTGGGCCACGGCTCGGTATTCCTCGATAAGACTCGTCCCGAACATCGGCGGGTCATCTGAATTGACCGTCACATTCAACCCCGCCTCGATCATCGTGAGGATCGGATGCGGCGCCCCCTTCGGCACCACCCCCGTCCGGTAGTTGCTCGTCGGGCAGACCTCGATCGGGATCTGCCGTTCCTTGAGCATCGCGACGAGGCTCGGATCTTCGAGACACCGGATCCCATGCCCGATCCGCTCGGCCTTGAGCGCCTCGACGGCGCCCCAGATGCTCTTCGGTCCCGCGCCCTCGCCAGCGTGCGCGACCACATGTAACCCATTCGCCCGCGCCTCGGCGAACTCATCAATGAAAAGCTCGGGGGGATACCCGGCCTCGAGCCCGCCAAGCCCGAGCCCGATGAAGACGCCGGCCTTCTGGCCCGCAAGGGTGAACTCGAGCACCCGGCGCTTGATTTGGGGGAAGTTCCGCGCGATATCGGGGATGAAGCGGACCTCGACCCCGTGCCGCTCGCGCCCGACGGCGCACCCCTCGGCGAAGGCCTCAAAGAGCGCGTCCCACGGGATGGAGTCGACGAAGAGCGAGGCGCTGAGGAAGGCCTCGGTATACACGATGTTCTGGCTCGCCTGGTACTCATGAAAGGCGACGGTCATCTCGTAGAAGTCGCGCGCGGTCCTCATCGTACGGCTCGCGGCGATGTAGACCTCGATGAAGTGCGCGAAGTCGCGGAACTCGTAGAAGCGCTTCCACTCCTCGAGGGAGGGGGCCGGGAGGGCGATGCCATTCCGCTGGGCCATGGCCCAGATGGTCTCGGGGAGCTGGGCCCCCTCGAGATGTACGTGGAGCTCGACCTTCGGCATCGCGACGATCCAGGCGTCGAGCTCGGGGTTCAATCCCCCGACGCTCGCGGTGAGCTCCTCCGGATGCCGCGCCGCCATCACTGATACTGGATGTACAGGACCTTGGGGTTCAGCTTGGCGATCGTAGAGATCGGGGTCCGCGGATTGTCGTTCTTGGGCTTGTAGAACTGCTTCCACCCCGCGAACTGCACGGGCTCCGCCTTCACATACTCGCGATAGCTGTCGAGCTTGAGCCAGGGCGCCCCGAACCCGTCCATGTGCATCACGATCTGCACCTCGGGACGGAGGGTGATGTTCCTGTAGTTGGTGACACCGTTCCGCGTGAAGCGATGCACGACCAGCAGTTTGGGCGGAATCTTGTGCTGTTGCACGAGCCCCTGCAGGAATTCGGTCGCATAGTTAATGTCGGCGGCATCGTAGGTCCCGATGCGCTTTCCGGGGACGCCACCGTTCTTCATCGAGAACTCGGGATCGATCCCCAGGTGGAAGTTCGGCCGCACGAGGAACTTCGCGAGCCGCGGGAGCTCCTGCTGCAACGTCGAGAGGCCAACCTGCACATCGAGGAAGACGAGCGCGTTCCGCGACTCGGCCCAGCGCGCGACGCGCTCCACCAACGAGTCCCCCATCCGCGCGCGATACTTGCCATCGCTCCCAGGAGCAGCCTGCGCGACCACGGCGATGAGATGCAGCGCGGGCTGCACCGGGGTCTCGGGATCGGCCTGCTCCCATGCCTTCACCTCGGCGTCGAGCATCTTGAGCATCGCCTGCGGCTCGTATTCGCCAAGGACGCCCATGCGCTTCGAGAGGGGATTCCCGTAGTAGGCGATGATGCGCTTCTGCGGGAGGATCGCGCCCGGGAGGGGCTCAGGCCCCTTCACCGGCCAGAGACTATCGAGCTGCGCGTTGCGCCGCGCGTACATCGACTCGCGCGCCATCCCCGTGGGGTCCTGCCGCGAGGCGGCGTCCGAGGTCACGCGCGGCTTGGACGTCTTGGTCGACGTCTTCGCGGCAGGCTTGGACTGGGTGGCCGCGGACTGTGCAGCCGCCGGGGCGGGGAGGGTCGCGAGCGCGACCGCCAGAAGAAGCGAGAGGTGTCGGGTCACGAAGCGGAAATGTAGTGGGCGCCGCGCGCGCGGCGAGGGGGGATCACCCTCGCGCTCTACGGCGCAATCACCGTCAGCCGGCGATCGGCGCGCACGGTGTACTGCCCCGCGACATCGATCTCCAACTGCACGAGGTAGTCGCCGGGCTTGAGCCCTGAGAGATCGACCTCGACCGAGCGTGGGGAGGTTCGCTTGCCGAGGGCGGAGCGATCCTGCACGGAGAGACTCACCGGGGTCGTACCGCGCGAGAGACGGAGTGCTCGAGAGGCGCGCGCGACCCCGCCGCGTTCGTCGGTGGTCTCCGGGGCGACGACCAATGAGATGGTCATCGGCTCACCGGCAGGATTCGTGTTGTACGCCTCCCAGTAGATCCCGAGCTTGCGATCGGCGCGCACCTTCTGCGTGGCGATCGCATGCGGGAGGACCTCCTCGACGGTGCTCGGGTCGGCGCCGTACGGCGAGAAGAAGAGGAGATCGGAGAGGGAGACGCGTGCCCCGATCGCGAAGGGGGGGCGGATCCCATACCGCGCGCGGATGAGGGTGGCGGCGGAGTCGCTCCCGATCTCCGCGCTCATCAGGAGGGGGCCCCAGGGCGCGCGTACGGTGAGGGTGCCCTTCGCGGGGATGTCGCGCGCGATGGTCGACTGCCCCGCCGGCGTGGTACCCGGCGTGAGGACCAAGGCGCCGTCGATGCGCAGACCCTTCAAGCGCTCGACCTTGGAGACGTCGTAGGCGAGGACGACGAGCGCGGTGTCGCCGCGGCGGAAGAGGCCCTGCTGGTGCTCGAGCATCAACAGGTGCTTCGCGTACGGCGGGTGATAGCGGGCGATCACCGGCGGGAGTTGGACCGCCCAGTCGATCGAGTCCGACGCCGCGGGGCTGGTGAGCACGTTCGAGGGCGGGATGAAGCGATGCGCTGGCACCGGTTCGGCGCCGATCACGCTGACTCGCATCGAAGGATCACCAGGAGCGTTCATGCCCCCCATCATCATCCCGCTCGGCGGGGCCGGCTGCAGTCCCTCTGTGGCCCACTGCCGCGGCCACCCGAAGCGGATCATCAGCTCACGCTCCGCTTCGTCGAAGCCTCGACCGTACGCGCTCATCGCGTCGCGCATGATCATCGCGTACGTCAGGCGGGAGAAATGCTCGGTGCGGGAATCGTTCCCCGCCATCCCGTAGCGGGTGCGTGCGAACCACCAGACGCGCGCTTCGAAGGCGTCGCGCTCGGGGGTCCCACACTGCGTGCGGATGTAGACGCGTCGCGTGTCCTCGTCGAGATACGGCGTGAGGTCACGCCAGGTGCAGCGCTCGCGCGGACTCAACCGCGTGAGGATCCGATCGAAGGTCGCCTCCGACTCGGCGTAGCGACGCATCTCATGGAGGGAGAGCCCGGCGAGGGCCTCGCACCACCACCCGACGGTCTTACAGGCGCGGGCGACTTCGAGGGCCTTGGCGGGGCGACCGTCCTCGATGTAGTAGCGGACGCGCTGCCCACTGATCCAGTTGTCACCGGGGTGGGCGTCGCCCAGCGAGTCGAGCTTGGTGAGCAGTGCGCGGCGCGACTCGGCGATCTTCTCCGGCTCGGCCGGCATCGAGGCGGTGGTATCGTACCAGTAGCACCAGGTGAGACCCACCGGTTCGGGGCAGGCGCGACCGCGCGGGACCTTGCCTCGGTAGCGGGGGAGGTTGAGGCGGCGGAAGCGTTCGAAGTCGGATTGGGCGGTCTGCGCGAGGGCGCGTGGATCCTCGGGGAGCTCGGCGAGGGTCGGGACGGTGCGAGGCGCGGCCGTTGAGTCGGTGACGATCTGGGCGCCTGCGCCTGTGCCGGATGCGGCGAGAGCGACCAGCAGGAGCGCGAGTGGCACCGAGAGGTAGGGCAGGGCCCGAAGTCGTTTCACGACTGAATGATACACGGGGCGGGGGAGATGGCTCCCAGCCGTATTCGTGGTCCAAATATATTGCGTATTGACAATAAATGTGCCCTCAGTTATTATCTATACATAACAATAAACCTGCTTGAGAAAATTCATGGCTCCAGAAAGAGTTCCGGGCCCCGTCGTTCCTTCCCGCGCACAGCTGCGCCAGGGGCCACTCGCCTCCGCCTTCGATGATCCGTCGATGGAGCGGTATCGCACCTCGCAGGCACTACGCCGGATCAGCGTCCTGCAGGTCGGGCTCACCCTCGTCCTCGTGACGGTCCCGATCCTTCTCTATCACTGGCACCAGACCGACCCCGCGATGCCACTCTGGGCCTTCGCGGTCGCGGCCGTCGTGCTCTTAATCCCCTGGATGTTCGTGACCGGGATGTGCAACGGGAGCGTGTCGGGGATCTTCGACCTCCGTGATGCCCAGCTCGATGAGATCGAGCGGCAGGACCGTGATGCCGCGTACCGGACGGCGTATCGAGCGCTCATCCCGGTGACGATGGTGCTCCTCGGCACCGTGAGCGGGCTCTCCGCAGCGGGGCGGGGGATCTGGGTCTTCTGGCTCGTCTCCCTCTTCTTGTGCGCGCTCCTCGGACTCCCGCAGCATATCGCCGCCTGGCGCCTCGCGGCGCGAGGGGATGCCGACGCGGCGCAGGCTGACGGGCCGTCGCGCGATGCATAACCGCATCGCCCTCTTCCGCGCCGAGCGCGGACTGTCGCGCAAGGCGCTCGCCGAGGCGGTGGATGTGAATCCGCAGACGATCGGCTTCTTGGAGCGCGGCGATTACAGCCCGAGCGTCGAGCTCGCGCTGCGACTCGCGCAGGTGCTCGGCGCGCGCGTCGAGATGCTCTTTGCGCTCGATCCCTTCCCCTCACTCGCCGACCAGCTCGGCGCGACCGCTGAATCGGAGACTCCATGATGCTGCGCAAGACGACGACCAAGACCAATCGCTACGCCCTGGCGATCTCCCCGCGTGTGGCCCGCGTGCTCTCGGTGCTCAGCATCGGATCGCTCTGGGCGTGGTTCTTCCTGAAGTTCTATCTGACCGCCGAGTCCACCTGGCTCATGAGAGCCGTGGGGGAACTTGCCCTCCTCGGTGTGGGGGGGAGCATGATCCTTTTTGCCACGCAATACCTGAACCAGGCGTACGGTGAGGACCATGAGATCGATGAGCGCGAACGATCGGCGCGGGATCGGGCGCACCGCGTCGCGCTGAACTATGTGCTCTGGGTCTTCGTGCTGACCTTCGTGACCCTCGAAGTAGCCGGGGCGCGCGACGTGCCGAAGGCGACGGGGTCGGCGATCGGCTTCCCCGCGGTCATCTCCAAGGGGGTCGTGGAGAACTTCCTCGTGGTGCTCTTCTTCACCACCTTCGCCCTTCCCCCCGCCATCCTCGCCTGGTGGGACCGGGGGGAGTCGGACGAGGGGTAGCCACCCCTCAGCGCTTGGAAGGCTCTGGACCCAGCGTCACGCGACGTTGGAACCAAATCCCGAATGTTTCGTACGGACTCATCGATACCCCTGTTCGACGTGTTCTCACCCCCATCGCTCACCATGACCGCTCGCCTCCTGCGACACGCCCTCGCGCTCCTCCCTCTGATCGCGACCACGGCCTCCGCCCAGTTCTTCACCACCCCGCACTCGGCGTGGGAGACGATCACCACCCCGCACTTCCGCATCCATCACCCCAAGGAGCTGGGGGCGTGGGCGCGCGACGTCGCAGGACGGATGGAGGAGATCCGCACCGCGGTGGGAACGATGGTGGGGTACACCCCGCCGCAGGTGATCGAGATCATCGTCGAGGATCCGGTCAATCAGACCAATGGGTCGGCGCTCCCGCTGCAGCGGGGCCCGTCGATTCGGCTCTGGCCGGTCCCGCCGGAACCGGGCCAGCTCGGGCATTACACCGGATGGGGGGAACTCGTCGCGGTGCACGAGTACGCGCATCTCGCGCATCTGCTCCGCCCGGGGCGCTCGCCGAAGAATCAGATCGGCGACAAGCTCTCGCCGATCGCGGTGAGTCCGATGGTGATCAAGGCGCCGGCCTGGATCTTCGAAGGGTACGCGACGGTGATCGAGGGGCGTCTCACCGGGTCAGGCCGCCCGAACGGGGTCTTCCGCCCCGCGATCCTGCGGCAGCTCGCGCTCGAGGGGAAGCTCCCGACCTACGATGCGCTCGATGATGCGACCCCCTTCCTCGGCGGCGCGATGCGCTACCTCGTCGGCTCGGCCTTCCTCGAATGGCTCGCCGATCGCGATGGGTGGGCGACACATGAGCAGCTCTGGCGCCGACTGACGGCGCGCAAGGACCGCAGCTTCATCGAGGCCTTCGAAGGGGTCTATGGCGAGAAGCCTGATCGTCTCTATGGGCGATTCGTCGCCGAGGTGACGGCGAAGGCGGTCGCGGCGGAGCGGGTGATGGCCTCAGCGGGTGAGGTGCGTGGGCGGTACTTCCAGCAGCTCGATTGGTTCACGAGTGGGGCCTCGGTCTCTCCTGATGGGAAGATGGTCGCGGTGCAGCGGAGTGCGCCGGGAAAGCCCGCGGCGGTGACGATCTGGTCGATGGAGACCAAGCCGGAGACGGAGAAGGCGAAGAAGGCCCGTGAGGAGGCGGCGAAGCGCGACCCGGAGGATGTGGCCGCGAAACGGATCTTTCCCGCGCCGCGCGATACGATCGCGACGCTCGCGCCGATGCAGGGCACCGGGTGGGATGACCCGCGTTTCTTCTCCGACGGTCGCCGGCTGCTCCTCCTGCGCAACGAGACCTTCGAGGATGGGACGAGTGCGCGCGACCTCTGGATCTGGGATCGGGAGACGAAGGGGGTACGGCGTGTGACGCACAACGCCGCGATCCGCACGGCAGATCCCTTTCCCGAAGGCGATCGCGCGGCGGGGATCCGCTGCCGAGCGGGGACCTGTGATGTCGTGACGGTGGCGCTCGATCATGGAGCGGCGGGGGCGCTCTCGGTCCTCGCGCCCGGCAGCTTCGAGGCGAATTTCGCCGGGGTGCGCGTCTCCCCCGATGGGAAGTCGATCGCGACCGCACGGCAGCAGAATGGGCGCTGGCAGATCGTGACCATCGAGGTGAGCACCGGCGCGGTGCGCGTGGTCTCGCCGGACGATGGGATCAGTCGCTACGAGCCGACCTGGACCCCCGATGGCGCGGCGTTGATCGTCGTCTCGGAGGCGTCGGGGACGCCGCAGCTGGAGCGACTCGCGCTCGATGGGTCGACGCGTCCGGTGTCGCGCTTCGCGGGGCTCACGAGTCAGCCGGAGGTGAGCCGTGACGGAACGGTCTGGTTCCTCGCGCTGCATGCGCGTGGGTACGACCTCCGCACCCTCGCGCTCGATAGTGCGGCCACTGGCCGTACGGTGGTGCTCGCCGATTCGCTCGCGCCGGTCGCGCCGCGTCAGCGCACCGCCGACGCACGGCCCTTCCCGACCTCCGAGGTCACCTCGAAGCCCTATGGAGTCGGCCGACTTGGCGCCACCTGGCTCCCGAACGTGAACCTCTCGGCGGAGGGGCAGAGCCAGGAGGGTGCGGTGACGGTCTCGGATGCGGTGGGACGGTTCGGCGCGGTGCTGCAGGGTGGGTATGGGGATCCGGCGGTCTGGCGCGGCGGGAGTCTCGCGCTCACCTGGCGCGGGGTACGGCCGAGCCTGACGGTCGCGGGGTTCTCGACGCGCCACATGCCGTCGCGGCAGGAGCTGGAGCCGTCGGGCACGGGGGCCTTCGATGCGGAGTATCGCGGGGTCTCGCTGGTCGGTGAACGGGCGGTGTATGGGACGAGCGGATCGTTGACGGTGCGGACCGCGCTCTCGTCAGGGCGGCTCACCTCCTTGGCGCTGCTGCCGGCGCCGTGCATCGAATGTCTCGCGTCTTGGGCGCCAATCGCGGAGTCGACGCGTCAGCTCGTCGCGGGGCAGGTCGCGGCGGTGCGGACCTACACGCCGAAGGGGCGCGCGCGGATCACGCCGTCGGTCGCGGTGGATGCCGCGGCGGGGAGCACCTTCGACTCTGGGTGGCTGCGGACGCAGGTGCAGGGCCGGCTCGCGATCTCCAATTGGGCGGGGGTCGGGCTCGACCTGCAGGCGACGGCCGGCCAGCTGACCGCCGGCGCGCCGACGTACGAGCACTTTGCCTTGGGCGGGGCGGAGTCGCCCTATGTGGATCCCTTGCTGCTGCAGGGGCGGTGGGCGGCGCCGGGACAGGCGTTCGGAGCGCTCACGGGGACGAGCGCCTTCCGTGCGCGGGCCGCGCTGATGGGGCCGATCGCCCCCTTCGTGCAGGTCGATCGGGTCGGGTCGGGTGGGGCGGGGCAGGAGCGGCGCCTCGTCGGGTTCGAGAGCGCGGTGAACACGCCGGCGCTCGCGGTGGCGCGCTTCCCGGCGACGCGGTCGACGTTCGGGATCGCGATGCCGCTCGATGGGCCACGCGCCAAGCAGGCGGTGTTCTACACGACGATCGTGCTCACCCCGTGAGTGGCGGGACCGGCGGCGAGTGATCGGTCCGGGTGCGAGATTTCCGCGATGCCTGAGATCCTCTTCGAACCGTTGCACCCGGGCGTCGTCCCCCCACAGCGGGCGACGGCGCAGAGCGCGGGGCACGACCTCGTGCTCTGCCTCACCGTGCCGACGGTGCGGGTCTTCCGTGATGGGGTGATGGAAATTCGCGCCGTGGAGGTGGATGGCGCCGAACGCCGCATCACACTCGCGCCACGCGAGAAGGCGCTGCTCCCGCTCGGCTTCAAGGCCAGGCTTCCCGAGGGCTATGAGGCGCAGGTACGGCCGCGCTCCGGGACGAGTCTCAAGACCGATCTCGTGATCGTGAACAGCCCTGGTACCATCGACGCCGATTACCCCGACGAGTGGTGCGTGCCAGGGGGGAATGGTGGCACCGCGCCGCTCGTGCTCCGTCATGGGGAGCGGATCGCGCAGATGGTGCTCGCGCGCTTCGAGGCGCTCCCGTTCACGCTGGGCGAGGTCACGCAGAGCACCACGCGGGCCGGTGGGTTCGGCTCCACCGGCTCGTGAGTCCATTGTCGCACCATTCATCGTCGTCCCCTTTCCGAGGATCCCCGATGTCGCTGTCTCGCTGGTCCACCCGCGCCGCACTCGCCGGCGTCTTCGCGCTCGTGGCGCGCCTGGCACAGGCCCAGGCCCCCGCGACCGTCGCGATCGAGTCATACACCCTCCCTAACGGCCTGAAGGTCCATCTCGTCGAGGATCACTCGGCGCAGGTCGTCGCCGTCAACGTCTGGTATGACGTCGGCTCGCGCAACGAGCGCGAGGGGCGCACCGGCTTCGCCCATCTCTTCGAGCATATGATGTTCCAGGGCTCGGCGAACGTGAAGAAGGCGGAGCACTTCCAGCTCGTCGAGCGGGCCGGGGGGCAGATGAATGGCTCCACGCAGCCCGATCGCACGAACTACTTCGAGGTCGTGCCCTCCAATCGCCTCAATCTCGCGCTCTGGCTCGAGGCGGATCGGATGCGCTCCCTCGCGGTCACTGCGGAGAACCTCAAGAACCAGCAGGAGGCGGTGAAGGAGGAGCGTCGACTCCGCGTCGACAACCAGCCCTACTCGGCGGGGTTGGTCGACTCGCTCCCGACGATCTTCGACCGCGCGACCTGCTTCCCCTACGCGCACTCGATCATCGGATCGATGGATGACCTGAATGCGGCGAAGGTCGAGGATGTGAAGGCCTTCTTCGATCTCTACTACGCACCGAACAACGCGACCCTCGTCATCACCGGCGACTTCCAGCCGGCGCAGGCGAAGGCGCTCATCACCCAGTACTTCGGGGAGATCCCGCGCGGGCAGACCCCGCCGCTGGTGACCTGTGCCCCGCAGCAGGGGACGGGGCGCGAGCAGGTGAAGCGGATCGCGGACAAGAACGCGACCCTGCCGGCCGTGCTCATCGGCTATCGCGCGGTCCCGCCGGCGCATGCCGACTTCCCGGCGCTCGAGTTGCTCGGGACGATCCTCGGCAGCGGGGAGAGCTCGCGGTTGAATCGCGCCCTCGTCCGCGAGCAGAAGCTCGCCGCTGGCGCGCAGGCCCTCGTGAACCCCTTCGGTCCGATGCGGGGCGCCGGGATCTTCGGCGCGCTCGCGATCGCGAACCAGGGGGTGAGCGCCGATTCCATCCGCGCCGCGCTCGTGCGCGAGATGGCGCAGGTGGGAGGGGGCGTGACCGCGGAGGAGCTGACGAAGGCGAAGAACGCGTGGCGCGCGCAGACGATCTTCGGGCGGCAGTCGGCGCTCGCGATGTCGGAGGCGGTGCATTACGCGGCGCTCTACCTTGGCGACGTGAACGCGGTGAACCGCGACGCGGCGCGCTTCGAGGCGGTCACGCTCGATGACATCCGTCGTGTCGCGACGACCTACCTGCGCGCTGACAACTCCCTCTCGCTCCTGATCCTCCCGGAGGCCCGCTGATGCGTACGCTCCCGTTCCTCACGGGCGCCGTCGCGACGGCGCTCACCACGATGCTCGCCGCGGCGCCGGAGCTCGCGGCCCAGTATCCGACGACGCCGCCGGCCGCGATGCCGATCCAGCCGGCGCAGTTCCCTCCCTTCGTAGAGGCGACCCTCCCAAATGGGCTGCGGCTCCTCGTGGTCACTAACCGCAAGCAGCCGGTCCTCTCCCTCACCCTCTCGATCCCCGCGGGGAGCGTGCATGAGCCCGCGACGCGCGTGGGGCTCTCCGAGATGATGGCGGGGCTCCTCACCAAGGGGGCGGGATCGCGCTCCGCCGATCAGATCGCCGCGGCGATCGAAGGGGTCGGTGGGACGATCAACGCCTTCCCGGGTTCGGAGTACATCACGGTGAACGCCTCGGTGCTCGCCGCCGATCGGCAGCTCGCCTTCGATCTGCTCGCCGACGTCGTG
>Ga0194126_10010338_pt1 | contig 12246 bp, 17 predicted proteins | sample TA2KigC150mmetaG_FD_148641 | JGI IMG/M metagenome (GOLD analysis project Ga0194126, IMG submission 148641) | Freshwater microbial communities from Lake Tanganyika, Tanzania - TA2015035 Kigoma Deep Cast 150m | ecosystem: Environmental > Aquatic > Freshwater > Lake | place: Tanzania: Lake...
CTGGCAGCGCGCCGACGGTCTGCGCGGCAATCAGCAGCGCGATCATCAGCAGGGTAAAGATCACGTTGCCGCGGGAGGGCAGCCAGCCGGCAAGCCGACCGGACGACCGATCATGGGCGACGCCTGGCGACGAGCTTGCCGCGCTTGCAGCCACTCACCGAACAGAATGAAGAGATTCTTCTGCGTGTCCATGGAATGAGCCTCCTTGCCTGGGTGTGGGATTCGATTGTCAACGCCCGCATGAACGGCGCAAGGCGATTGCGCAACAACGGCAGTATACCACGTTTTGTGGCCGATCGCGCGATGAATGTAGGACAATTCCCCCTTGACAGAATGCCGATTCCCCTGTAGAGTACAGGCGTAGGTCGAACCCTTCTGTGGCGACGGGTGCAGGTCTTGCCTGGGCATCGAGCAAAAACCGTGTGCCCATCAACCGAGATTCAGAGTGAAGGGTGCTATGTTGCGTCAAATTGTCACTGCTACCTACCAGGATGGCGTACTGCGACCGGCTCGAGGGCTTGGGTTGCCTGAGCGACAACAGGTGCTGGTCGTCGTCCTGCCGTTGCCGCAGGCTGCGTCCACCGTCGGGCCAGATCTGGAGCGGGTATCTGCCATGCAGGCGCAGGCCCAGCAGTGGTTGCGCCAACAGCCTCCGGACGCGGTTCGGCCGCCGCTGCGTGTGACGCCGGCCCAGGAGCGCGCCCTGGATGAACACTTCGACGCGACCCTGGCCGTGATTCGCAGCCGCGCCGCTCAGTTCAGCCCTGCGGAGATCGTGGCCGATGTCGAGGCTGCCCTGGCCGAAGCATCGTCGTTGTCGGGGGACGAGCGCGCCCGGCTAAGCGACGAGCTCGACGCGCTCTTGGACGAATGGGCTGTAGATGCCGACTGAGGCGACCCTCTTTCGTCTCGTCGTAGACGCCAACGTTGTTGTGCGGGGCGTGCTCTCTTCGACTGGCGCCAGCGCCCTCCTGCTCACTGCGCTTCGCCGCCGACAGTGCGCTCTGATTTCCTCACGCGGCCATCTGGACGAGATTCACCGCGTTTTGAGCCGGCCGCGCTTTGCCCGTCGCTATGGCGTCACCCCCCGTCGGCGGCGGCGACTGCTCGCACGCCTCTACACCCTCAGCGTTTTCGTCCAGCCTGTTGGTCGCCTGACCCTGTGCCGCGATCCTCGAGATAACTATCTGATCGAGTTGGCCCTGTTGGGGCAGGCAACTCACCTGGTCAGCGAAGACAAAGACCTGCACGATGATCCCAACATCGTGGAGTTCCTGCGCCAAAATGGGATCCAACTCGTGCGGGTGGGCGCCTTTGTGCAACTCCTTGTCAATGCCTGAGTGATTGGCACAGAGCGATGGCGCGCTAACGACAGCATACCACACTTTGTGGCTGATCGCGCGACGAATTTGCGCGCATTTCTTTCCTTGCAAATTCCCACTTGGTACCCCTCCGATTTCCTGATAGAGTATCGGCGCAGGTCCGAACCCGTTTTCCGGTTTTGAGTTTCAGCCACAAGCAGCAGGAGCTTCACGATGTCCAAATCGGTTGCTGACGTTCAGATGGTGGTGAGCCGCTTGAGCCTCATGGAGCGCCAACTCCATCAGTTGCGGGATTGGATGTCCACCCAGTTCACGGCGGTGATGCCGTCTGCGCCGGCCGGCCACCCCTATGTCACACACGTGGAAACCATCCTGGGCGGCGAACCGATCATCAAGGGCACACGCACGCCGGTGCGCGCCGTGGTCGAGCACTGGAAGTTCGGCGACGCACCGGAAGAGATCGTCCGCAAGCTGCCCCACCTGCGTCTGGCGCAGATTTTCGATGCGCTCAGCTATTACGACGATCACCGCCCCGAGATCGAGCGTTACATCGCTCTGAACCGAATGCCCGCCGATGGCTGAGCCTGCCGACCAGGAGTTGCTGGCGCTTTGACAAAACGCCGATTCCCGAGTAGAGTAAGAGTAAGGAGCAGCACACCATGCAGCGATTAGCCGATTATCTGCAATATCTCCAGGCCGACGACCTGTTAGCAGCGACCGAAGAGGCCAAGGTGCGAGCGCGCAACCTGCTGGAAGATCAGGGAGTCACGATGCTGGCGCTGATGTTGGCCGACTTCATGGCTGACGCGCTCTGGCAGGGGTTGAGGCCGTCCCGCGAGTTGGTTTCTCCTCTGACGTCGGCGTTAGCGTGAAGGTCTACCTGGATACCACTGCCGTCATCCTCTTCCTCTTCGGCCAACAGCGCCATCCGGATCGCTACGCCGAGATAGCAGCGCTGTTCGATGCCTTGGACGCCGGCCGACTGGAGGCGGTGGTTTCCATCTACGCTCTCCAGGAATTGTGCGCCTTCTGCTATGGCAACTTTCCGGTCGAGCAAGCGCCGCGCGTGACCCGCCTGGCCTTCCATGAGTTGTTGGGACACGAGCTACTTCTGGCGCCTTTGCTGACCCGCATGGAGCGTATCATCTTGAGCCGCCGATTCCCCCTGAAAGGTGCTTCCGATCAGGCGCACGTTGCCACTGCGTATCACAACGGCTGCCAGGCGATCATCACGTATGACCAGTACTATCAGGACATCGCTAACCGCTTTTCATGCTTGACAGCGGGCGAGGCGTTGGCCAGGCTGGCACAAGAATCGCTGCAAAACCCCGACGCCGATCAGACATAGGGATGCCGGGTACGGACCGTTTGGGGCAGCTCCCGCCTCGCGGCGACCATCTTCGCGTCCTTCGTGCTGCGCGATCTTCGTGTTCACTTCGCGGCTTCGTGATCCAGGCCCTCGCGTTCACCGCGCGGCTTCGTGATCCAAACTCTCACTTCAGCCAATTCCCTTTCCCCCACTTCGAGCTACCAGTTTGGCGGTGAAGATGCTGGATTCCCCTGCCCACTGGGGGCATTTACATAGTACACGACTACTTTGCAGTTGGGATATAGTCCGCTCAATTGTCCGATTGTGGGGTTGTAGTTGAAATCGTAGTCAGCATTCCAGTATTGCTCACTTGAGATACACTGCATCCAGAAGTGCGCAGGTTTCAACACGGTCAGGTATGCACCGATGGAAGCTCGTCCATCGCCATCAGTTGTCACTGTGGCATACCGCAGCAAGACATTGGTCGATGAATCTATCTCGCCATGTACGTAGAGATCGCCCGTAGGTACTGATACGCCTCCTCCGTTTTGGATTCGCAATGCCGTCACTTCACCACCTGGATACTCCGGCAGCCGAAAATCCAGCGAGGAGCCACCGTTGTGAACAATGCTGAAGTCGTAGTTCCCTGGATCGGAGAAGAGTATCCGCTTACTTCCTGGAACCAACATTAAGTTTCCACTCACCTCCAAATCGCCGGACATTTCCAGGCCGCTATTCAAGAGGAGTTTCGCCTGTGTCACCGCGCCATCCGCGATCTTCGCGGTCGTGATACTTCCATCCGATACGGTGAGCGCCTGGACCACGAACGGCACACTGCCCAATTGCACGCGCGGGGCCATCTCGTCGTCCGTGCCCACGGTGATGCCGAGGAAGAGGGATTGGTAGTTGGTAAATTGGGAGATTGGGAGCGGGGTCAGGCTGCCCATCATCACGTTGAACAGCCCGTCGCTGACCTTGACGCCGTTCGAGCCGGTCCACTGCTCCTCCCACAACGGTGCTCCGCCGGCCGCGGTGTCGTAGAGCCGGAAGATCATGTTGTAGGTGCCGGTCAGGGGCGCGCCGGCAGCATCGGCCAGGCGACCCTGGTAGGCGATCGTGCCGGTGGACGCGGCGGTCGGCGCGGCAAGTGGTCGCCCCAACGGCAAGGCGCCCGCGGATTGCGCGGCGATCAGTAGCGCGATCATCGCCAAGGTGAAGATCACGTTGCCGCGGGAGGGCAGCCAGCCGGCAAGCCGACCGGACGACCGCTCTCTGGGTGCGGTCTGGCGGCGATGAGCCTGCTGTCATCCCACCATTCTCCGAAGCGGGTGATGAAACCTTTCTGCGTGTCCATGAGCTTGTTCTCCTTTGTGTTGGATGGATGGCTATTCGTTGAGCGAATTGGCTCGATTTCGCCCATTTTGCTCTTGACAGACCGCCAGTTTCCTGATACAGTATGTCTGAAGGTTAGAACCTTCCGATCCGGTAAAAAGCCGCAAGGCTTTCTCCCGCCCCGCGAAAAGTCGCCGAGTGTGGCGGCCTGCCCCCTTCTCTTGCGAAGGATCGGGCTAGCGGGGCGGGTTACTTTTGTATCACCCGCAAAACTCCAGCACCTGGCGCAGTTTCTTCTCCACATAGTCGTAGGCGTCAGCCTCGCCTTTCGCGTCGCGGCGCAGAATCGCTCCGGCCACCAGGTCCGCGACCTGAATCAAAGGCTCGCTCCTCGAGCGCCTGACAACGATACGCTTGAAATGGCGTGGGATGTTCCGCGCAGCCATGAAGCGACGGAGTTCCGTCCGCTGGGTCGTAGCTGAGCCGAACTCGTCCAGGATCAACGTTGCACCCTCGCGCTTGTCTGCTGGAATCAGCCGGATAAGCTCGGTCACGAAGTACAGGTAGAAGTCCAGCCGGCGCATGACCTTGAAAGGGTCAGGCAAGGCGGTCTTGTCAACGACCACCGCCCAGACTTCGAAATCCGCGCCGGCCAAAGCCGTAAACACACGCTCCCGCAGCGGCGCCGACGACAATGCGTTGAAGCTGAACTCATACTCGGCCGGTAGGCCCGATGCCTGGCGCACGTCTGCGAGAAGCTGGCGCAGCGCGTCTGGTTCGGCCGTTGCGATGGCCGCCACGACGAAGTAGCGAGAAGCGCCTTTGCCGAAGGCAAAGCTCACGTCGCCCGACTCGTCACCGGCAAAGGTCAATGTGAGCATAGGGAGTTCCTCACTCCTTGAAATGACCGAATGGCTGATTGGGAAGGCGTTTGGATCACGGAGGCGCGAAGGCTCACGAAGACACGAAGCGCGAAGAGCACGAAGATCGCATCCGCGGCGACCATCCTTGCGTCCTTCGTGATCCAAACACCCTCCCGTCCAATCTATTGCTCGCCAAGTACGTACGCAGACCATCCCAGTCAACACTGAGACTATTATCGGCGATCCAGTTGATCGGGCCATCAGGCCAGCCAAGATAGGATGTGCAATCGCTGCCGCGCGTCAGAATTATCAGGCGAAAAGCTCCGGACGGAATCGCTATCGAAGCCATAGGGTGAGCGCATGGACAACCCAATCCGCCATCGCTGTTACCGGGGGTACGATGATACTGCTTGGCGCCTGCTGTTCCCAGACTCCTGCCGTTCACTGCTCCGGTCAGCACATAGATCCCCACGTCGTTGCAAGTACCGAAACTCACGTTGATAGTACGCGCTGCACCTGAGTTGGTCAGGAAGTAGGCGTATGTGTAGCCGTAGGCAAATCGGCCAGGCATGTTGTTGGCCGCATCTATGTGACCGTCGGCGTTGTGAGCCAACATGTTCAGATTGAAGTGGTAGTTGAGATCGGTCACCGGGCACTTGTCCGGATCGGGATGTTCTGTGGGCATGTACCCCCACAATAATGGCTGGCGGTAAGCAAGAACTGCGACATCCCCACGACATAGGGGTAGCTGCCAGGTCGGCCTTCAAAGGGTACAGTAAGTTGGGAACTCAGTTTGGCCTGTGTCACCGCGCCATCCGCGATCTTCGCCGTCGTCACACTCCCATCCGGCACCGTAAGCGCCTGCACCGCGAACGGCACGCTGCCCAACTGCACGCGCGGGGCCATCTCGTCGTCCGTGCCCACGGTGATGCCCAGGAACAAGGACGGGGAATTGGTAAATTGGGAGATTGGGAGTTGGGCGAGACTGCCCAGCATCACGTTGAACAGGCCGTCGCTCACTTTCACCCCGTTCGAGCCGGTCCACTGCTCCTCCCAGAGGGGCACGCCGCCCGTCGCGGCGTCGTACAGGCGGAAGATCATGTTGTACGTGCCCGTGAGGGGATTGCCATCGGCGTCGGCCAGGCGGCCCTGGTAGGCGATCGTGCCGGTAGACGTGGCCGTAGGGGCGATCCCTTTGTGGTCGCCCCCTTGCGGACGCCCCGCTGGCAGCGCGCCGACGGTCTGCGCGGCAATCAGCAGCGCGATCATCAGCAGGGTAAAGATCACGTTGCCGCGGGAGGGCAGCCAGCCGGACAGCCGATGGGGTGAGCGAGGCTGGGCGGCGGCCTCGCGACGGCGGGTCTGCCGCGTTGCCAGCCAATCGCCCAACAGTTGGAAGAAGTTCTTTTGCGAATCCATGGGATGGGCCTCCTTGCCTGGGTGTGGGATTCGATTGTCAACACCCGCATGAACGGCGCAAGGCGATTGCGCAACAACGGCAGTATACCACGTTTTGTGGCCGATCGCGCGATGAATGTGCGCGGATTTCACGATCATCCCCAGTCGCAACCCGCGCCGCGCCAGGATCGTGCGCATCTGGTTAGTTTCCGCTTGGCTGATCTCACTCATCTCAGCCGTTGGCCCTCTGCGTTTGCCAGCCTGCGGCCGGCATGCTAGAATAAGCCAGCGCCAGTCAAGAATCAGCCCATATCAGATTGGGCAGAGGTCATACCTATGCTGCAAACAGCCCTGAAATACGATCTACGCGTGCCAGCGAACGGGCACATCGAGTTACGCGTCCCTTTTCCTTCCGGCGCGCACATCACGGTCTTTGTCGTCGAGGAGCCGGCCGAGCGTTTCGATGATTTGCTGGCGGCTGCCGAAAGCAGCTTGAGCTTCTGGGACAACCCCCTGGATGACGAGGACTGGAACCATGCCTAGCCAGGGTGACATCCTGCTCGTGCCGATCCCATTCACCGATCTCTCGACGCACAAACAGCGACCGGTCGTGGTCATATCCAACGATGCCTACAATCGCCTCACAACGGACGTCGTCGTGGTCGCGATGACTTCCAATCCGGCGCGGGTGGACTACAGTTTCGTCATCGCGTCGAGCGACTTGCAGCAAGGCCAGCTCAACCATCCGGGCACGATCCGGGTAGATAAGCTCTATACCTTGTCGCAGGCCATCGTGACCAGGACGTTCGGTCAGGTAACTCCGCAGGTTCTTGATCGCATCCGCAGTTTGCTGCGCGAGTTGGTTGCCAGGAAAGCCTGACGATGACGGAGGAGTAACAGACCATGCCCCTACTCGCCGACTACACACTTGTCAAGCTGCCAGACTCGCTGGTGACGGAAATTCAAGGCGTCCAGCCGGGCGTCAACCTGGACAGCTTTGTTCGTCAAGCCGTCCGCGCATATATCACCGCGGCGCGCCGTCGCGCATTACAACAGAAACTTGCCAAGGACTATGACGCCCTGGCTGCCATGTATTCCGAGTTGGCCGATGAGTTGGCCGACGAAGTCTGGCTGCCGGCCGAGAACGCCGCCCTGCTGCGGACCGAGCAAGGCATCGTGGCCTGAATGCGCATCCAATGCGGGGACGTCTTCATGGCAAACCTCGATCCGGTAGTCGGCTTCGAGCAGGCCGGCACGCGGCCCGTCCTGGTTGTGCAGTGTGATCTGGCTAACGAACGCATCCCCACCGTCACCATCGTCCCGCTCACCTCGAACCTGCGCGCCGGACGTTTCCTGTTCACGATTACGATCTCCGCCGCCGAGTCGGGCCTCGCGATGGACGGCGTGGCCTTGGTGTTTCACATCCGCACGTTGGATCAAACGCGCCTGATCCGCAAGATGGGACGCCTGATCCCCCAGACGATGGCGCGGGTAGATCAAGCCCTGGCCCTCCATCTCGGCCTGCCCACCGCCTGATCGAAGCCGCACTTCGCGGCGACCACCTTCGCGTCCTTCGTGCTTCGCGATCTTTGTGATTGCTTCGCGGCTTCGTGATCCAGACCTCTTCACCGCACTACCATCCTGGCGACGACGGCCAACATGCGACCGAGTTGTGTGTGTTTCATGGTATCCCTCCAGAATTGTGCGGGAGATTTGGATCACGGAGGCGCGAAAATAGTCTAATCGCAAATGACAAAAGGGAAGTTTGCGCCCGCCTGTGCTGTCGGAATGACGTAGTGGATCTCGAGTTCGTGGTCATTATTGATGATCACGCGGTCAATGAGTAGCTCGACCAGTTGTCTGCGTTGGGCGAAATTCAGGTTCTCAAGGGTCGGTTGAATCCGCTGGCAGAAGTCATGCACGCCGCTGGCCAGTTCGGTCGTCTGGAGGTGCTGACGCGCTTGCGCCTCGAGTTGGCGGAGTTGTTGCGTCAGGCCCTGTTGGGTTTGCCTGAGTTCCTTTCGTTTGCGGGCGAATTCGTCCTGGCCGATGATGTCGGCCAAGTAAGCATCGAGCAACCGCGCTTGCTGACGCTCCAGGGTGCTTAGATTCTTCGCCAGCGTCTGGCGGCGGGCTTGCAGTTCTTGGGGCAGCCATTCCCCAGCCTGCGCCCGCGTCAGGGCATGGCTAATCAGCGCCGGTTGCGCCAGCAACCGCCGCAAGTCTTGCCACACCAAGTCATCCAAAGCTGTGGCTGGCATATAGGCGGCTGTGCATCGTTCAGCCATACCCACCCGCTCTGGATGGGTGCGGCCGGTGCAGGCATAGTAATTGTAACCGGTATGGGTCGTGCGGGCCAAACAGGCATAACGACAACGGGCACAACTGACCAGGCCCCGCAACAGGTAGTCGTGACGGGTGTTGTTACGCCGCGCCAGTGGCAGGTTCCGTTCCATCCGGCCTTGGGCAGCGGCAAAGGTCTCTGGGCTGACGATGGCAGGGACGGGGATCATAATGACGTCTTCGGGTACGACGGGATGGGCTTTGCGGCTGCGTCCCCACGGCCCCAAGCCACAGCGCCGGCGCTGCCCGGGCTGTTGGCGTGCCGGATCAAAATGGGCGTGCCCAGCATAGGCCGTATTGCAGAGAATGTTCCGCACGGACGCGGGATGCCACCTTGACTTACCCTTGGGTGTAGGAATCTGTTGGGCCGTGAGCTGCTTGGCAATCCATTCGATGGAGACTGGCGTGCCGGAAGCCGTGTACCAGGCGAAGACCTGTTGTACCACCGCCGCTTGGGCCGGATTGATTTGCACGCGCTGCGGGTCGCGGGGGGCCGCCGGGTCCAGGGTATAGCCATACAGTGGGACGGTCCACGGCAGCAGCAGACCGTTCCGTAGCTTGGCTTGCCGGCCGCGCCGCATACGCTCGGCGATCAGGGTGCGTTCATATTCGGCGACCGCACCGCGAATTTGCAGCAAGAGCTGGTCGTGCGGATCATCGCTCATCGGCCGTTCCAAGAACTCCACCCGACAGCCGAGGCGCCGCAGTTCTTCGATCAGCAGGGCTTGGTGGGCCAAGTTCCGGGCCAGGCGATCCGGCGCCGTAATCAGCAACAGTTCGAATGCGCCCAGCGCGGCGGCGTCCCGCAGCCGATCCAAGCCCGGTCGGTTGAGGGTGGCGCCACTATACCCGTCATCGCGGTAGATGTGCGTTTCCGTCAAGTGCCAGTGGGCTTGTTGCGTCACGTGCGCCTGTAACCGCTCGATCTGCAGCGTGATCGTCTGGGTTTGTTGTTGGCGTTCCGTGGATACCCGTGCATAGATTGCGATTTCCATGATCGTCCTCCGGTAAGGGCTGAGTTGCCGATAACTCGGCGGCCCATTGCAGAAGAAGTTGGTAAGCGCAATCCCATTGCCGCTGACCGTGCGCGTCACGAACCCATCTACGATGCACCTGCCAACTTGCTGCCATGGGGCCTCCTGCGTGCGGTAGTTATGCTACCGCCCAGGATACCCCCAGATTGCGCAGTCAGTCGACAGGCAGCTTCATCCGATGCCACCGTCCCGGCACCTCAACGGCGAGCCGTCGGGTCAGGCAGAATTTGTCATTTGCGATTAGACCATCAAGCGGCACGAAGGGCACGAAGCGCGAAGAGCACGGAGATCGCATCCGCAGCGACTGCCTTCGCGCTCTTCGAACTTGCTTCATGGTTGAGCTGTATACTCTAGATACAAGCCCGTAACATCAATGATCTGTGTGTTGCCTGGGAAGCGGAAGGTCATGTTGTAGGTGCCCGTCAGCGGCGCGCCGGCCGTATCCGCCAGCCGGCCCTGGTACGCGATCGTGCCAGTCGAGGCCGCCTCGGGCGCGGCCGGCGCGCGGCCCAGTGGCCGCGCGCCGGCCGATTGCGCGGCGATCAGCAGTACGATCATCGCCAGCGTGAAGATCACGTTGCCGGGGGTGGGCAACAGGCGCCGCAGCCAACCAAGGCCATTGGGCAACGGGATGCGCAGGTTGAAATAACGTCGGGATGACATCGGGAACTCCTTTCGAGAAGCTAATTGGCTTTTCATGCAAGCTTGCGGTATACTTCGTTCCGTATTATCGTCAATGTCTGGAGCAGCAGCGATGTTAGAACAAGCGATCACCGTAAGATTGGCGCCTCCGATCATAGCAAAGCTCAAGCGCGCAGCCGAGCTGACTTACCGCTCGGTGGATGAAGTGCTTGCCAACACCATCGACGCGACGCTGATCGCGCCGGCGGGCTTGCCAGACGACCTGGCCGGCGAACTGGCCGCCATGCGCTTGTTGAGCGATCGGGCCTTGCAGGCGACGACGCACCCTTCCCTTGCGCCGGCCCAGCAACACCGACTCCAACAACTCAATCATACCGCTGGCGAGCGCACGCTGACCCCAACGGAGGCGGCCGAACAGACCGCCCTGCTGGCTGCCTATCATCGCTCCGTCCTCCGCCGCGCCCAAGCGTTGGCGATCCTGGCCGAACGCGGGTATCCTGTGCGTCCCGCGCGGTTCGGGGCAGTCCCCACGGATGATGAGACCGATGATTCCGAAGTCGCTGCGTGAGTTGGTCCGCCAGCGGGCGCAAGGCCGCTGCGAATACTGCCAGACCTCCGAGTGGCTTAACGGGCTGCCCGGTGAAGTGGATCACATCTTCCCACGCGCCCTGGGCGGCTCGGCGGATGTGGACAACCTGTGTTTCGCCTGTTCCTCGTGCAACGGTTACAAGCAGGCCCGGTTTCGCGGCGCAGACCCGGCAACCGGCGCGGAAGTTCCCCTTGTTCCATCCCCGCCGTCAGGTGTGGCGCGACCATTTCACGTGGAGCCAGGATGGCGCCCAGGTCATCGGCCTGACGCCATGCGGCCGCGCAACCATCGAGGCGCTGCATCTCAACCATCCTCTTATCGTGGTGGCGCGTTCGATCTGGGTGCGCGCCGGGCTTCACCCGCCGACATCGGGACTATGACAACGAATCAGCCGAATTGACCGAATTCCAGCGCCGACGAGACAGATTCGATCCATCCCGTGGATTCGTTGTCATATTCCGCGCCTTGCAATTCAACCCTCACTTGACATCTTCCAGCCGCACCCCCGCATACCCCTTGCGCGTCGCGCTCAATCGCCAGGCGAAGGCCACATTCGAAACTCCATCGCGCTATCTGCACCAGATGATAGCTGTTGTTTCCATCGTCCAGCCAACATCTGCGCCGTTCGGGCAACATCCGTTTCCGCCATTATACTTCCAGACATTATAGCCGTTTCCAGGATCACCGTTACCCCAAACATACGTATCTGCTGAATGATATCTGCCGCCAGTGTAATACGATCCTGAGTAGAGGAAACCTACGCCGCGTTGAGGCTGATAATGCTTTTGCAGTTCATCTGCCCGAGCGAAGGTGCGACCGATGATCTGACAGAATCGAGCGTAGTTGCTGTTGAAGATAACGTCTGCCATCCACTCGGTTGGGGTGGCAAAGGCGCCGTGGAAGAAATAGGGTTGTTCGCCTAACTTCGCCTGTGTCACCGCCCCATTCACGATCTTCGCGGTCGTAACACTCCCATCCGGCGGCGCCAAACTCACATCCGCGCCCAACTTCGCCTGTGTGACTGCGCCATTCGCGATCTTCGCAGTCGTCACGCTCCCATCCGACACCGTCAACGCCTGCACCGCGAACGGCACGCTGCCCAACTGCACGCGCGGCTGCATCTCGTCATCCGTCCCCACCGTGATGTCCAGGAACAAAGATTGGGAATTGGTAAATTGGGAGATTGGTAGTTGGGTGAGGCTGCCCAGCATCACGTTGAACAGGCCGTCGCTCACCTTCACCCCATTCGTGCCGGTCCATTGCTCGCTCCACAGCGGCGTCCCGCCTGTCGCGCCGGTGTACAGGCGGAACGTCATGTTGTATGTGCCGGTCAGCGGCGCGCCGGTGGCATCCGCCAGCCGGCCCTGGTAGGCGATCGTACCCGTCGAGGCCGCTGTAGGGGCGATGCCTCCGT
>Ga0194126_10010340_pt1 | contig 12245 bp, 7 predicted proteins | sample TA2KigC150mmetaG_FD_148641 | JGI IMG/M metagenome (GOLD analysis project Ga0194126, IMG submission 148641) | Freshwater microbial communities from Lake Tanganyika, Tanzania - TA2015035 Kigoma Deep Cast 150m | ecosystem: Environmental > Aquatic > Freshwater > Lake | place: Tanzania: Lake...
GACGTACCCGCCATCAACCTCTTCTGGTTGATGCGCACGGTGCCCATCGGCATTACCAGCTTGCTGTTTCCCCATGAAACATCCGCGACTCCATTGGGAAACCCACCGGACCTGCAGGTATCCGCGCTGAATATGATCGGATGGATCCTGCTGCTGATCCTGGTCGGGTGGATCGGGGGCGGATTGTATTATCGCAGCATTGCCTGGCTGGCTGCCCCCTCCACCACGGATCAGCCGGTACGCATCTCCCATGCCATTCTGCAAACCATCTTGGTTTCGATTCTCTGGTCGATGGTTTTAATGACGATCGGGACCCCAGTCGTGCTTTTTCTGGCGATCCTGCTTCAATTCAATGCACTGCTCGCCAATTTTGCCATGCTGATTCTCAGTCTGGTGTCCATGTGGGTGATCGTGCCCATGTTCTTCTGGCCGCACGGCATCTTCCTCAAGCGGCAGAATTTTCTGACCTCCATCGTCAGCAGCGTGCAATTGGCCCGTTTCACCCTGCCAACGAGCAGCATATTCATCCTGACCGTATTCCTGCTTTCGGTCGGATTGAATTACCTTTGGAGGATTCCCCCGGGAGATTCATGGATGACCCTGGTCGGGATACTGGGCCATTCATTCGTTACCACCGCCCTGCTGGCTGGCAGTTTCGTGTATTACCGCGATATGAACCAGTGGCTGCAGACCTTGATCGAACGGCTGAATTCCAGCCCGATCAAGCAGGCATAATCTTGGAGGTCCTTGTGGCGAAAAAGAAGACTGGCAGTACAAGCTATGATGCAGGCAGCATTCAAGTCCTGGAGGGACTGGAAGCGGTTCGCAAACGCCCGGGCATGTACGTGGGCGGAACGGACATCAAAGCCCTGCATCATCTCGTATACGAGGTTGTGGATAATGCCATCGACGAGGCGCTCGTCGGGGCCTGTTCCCGCATCGACATCACCATTCACAGGAATTCCAGCGTGACCGTGCAGGACAACGGGCGCGGAATTCCGGTGGGCATCCACCCTCAAATGAAGAAATCCGCACTCGAAGTGGTGATGACCACGCTGCACGCCGGCGGCAAATTCGGAGGCGGCGGATACAAGGTCTCGGGCGGTCTGCACGGAGTCGGGGTCAGCGCGGTCAATGCGCTCTCCGAATGGTGCGAGGTGGAGGTACGGCGGGATGGGGGCATCCATTTCCAGCGTTACGAGCGCGGCTATCCCAAGGGACCCGTCAAAGTCACCGGCAAGATGAAGAGCGGTGAGGAGACCGGTACGCGCGTCGTGTACAAGTTCGATCCACAGATCTTCAAAGAGGACATCGACTACCGCTTCGATACCCTGGTCCAGCGGTTTCGTGAAATGGCTTTCGTCACGCGCGGTGTGACCATCCGCTTTTCGGATGAACGCAGCGATCGTGAGATGTCTTTCTATTTCGAAGGTGGAATCACATCCTTTGTGCGGTATCTCAATCGCAACCGGGAGACCCTGCATCCCGTGGTGCACGTGGACAAGGAGATCGAAAACATCGGCATCGAAGCGGCTATTCAATACACCGATGCCTACACCGAATCGGTCTACTCCTTTGCCAACACGATCAACACGGTCGACGGCGGCACCCACCTGACCGGCCTGCGCTCCTCCCTGACGCGCGTGATCAACGACTATGCGCGTAAAAACGGATTGCTCAAGGACGCCGACCCGAACTTCTCCGGAGACGACACGCGCGAGGGTCTGACCGCCATCGTGTCGATCAAACATCCGGATCCGCAGTTCGAATCGCAGACGAAAGTCAAGCTGATGAATCCCGAACTGCAGACCTATGTCACGCAGGTGGTCGGGGATTCCTTCGGGACCTTCCTCGAGGAGAATCCGCAGGCGGCCAGGGCGATCATCGCCAAGTGTCTGACCTCCGCCCGGGCGCGCGATGCGGCGCGCAAGGCGCGCGATCTGGTCATTCGCAAATCCGCACTCGAATCGCTCACCTTGCCGGGCAAGCTGGCGGATTGTTCCGAGCGCGATACCGCCAAGACCGAGCTGTACATCGTCGAGGGCGATTCCGCCGGAGGTTCCGCCAAACAGGGTCGGGACCGGCACTTTCAGGCAATCCTGCCCTTGCGAGGCAAGATCCTGAACACCGAACGCGCCCGCCTCGACAAGATCCTTGGCAACAACGAGGTGAAATCACTGATCTCCGCGCTGGGCACAGGCATCGGCGACAGCTTCGACCTGGAAGGTTTGCGCTACGGACGCGTGATCATCATGACCGATGCCGATGTGGACGGGAGTCACATCCGCACCCTGCTGCTCACTTTCTTCTTCCGATACATGCCGAGGTTGATCGAGGAAGGGCATCTTTACATCGCCCAACCCCCGCTCTATCGCATCGCCCACAAGAACCAGGTCAAGTATGTATATACCGACAAGGAGAAGGACAAACTGGTCAAGGAATACGGCCAGAAGGCCTCTCTCCAACGCTACAAGGGACTTGGCGAGATGAATCCCGAGCAACTATGGGAGACCACCATGAATCCCTCCAACCGCACGCTGCTGCTCGTGACCATCGACGATGCCGCGGAGGCGGACCGCACCTTCGACATGCTGATGGGCGATGCGGTGGACCCGCGCAAGAAATTCATCCAGACCCATGCGAAGAGCGTGCGAAATCTGGATATCTAAATCCAGCAGGAGCCGGGTTTACTTCGTATTACAACCAGCACGATTATTCTGCACCCGAACAAAAACTGCCGCGGGATCTTCGCTCGGGGCAGTTATTGTTTTTCTTGCAGATTTTGCCTTCCACTGTTATTTATCAAATAGAAATCCGGCCTGAAAGCATACGGAAAGAGTGCAGATAATCGGCTCCCTCTGGTTTCCTGTCATGAAAGTACCATATTCCACCCAAAGGGATGTGGAGTAAAATCTCCGTATCATGATGGCTCACGGTGTGCAAAGAAATCGGATACAGTCCTTGCCGCGATACAGGGACCTGGTCGGACAGGTGCTCCAGGTTTTTGTCCTTGGTTATCAAGTGCTTGCCATCCTGCTGTTCGTTGGCAGCCTATTCCTGGGCATGCGCTGGCTGCAAAGACCCTTCCTGGGCGCGTTTTATGAACACACGCTGGTGTTCAACGGCACCGGGCCCTCCTCGCCCTCTCCCGAGTGGGCGCTGTATAAGATGGTTACTGTGGGGGATCAGCTAACGGCCATCAACGGGATCCCGGTGCGAAACAACAACGACGTGGAGGGAGCCCTGGTCAATTCGTTCCCGGGCGAAACAGTCACGCTCACCATCCACACTCCAGAAATGCCGGACCGAATTCTGGATGTGGTCCTGCATCCTTTTTCCGATTTGAGCCGGTTTACCCATTTCAGCATCCCCTCCACCCTCTCCCTGATCTTTCTGTTCGTTAGTCTGTGGATCTTCGGCTTGCGCCGGACTGAGCCTGCCGGCCGCGCTTTTTCGCTGTTCACCACCTCCCTCGCCATCGTCACAGGAACCTATTTTAATCTTGCGACGACGCATGAATTCACCCTGTTATGGACGCTGGCATGCGGAATTGCCGGCGGGGCGCTGTTCGACCTTGCCCTGTCCTTCCCCAATGAACCACGGCTGGTCATCAACCGTCCCTATTTGAGGTGGATCGGGCTGCTGATCGGCACCTTGCTCACGCTCGTGGGGATTCCCAACCTGTTCAACTTAAATCAGCCCACCGCCTACATCCAGAATTGGCAGCAGTTGTATGGGTTCATTGCCATCATGGTTGTTTTCTACATCGCAGTCAACCTGTACCATTCCATCTATGCGCCTTCGCCGGTGGTCAAGACCCAGGCGCGAACCATCATCTACGGTGCGTTGTTCGCTTTCCTTCCCATCGGCCTGTGGTTGGGCGTCAAGAGCATCATCACCGAGATCAATTTCTCGCCGGTTCTCTTTCTCCCCATCGCCCTTTTTCCGCTCGTGATCGGCTACACCATCCTGCGGTTCAAGTTCTTCCGCACCGATGATTTCGTCCGCCGGGGAATCACCTATGCCCTGCTCACCGTTGGCGTCATCGGCGGCTATGTTGTGCTTGCCACCTCGGTGGGGCTCATCTTCAGCAGGGTGAGCCCGAACAATAGTCTCCTGATCGGCGGATACATCCTCGCGATTGCCCTGGTGCTCGACCCTTTGAGGGCGCGCCTGCAAGGATTTGTGGACAACCGGTTCTTCCGAGGCGAGCGAGTCCTGGTCGAACAGCTTGAGGACTTCTCCCACAAGCTTGCCACGGCGCTGGATTTAAATACCATCGGCGCCATACTGCGTGCGGCAATAGCCATACCCCTCAATCCAAACCGCATTCACGTTTACACATACGATCCATTAACCGATCAGTACTTTGCCCTGCCTGGAGACGATAAACAAGCGACGAGCGACGTACGGTTCTCCGCTTCCAGCCCGCTGGCACGGTATTTCCATACCGAAAAACTTCCCCTCTATCTGGATGATCCCGCCGCTCTGCCGGGTGTGTTGCAGTTGGAAGGATCCCGCCTGGCGCTGCTTGGAGCGCGATTGTTCGTCGTCCTGCCGGGCAAGGAACGTCCGAGCGGCTGGCTCGCTCTGGGGACGCGACTATCCGGCCAGCCCTACGCACCGCGCGACCTGCGCTTCCTTGAAAACATCGGAGATCAGGCCTCCGTCGCCATTGAGCGGGTTCAAACCGTGGCCCACCTCGAGCGCCGCATCCAGGAAATGAACGCGCTCACGCGCGTCTCGCAGGGGGTCAACGTCACGCTTACCTTCGACGACGTGCTGGAGCTGATCTATGCCCAAACCACGCAGATCCTCCCCACCTCCCACTTCCATATCACTTTGTATGATCGAACCAGCGATTACTACTATTACGGATTTTGTGTGGAGAACAACGAGCGCATCGCCAGCCGCGAAAAAACGCCATTTTCCGCCAGCACCGACCTGGCACCGGAGGTCATCCGAAAGAGCCGCCCGATCATCACCCACGATTATGTGCGTGAGTGCCAGGCACGTGGATTGACCCCGCAGCACGAAAGCCTCTTCGCCTGGATGGGCGTACCCTTGAATGCCGGGGCGGAATCCATAGGCGCTTTGAACATCGGCAGCCAGGATGGAGCCGTCACTTACACCCGCGGGCAGCTTGAATTGCTGCAGGCGATTGCCGATCAGACCGCAGGCGCGATCGTAAAATCCCGCCTGCTTCAGGAAACCCAGCAGCGCGCCCACCAGTTGACAACGCTGAACGAGATCACCCGCCAATTGACCGGGACGCTGGAACTCGAACCATTGCTGCAGAACATCCTGGAAAACGCGGTCGGGATTCTGAACTGCGAAGCAGGCAGTCTGTTCCTCGTGGATGAACAGATGGACGACCTGATCTTCAAAGTCACGGTCGGCCCCTCGGCAGCTGCAAATCTTGTGGGCCAGAGGCTGCCTGCGGGGACCGGCATCGTCGGAAAAGCCGTTACCTCCCGGGCGCCGGTGATCGAAAACGCCGCCGACCGATCCGCTGACCGATTCAGCGGCATTGATGAGCAGACCGGGTTCGTCAGCCGCGCACTGATGGCCGTTCCACTTCAGGTCAAGGATGATGTCATCGGCGTGATCGAAGTGATCAACCGTCGGGATGGTCTTCCTTTTGGATCGGATGATCAGGCCTTGCTGACGGCCTTCGCCGGGCAGGCCGCCGTGGCCATCGAGAACGCCCGTTTGTACACTCTTACCGACCAGGCCCTGGCCGCGCGCGTCGAGGAACTTTCGGTCATGCAGCGCATCGACCGCGAATTGAATGCCAGCCTGGAGATGGACCGAGCCATGCGAATCACCCTCGATTGGGCGCTGCGCCAGTCCAATGCAGACGCCGGCCTGATCGGCATGCTGGAGGAGGATCGCATCAATGTCATGTCCCAGCAGGGCTTTGATGACACGGCGCTCAACCTGCAAAACGACAGCATGCATGTGGAATTGCCGGTCATGTCCAAAGCCATAGAGACCGGCCAGCCTCAACGGCTGACGGTAACGGATGGGAACCCAAAGCTCCTTCCGGGAACCCACACGCAGATCGCAATCCCCATTCGCCGCGAGACGAAGGTGATCGGCCTGCTTCATCTGGAAAGCCTGACGGATTCACAGGTGGATATGGCTTTTCTCACCCGCCTCACGGACCACGCAGCGATCGCCATCTCCAATGCGCAGCTGTATGGTGAAGTGCAGCAGGCCAACCTGGCCAAGAGCGACTTCGTTTCGTTTGTGGCGCACGAACTGAAGAATCCGATGACCTCCATCAAGGGCTACACGGAATTGCTGGCCGGGGGAGCGGTAGGCCAGATCAATGAAATGCAGAACAATTTCCTTAACACCATCAAATCCAATGTCGAGCGCATGTCCACGCTCGTCTCGGATCTGAACGACAACTCGAAGATCGAAGCCGGGCGGCTCCGCCTGGAATACAAAGCCACGAGTGTGTCGGATATCGTGGATGAGGTCGGGCGGTCCATGACGCGCCTGATCGAAGAGAAGAAGCAGGTCATGGAAACCCTCCCGACGGAGACGATCCCACCCATCTGGGCGGACCGCCTGCGCGTGATCCAGGTACTCACCAACCTGGTCAGCAATGCCTACAAATACACTCCGGAGGAAGGCGTAATCCAGATCGGGGCGGAGGACACGACAAACATATGGGATCCGGAGGGCGCCAGCCGGGTGGTACACCTGTGGGTCAAGGACAACGGAATCGGCATGACCGAGGAGGATCAGCAGAAGATCTTCCAGAAGTTCTTCCGCTCGGAGGACCCCAAGGCGCGCGAAGTGCCCGGCACGGGGCTGGGCTTGAATATCACCAGGAGCCTGATTGAAATGCAGGGAGGAAAAATCTGGTTCGAAAGCGAATACCGCCACGGAACGACCTTCCACTTCACCATTCCGGTGGCGGAGGCGTAGGGAGAAACCATGCCGCTGGTGGGATCGGTCGGATCGGCTCAAGCATTGGGTGGACGCGAAGCTGGCTTACAGGCCACGCATCATGCCTTGAATAAGATCGGGGTGTTTTCACCGAACTTTGGAATTGTCATCGCCTCTCACCAATATCAGCCGCGCGAAGTGCTGAGTGGAGTGTCCAGCCTGCTGGGAGAATCCCCCGTGATCGGCTTCAGCTCCCCCGCCGGCTTGACCGGCGACGGCCATCAACCCCATTCCGTGGTCGTGGCGTTGTTGGGAGGGGATTTCGAGGTCCAGACCGAATGGCACCCAGAATTTGCCCAATCCGGTCGAGAAACGGCTTTGAAGATCGTGGAACAGGCACGTGTGAATGGGCAGCCGAAATCCGTGCTGTGTTTTGCCGATGGCTTTAACGGGGACGCGGAACAATTTTGCAGCACCATCCCGACCCAATCCAATCCCCTCGTCGGAGCGCTCTCCAGCGGGGATATGAACACCGGTACGACTTTTCAGCTGGCAGGGAATCAAACGGGAGTCGGCGGTCTGGCGGCTGCCTTTCTGCAGGGAGGCTTTCGCATGTCGGTGGGGTATGCCCACGGCTGGGATCCGATCGGCCGGCAATTCCGCGTGACGCGCTCGCGCGGATTCTGGTTAAGGACTCTGGACGGCCGCCCGGCCTCCGAAACCTATGCCGAGATCTTCGGCTACCCCGCGCGGGATTGGGCTTTCCCTCCGCTCAATCACCTGGCACGGCTGTATCCGCTGGGAGTCGAACAGGGTGAGGAAATGATCATCCGCTCCCCCATTCGCGTGGAGGCGGATGGCAGCTTCCGGATGAACGCTGCGATCCGCGATGGGATCGATGCCTACTTGCTGGTTGGCAGCCGGAACTCCTGCGAAAACGCCGCCCGCCGCGCAGCCCAGCAGGCCCTACAGGGATTGCAGGACGCCAGGCCCGCGCTGGCGATCGTCCTCGTGGACATCGCCTGGCAAATGCTGCTCACGGCGAACCCGGGGATCGAGATCGCCGCGATTCAGGAAATCCTGGGGACTCAAGTGCCCATCGCCGGCGGCTATACCCTCGGTCAGATCGTTCCGATGCAGGATGCCTCTCCGAAATTACTGAACCAGCACATTACCGTGATCCTGTTCGGCGAGGCAGCGGAATGATCCAATAAGAAACTCAAGACCTGCTCCAGAATTCACGCTGAAATCCTCCTGGCAATCACGACTCACATGACCAATGAATCATCAGGGAATGAACCTGGGCGTGTTTACTGCTTCTTGCATAAATATCTAAACGAGATTAGGCCGAAACAATGTAGGCAATCGCAATTAAAGTTTAGATATTAACGCAGCACTCTGTAATTCCTCCATCTCGCTGCCCTGTTCATGCAGGACTTGAGCTGCCGGCAGGAATTCATCCGAGATGGTTTCGATCGGCTGATCCTGCAAATTGGCTTCCTCACGATTCGGTTGATTCGGTGTTATTTCCATTCTTCCTCCATCGATAAAAAAAGACATTCATCCTCATGGGACGAATGTCTGCCATCCGAGGTGCCACCCAGCTTAGACTGGCAGCAGACACCTGCCCTCCCTCTTCGCTACGCTTCGGGGACGCTGTGGCGGGCGGTGCCAGGGGAGAACGCGGAATTATCATCGAGTTTCATCACGGACATCGTTCCCTCAGCGTTAACATAGACCCGGCTCGTCTTTTCTGACTCGTTCGATGATCGGGACCGGCATATCTTTTTGCGGTTTGGATATCGGGCATTCGATCATGTTGCTCGAATCCCATAGTAAGAATTATCAATATTCGTTATACTCGGTCCTGTGGATGCATGTTCTTACGGCAAGGAAGAGCATGACCACATTCTCCTGGCCTGCCGGAACTGCGGCTACGATAAGGAGATTGACAAAAAGCCCTCTGACTTTCCTTGGCTTGTGCGAGGATTGTCAGTCCTGATCCGAGGATGATTGGTATGTCCTACTCGTCTGTTCCCCTGCACATCCCAGATGGATTTCTCGGCCTGGCCGTTTCGATGGTGTGCTGGGTCATTTCCATCCTCCTGCTTGGGAGGGCAATCTCCAAAACCAACCGGGCGCTTGGGGAAAAACAGATTCCGTTGATGGGTGTCATGGCAGCCTTCATCTTCGCCGCACAAATGATCAATTTCCCCGTAGCCGGTGGAACTTCCGGTCACCTTCTCGGCGGGGCACTGGCCGCCATTGTGCTGGGTCCCTGGGCGGGGATGCTTGTGATGACCGCCGTGATCGCGGTGCAGGCCCTGCTGTTCCAGGATGGCGGCCTGATCGTGATGGGTGCAAACATCCTGAACATGGGGTTGATCACCGTAGCCATCGGGTACGGTCTGTATCGATCGGTTTCCGGCCGGGCGAACTCCCTCAGACTCGGCATGGCCGGCTTCGCAGCCTGGATGTCCGTCCTCGCGGGAGCGCTCCTGACCTCGCTGCAGCTTTGGCTGAGCGGAACTTCTGACCTGCAGATCGTCATCCCCGCCATGCTCGGGGTTCATGCATTGATCGGCATCGGCGAGGGGTTCATCACGGTCGGCGCACTATACTTCATCATGCAGACACGGCCGGATCTGTTGGATGATTCGTCTGGCGCATTCAAAGGCGGGCGCGGCTGGATCCTGCCCGGCATCCTGATCACTCTGGCCGTGGTCCTTTTATCCCCTCTCGCCTCCGCGGATCCCGACGGACTCGAACGCGTTGCCATGGACATGGGATTCATCCAATCCAACCGGTCCGCCCCCTACGAAGTGATCCCGGATTACACCCTGCCATTTCTCGGAGAGACATCCCTATCCACCATTGCGGCCGGCCTGATCGGCGCGCTGGTGGTGGGAATCGTGATCGCGCTCCTCGGACGCGGCCTGAAAACAAAGATCTGACCTTGCACTTCCACGTCTTCGACCATTATCAGGAACAATCCAGTATCATCCACCGGCTCAATCCGCGGGTAAAGGTGCTGGCGGCGGTTGGATTCATCCTCTCGAACGCGCTGCTGCCGGATGGCGCATGGGCGGCGTTTCTGCTTTCCTGGTTGTTCCTACTGGGTGTGAACCGCCTGTCCAACCTGGGCCTCGCGTACTCGATCCGACGATCCGCGATTGTCCTCCCCTTTGTCCTGATCGCGATCACGGTTCTGTTTTCGGTTCCCGGGAACCCGCTGCTCAGCCTCTCCGTGTTTATGCGGGAGGTCACGATCACAGACATGGGCCTGCTGCGATTCGTGAGCATCCTCATCCGCTCCTGGCTGTCGATTCAAATGGCGATCGTGCTGGTGGCGGTCACTCGCTTCCCGGACCTGATTCACGCGCTCCAGCATCTGCGGATCCCCGCCATTCTGACGACGATCATCGCTTTTCTATATCGCTACCTGTTTGTGCTCTCGGATGAGGTCCTGCGGCTGCTGCGGGCTCGCGATTCACGCTCGGCGGTTGTGCAAGGGGCGCGTTCCGGGGGAAGCGTAGTCTGGCGTGCGCGCGTCGCAGGAAACATGACCGGCCAGCTGTTTCTGCGGAGCTTCGAGCGCAGCGACCGGATTTACAACGCCATGATCGCGCGCGGGTATTCGGGCAACCAATACACCCTCAATCCGCATGAGATGAAATCCAGCGACTACTTCACCGCCGCTTTTGTGCTCACGAGCCTCTTCCTGCTGCAGGTCATCGGGAGATTTTGATGCCCGTCTCACATTCCACAAGCCCGGTGTTCATCCCGGCTATCGATGGGGACGTCCTGCGGGTTCAGGACCTCGAGTTTGCCTATCCGGACGGGCACAAAGCCCTTCAGGGAGTCACTTTCCACATGCGCGGCGGGGATAAAGCCGCACTGGTCGGGCCTAACGGCGCAGGCAAATCCACGCTGATGCTGCACCTCAACGGAATCCTTCAGGGGAATGGAGGGATCGAGGTCGGCGGCCGGTCCTTGACGCGCGAGAACCTCCCTCTTATACGAGCGATGGTGGGACTGGTCTTCCAGAATCCAGACGACCAATTGTTCTCCCCAACCGTATTCGATGACGTGGCGTTCGGTCCGCTTCACATGGGTTTACCCGAAGACGAAGTGCGTGCCCGGGTGGACGCCGCACTGGATGCCGTCAGGATGCCCGGCTACCGCGAACGGTTATCCCATCACCTGAGCATGGGCGAAAAGAAGCGGATCGCGATCGCTACCGTGCTCTCGATGCAGCCCAGCCTGCTGGTCCTGGATGAACCGACGGCCGGACTCGACCCGCGGGCCCGCCGGACGCTGATCCGATTGCTGCACGATCTGCCGATTACCATGCTGGTCTCCACGCACGACATGGCCATGGTCAAGGAGCTCTTTCCGCGTACCATCGTGATGGATGAAGGCCGCATCGTGGCCGACGGATCGACCCGCGAGGTTTTGTCAGATGAGGCCTTTCTGCTGGCGCACGGATTGGAAAAGCCGTGAGCGGCTCGAATCCATCCGGATCATGAAGGAGGCGGCATGTCAGATATCTTGATCATCGGCGGGGGTGTGATCGGTGTTTGCACCGCGCATGAACTTGCAAAACGTGGAGCGAAAGTCATGTTGATCGAACAGGGGGAGATCAGCAGCGGCGCCTCCTACGGCAACGGCGGATTGATCGTCCCCAGCCATTGCGTTCCGCTCGCCGCGCCGGGCGTTCCTCTGCAGGGATTGAAATGGATGTTCAATCCCGAGAGTCCGTTTTACATCAAACCACACTTTAATTTCGAATTCCTTGAGTGGATGCTGTTATTTGCCTATGCGAGCCGCCGCGGACCGATGATGCGGGCATTGCCCGTCTTGAGCGAGCTGCTGCTTTCCAGCGGAAGGATCTTCGATGAGATTGCCAGGGAGGGCGGTTTTCCCTTCGGTTATGAACAAAAGGGTACCCTGGCTGTGTTTCTTACCCAGCGCGCGTTGGACAAAGGCCTGGAGGAGGCGCATTTGGTGGGAGGATTCGGGGTCGAAACCAGGTCCCTGAACGGGACCGAGCTGTGCGAACTCGAGCCGGCCTTACGCGCCGAAGTGGCCGGCGGCATTCATTATCCACAAGACGCACATATCGATCCGGCGGGATTCGTGATCGGACTGGCGGAAAAAGCAATGGAGCTTGGCGTCAAGATTCTCACGCATACCGAAGTCATGCGTTTTGAAACGGAGGGGAAAAAGATCAACCAGGTGCAGACCACGCGCGGGGACTTCACCGCAGATCAGGTCATCCTGTGTGCCGGAGCGTGGTCCCCGGTGGTCCTGCGGGAATTGGAGATCAACCTCCCGATTCA
>Ga0194126_10010344_pt1 | contig 12239 bp, 5 predicted proteins | sample TA2KigC150mmetaG_FD_148641 | JGI IMG/M metagenome (GOLD analysis project Ga0194126, IMG submission 148641) | Freshwater microbial communities from Lake Tanganyika, Tanzania - TA2015035 Kigoma Deep Cast 150m | ecosystem: Environmental > Aquatic > Freshwater > Lake | place: Tanzania: Lake...
ACCCGCTTCCACGCCCAGATCGCCAAGGCGATCACCGGCAACGCCAAACCCAAGAGCGCGGCGCTGGTGTTCCGCGACTGGCAGGTGGAAGAAAAGCTGGGCGGCACCGAGCGCTACACCGAATATCGCGCCAAGCACAATCTATTGGGCAAGAGCGGTGGCATGGCTCGCCTGCGGGTCTATCAGGCCGACCCTTACCAGGACGAGGTTGCCCGCAAGGAAGAGTTCAAGAAGATCAGCAACGCCTATCGCGCCGTGGCGCACATGCCGACCCACGCCAACGTGCTGGCGGTGAAGGATCTGTTCGTCTCCGACGATGAAGATAAGGTGGTGCTGGTCACCGAGGACCTGCCCGGTCAGGCCCTGCGCCTGCACATCAACAAGGCCTCCCTGGCGCTGACCTTTGACCAGAAGCTCCAGGTGATGCGCGACGTGCTGTCGGCCCTGGACCATGCGCACCGGCATGAGGTGATCCATCGCAATCTCACCCCGGATGCCATTTTGGTAACCCAGGGCGGCCAGGCCCGCGTGACCGGTTTTGATTTCGCCCGAGTGGGCAAGAACCGCACCTCCACCATCGCGGATCAGGTGCTAGATGATCTGGATGCCAGTTATCAGGCGCCGGAGTGTTTCAAGGACCCGACCCAGGCCAGCATCGCTTCCGACCTCTATGCCGCCGGGCTGATCTTTTACGAGCTACTGACCGGCGAACTACCGTTTGAGAGCGTCGACCAGATGATGGAGGCTGACGGCAAGTTCCCCATCAAGCCCTCGGAGCACAACCCGGACCTACCCAAGGGGATCGACGAGTGGCTCCAGAAGTTCTGCGAGTTTGATTGTGAAGAACGCCATATCAGTGCGGCTGTTGCCCGCAAGGCGTTGGACGATTTGATCCTCCCTGAAGCCAAGAACGACCCTGCCCAAGATGTAATTGGCCCGGCCATCGGGGTACCACAACTTCCCGACAACCTTCGTCAATTGCCCAGGGACTTCGTTCTGGCGGAACGCTTTACCGTTCAGCAAAAACTCGGCGAAGGTGGCTTCGGTGCCGCGTACAAAGTGTTTGATGCCTATGGAGATGTCGTTCGGGTCATCAAGATTATCGATAAAGACCGGCGGAGCGTTTTCGAGCGCCTTCGCCGTGAATACAAGACCCTGACCAGTCTTCCCGATCATCCGCATGTGGTGAAGGTGATCTGGGCGGACCGCATGGCCGATGCCAAACAGACGCCGTACATCGTCTTTGAGTATGTAGAAGGGTTGGACGTTTCGGATCTTATCGATAACGAAGCGTTGTCGCTGGATGATGCCGTGCGCATCGTGCGCGAGGCCGCCGAGGGGTTGGCCCATCTCCACAAACACGGTGTTTACCATCAGGACGTCAAACCCTCCAATCTGCTATGGACCGACAAGGGTGTCCGCATCATCGATTTCAACGTCGCGGTCTCCGAGAACGACGAGGTTCAAGGCGGTGGCGGTACGCGTCGCTACCTGCCGCCGGATTACGATTACTCCTCCGAGCCGGAGGCTTCGGATCGGAGGGACCGCGATCTTTATGCCCTGGGCATATCCTTTTATGAATGCGTGACCGGCAAGTATCCTTTCGACGAACCCACGCCGCCGATCAAAACCCAGCCTAAGGACCCCAAACAGTTCAAAGGCTGCGGCGATCTCAGCACGTCGCTGGTCAATGTGCTGCTGAAGATGATCGCGCCGGAGCGCAAGGAACGCTTCGCGTCGGCTGAGGCGCTCCTGATCGCCATGGCCGAGGTCAAGCGCCTGCGCGCTGGTGGCACGACCGGCGAGATGCGTGCCGGACCCAAGGTGGTGGCCAAGCTGGGCTTCGAGCCGACCAAGCCCAACACCAACCCCTTTGTCACCCACCTGCTGACCCTCTACAGCCAGAGCCAGGTATCCAACGCGGGCACCCGTGGCCTCGACGAAGTTGGTAAGGCCACCTATGTGCCGACCTATCTGGACGAGAAGCTCAAGCCCGCGCTGCTCAAGGGCGAGTTTCGTCTGGTCATCATCAGCGGTAACGCCGGTGACGGTAAGACGGCCTTCATTCAGCAGTTCGAGGCCTTTGCCGAGAGCAAGGGCGCACAGATGCGGCGCGGCGCGAATGGGGCGGTGTTCCAGCTCAAGGGCCATACCTACCAGAGCAACTATGACGGCAGTCAGGATGAAGGCGACGAGCGCAACGATGCCGTGCTGCAAAAGTTCTTCGCGCCCTTCGCGGGCAAGGACGCCACCGGATGGCCCGAGCATCAGACCCGACTGATCGCCATCAACGAGGGGCGGCTGGTCGATTTCTTCCTGGAGCATCAAGAGGCATTCCCTCACCTCGCCAAGCAAATTCAACAGGGTCTGGCCGGGGCTGATCCAGAGAACGGAATCGCCGTCATCAACCTCAACCTGCGCTCGGTGGTCGCCGAACCCGAGGGAGGCCAGTCGTCGATTCTGGAGCGGCTGATCGCCCGCATGACTCAGCAGGAATACTGGCTGGCCTGCGAGACATGCGATCTCAAGGGCAAGTGCTTTGCCTGCCATAACGCCCGGACCTTCCAGGACCCGGTAGCCGGTCCCAAGGTGATCGAGCGCCTAAAGATGCTCTACACCATTACCCACCTGCGCGGGCGACTGCACATCACCCTGCGCGACTTGCGTTCGGCGCTGGCCTTCATGCTGGTGGGCACCCAGGACTGCGACGGCATTCACCAGCTCTATCAGAACGGCGGTGAAGAGACTCAGAATCGCATCCTTGACGGTTTCTATTTCAACTCGTGGCTTGGTGGGGCGGAAGGTTCCAGTGACCGGCTGATTGCCTTGCTGCGCGAGATCGACGTTGCCGATGTCAGCAACCCCGCTCTGGACCGCGAGTTGGGCTTCCTCAACCCCAAGACCAAGGCCATGAGCCGCTTCTCGTTCGCGGAGCGAGCAGGATACGACAATGAATTGGTGGAGACGCTGTTCCGCAATCTGCCTCGCGATTACGCTTCAAAAAACCGTGCTCGTTTGATTGCGAAGCACCGGAGTTACCTCTCACACCTGCGCCGCCGCCATTTCTTTGAACGACGGGACATCGGCTGGAAGGAGATGCTCCCTTACGGAAGCATTGATTCCTTCCTGAATGTCATTGAACAGCCGGGCGCGAAAAGCGCCGATGAGGTGACCGCCATTCTTCGGGCCATCAATCGGGGCGAGGGCTTGAGCAATCCGGCGCGGTTGGGCAACCAGTTGGCGCTGCGTGTTCGCCAGGTGGATAAAGGCACCATCCGCAGTTACCGGCTCTTTGATGGCGACCATTTCACACTCCGCACCGAGCAGGATACGGCGGCTCATCCTTTCCTCGAGTGCCTGTCTCAGGCGCTGGCGCTGCTTTACGACTCCGGTGACGGGCACAAGGCCAACCTGCGCATCAATCTCGACATCTATGAAATGCTGATGCGACTCAACAACGGCTACCGTCCCAGCATCGAGGAGCAGGTAGGTTTTCTGCTCAGTCTGTCAGTGTTTAAGAACCTGCTGGCGTCAATTCCATACAAGGAGGTGCTGTTAACAAAGGCTGGATACAAGTTTTATGAGATTCGCCGGGAGGATGATGGCCGACTGGTGATGGGAATATCAGTGAAAGGGGCTGAATACCATGTCTATTAAAGGCCGTGACAAGGAGTTCAGAATCCCGAAAGTCTCTTATCTCGATTTCAAATATATCGAGATGGACCGTGTGTTAACGATGTTGTTTCCTCGCCTCAAGTATGAGGGCTACGCCAGTCGCAGACCCCCCAGAGGTGGAGACCTTTCAGTCGATGAGTTTCTGGAGGACTTTTTAGAGCATCCAGAGTGGTTTGCCGGCTTCGATAAACACCCCGATATTACTCGCGCATGGATTGAAACCGACCTTATGGATTTGGTCAATCGCGGCAAGAGCAACCAGGCGCTTGCCGCGCCCAGGCCTTTGCACGGCAATACCTATAAGTTCCGCAACGCCAAGCACACCCGTGATTACGGTGCGGCCGAGCAGATTTACTGGATGCTTTTCTATGCCCGCAAAGGCAAAGGCCAGGCGGCGCGAGATTCCTTGAAGCGCTTCTTCTTTCCGGGCATCGATTTGGTGACGGACCGCTATGATCCCAAAGCCTCCGTGGATGTGGAAACGCAGGCTATCCTGCGTCTTGATCATCAGGTTACCCAGGATATGAAGGACTCCAAGGAGCCTTCACGTTTCCAACCGCTGTGCATTGGCCAGGCCGACATCATGGCCGACGACATTCTGCGGCTACTGGCCTATGAGCCCTATATACCGCGCTCTGTGCTGGTGGATTACCTCAAAACACTGCTGGCATTCCATCTGGCGCTCTACCACCTCAAGTTGCTGCAGATGCTGCCCAAGCTGGTGAAACAGCGCTCCGGCAATGATCTCTGCACCACCAAGGAATGTCCGATCAACCCAGGCCTCGACAATGCGCTGGAAGGCTGTCCTTACCGCGTGGCTATGGTCGTGGATATGGGCGATGTAAACAATCCGCATATGGCCGAGCTGGCTCGCAAGTCCACTGATCGGCTGTATCGCCAGATACCGGCCTTCGTGCAGGCCAACTACGTTGTCAAGAAGCTCGATGAGATGGCGGAATACCTGAGCAAAAAAACGGGGAAGCTTGCTACGCCGGGGGGCGGCGTGTTCAGCGTCGGCGATCTCGTACCCCTGTTGAAGCCCGAGCACGATGCCGAGCGCCAGGCCTACTTCAAGTTCCGCTTGGCCAGCTTGATCGAGGAATCGGCCTCCGGGAACGAAGACGTCGATCCGGAGATCCGGGAGGTCACCGCCATGGGCCTGGGCGAGTTTGAATCCTTCATCGAAATCCTGATGGCGTATCGCGGCAAGTATCACCGCCAGTACATTACTGAGTGTCTGGATTCTCTGCTGCTGAAGAACAAAGAAAACGGTCTCTTGGCCCAGTCTCGGACCAAGGGAAGTCCTCGGCGTTTTGTGCTGGGAAGCAAGCTGCTTGAAGTGCTCCTCCAGGTGGCTGTGCTCACTCAGGATGGCGGGCGTTTCGTGACCCGGGAGGTTCGTATCGAGGAATTACTGGCCTTTTTGAGAAACCGATACGGTCTTCATATCGACCGGCTGCCGGAAGGTAGCCAGATCAACAGCAGTATCCTGGATAGACGCGCCTTGCGCCTCAACCTTGAAGCCTTCAAGCGCCGCCTGCGTGAAATCGGGTTCTACGAGGACCTGTCGGATGCCTACGTGACTCAAAAGGTATCACCCCGCTATACGATTCGTCGTTGATCTTCCCGTTTTCAAAGAGGTATTGAAATGCAACTCACGCTGACATTGCCGGATGAACTGGTGGCTCACTTCAGGAGTGAAGAGGAGCTGCGCCGAACTCTCTACGAAGATTTTGTGATTGAGCAGCGACAAAGCGGCGCCATTAGCTTGAGCCGTGCCGCGGATTTGCTTGGCATGAGCTATGAGGAATTTTTTCAGTTGTTGGGTAAGAAAGGGCTGTCGTTTATCAATGCAACCCATGAAGAACAGTTCGATAGCTTCAAGCAGCTTTCTTCGCTGATGAAAAACAAATGATCGTTATCACCAACGCAAGTCCACTCATTGCGTTGAGCCAAGCCGAGGTATTGCCCTTATTGGAGTCACTTTTTGGCCAGGTATTGGTGCCGGACTCGGTTTATCAAGAGACGGTGACAGGGTGTCGAATTGCCAAGCAAAAAGAGGCCATCGAGGCAGGTTTACAGCGTTTTTTGGTGGTTGAGAGGCCGTGCCAACGTCGTCGCTACTCACGTAATTTAGGGGCGGGTGAGGCTGGGGTTTTGGATCTTGCATTGGACAAAGGGGCTAACCTGTTATTGCTGGATGACAAAAAGGCTAGAAACGAGGCCTATTCGCTGGGTTTGCAGTGCGCATTCACCAGCGATGTGTTGCGGTTTGCCGCGCTGCAAGGGTTGGTGGACTTTCAGGGATGCGTGATAAAGCTTCGTAAGGCCAACATTTACATTCCAGTGGATCAATGATGAGCCAGGCATTTTCAAAAATTTCCCAAAAAGCGCTCAACGCGGCGATCGCTGGTTTGCTGTGCCCTCGTATCGAAGCGATCCTGGGTGATCGTGGCCCAGGCCACTGCATGCGGGTCACCGATCTCGATGACGACGTCATGGAATCGGTTTGTAGGGAACTGCGTCAAACACGGCCCGACGGAAACATCTTTATCCTCGGCAGCCATGATCAAGAAGGCATGCCTATCCGGGTGACCTCCACCAAACTGGTGGAGCTTCGTAATCCTGACGCGAACGGCGAGCTGCGTCAGCCTTTGTTGGTATTCATACCGACTTCGCTCCGCACTAGCGCCGAAGATTCCTTTGGCGTGGCGACCTTCGAGGAGCTGACCTGCACTGGCCTCTACGAAGACCTTATAGACACGCTGCTTGACCGGCTTCCAGCAACGCTGATCGGCCGTATACGCGATCTTTTTGGCATCCTCACCGTGGAGGAATGGCTGTTTGCCGATGATGTTTCCCGTGTACGGTATCTGCTCACTGCGCTCGAAAACGGGGTAGATGGAGAAACCCTCGGGGCCAGCCTCTTTGAATTGACGCTGATTCCAGATTTCAAGCTCTTTGCCGATCCCGGCATGGTCAACGGCAAGATTCGCCGTAATCTCGGCAGCGTCCGCAATCTGATGACCTCGCACAAGTCGGTTCGTGGCCGTATTGCCGATCTGGGACTCAGCGACAAAGCATTTGCGTCGCGCCTGTTCGCCTACTTTGAGAAATTCGATGTCCAGGAGCCGGAATCCTGGACGCCGCCCATCGCAACCGACAAGAGTTGGTGGAGCATTTCTTTCGACAAATGGACGTTCCAGGAAGAACTGTCCCTGGACAAAATTCTGATCACGGTGCTGAAGACCGACTTGCCTGTCGTGCGGGAGGATGAGACCGACGACCATCTCTCCGAACTGATTGGACAACAGGTTCTGGTCCCGACCGTCCACCGCAAAATGAACGTGGTGTTCGAGGTCAACCCCCACCCTCGCAAAGTCAGCGGGCTGGACCATTTTACGGTTCAGATCGTTTCGCAGAATGATGGTCCGGTTGGGAAATCCAAGAAGGTCAAAGCCTGGACGCCGAGTCGGCTGCAATGCACTGCTAGCCTGGATAAGCTCAACAAAATCGAATTCGAGGAAGGGTGGCATTTCATCCGCATCCTGCCTTGGACGTCTGATGGTGATCCCATCCCGCTGGAAGCAGATTCCGGCTCCGAGGACGCAAAGCGCCCTAACGAGAGTGAGCCTTTCTACGTCCTACCTGGCGGTAGGATCGAGGAAGAACCTCCGCAACGAGCAATACCTATTGAACAGAGCCTGGAGCACGCTTTCTTCCGGTTGCAACTGACCGCGCTGGGCGATGAGCGCGATCCAGAGGAGGTCGCCATCAGCGGCATCGCCTGGATTGAAGGCCATCGTTCTAAGAAGGCTTTGCGCCACGAAACCTTGATGGCTCAGTTCGGGAGTGAGGGCGCTGTACAAATACCACTCTCACGCATGCTCAAAACCATAGAGCAGCGAATATTGGCGGAGCCCAAACATCCATCGGGTTGGCGAATGCAGATTAATCTGGATACCGCCGAGCTCCCTTCCGAGGTTGGGCTCACACTCCCATCTTCTGCCTCGATGGCTTCCTTTCTGTCCGCTCGTGAAGAGTTTTTTGCAGCAGTGCGTAAAGGCACTGCCGAGCTGATCATGCAGGGACTATCATTCCGTGACTCGGAAAAGGAATGTCTTGCGTATGCGGAAGGATACCTTGACTTGGTAAGGAACCTTATCCGTCAGGCAGAGACGACCTCTGGCGCCGGGCGTCAGCAACACCTGCGAGCTCTCCGAAACGTCCTGGCCGTTGATTCCATTCACGTCATCTTGACCGACTTCCGTGGAAGACACCGGGAAGCGGTTTTGGTCTCCCCAACCCATCCGCTCCGTGCTTTGTGGCTAAGCGGTTGGGTCACTCTGGGCAAAGATTGGATCGAGAAGATCAAGGCAGGCGGAAAGGATCATATTCCTCATGTCCGCTCCACTCTGCTGGATGGTCTTGTGCCATCTGCCTATCCGGTTGGTGTTCCCGTCGAGGATGGCCGAATCTTCACTCCGGTCGACAACTTGAATGCGTTCTGGGCGCTCTACGCACCGACGACCGAGGAGAATTCACGTGGCCTGATGGCGGAGATCTGTTCTGCACTGGGATTGGCCGAGCCTTCTGGAGCAGGAGCGGATATTTCCGGGAAGGTCATTGCGGACAAGATCGAGCGCTATCTCTCCCAGCATCCCTATGTGCGAGAGTTATCACTGAACATTTTCAACCCAGGGGCTGGATCGGTGATTGCGGATGCTTTGCTGTCACTCCAGCAGAGGCGTGAGTATGCCGATCTGCGCTATGACATCCGGCTCTTTACCGCCGACCCCGATTCCCCGGTTTTGGGAGAGGCTCTTGAAACGATGGCCCGTCCTGGAGCCACGGTAAACGAAGCCGCCGATGCGTTTGCAACCTCAACGGGCAGCCATCTGTTCTCCAAGCTAAACTTGGCCAGACACGCGCTGAATGAATTCCATGCAAATGCCAAGGAGTTCCCGGCACACATCAGCGTTCTTCTGGATGTGTTTCCCGCGGAGGGGCTTTCCATCGCCGAGAAACCGATGGGGGTGAGCCCGCTGCATGGACTGATACAGGACTTCGACACCGAATTCGTTGATGACGATACGGGCGCCTTTTGGAACAAGCGGCCGATTGTCGGGCGCTCACTCGGTTCGGGTAACCACGCGGCGTGTTTCGATTTGTTGTCGTCACTGAGCCGCCACGTGTGCTTTGCGACTTCAGCGGTCGCGGCGTCTGGTGCGAGTTTCAAGGCCGTCCCCGTCGTGACCCTTGGCCTGGATGTGACTCAACGCGAATTGATCTATGAAGTCCATCAGATCAGCGATTGGGTATTCACCATCGACCGCAATATGGGGATTGAGTTCTTCGACCATGGCGGACGGAAGAACAGACCGGATTACCTGATTGATTATGTCCCGGGTGCCAGCTCTCAGGCGTCGCACAACCTGATCATCTCCTCCCGCTCGAACGATGAGCTCGAGGCGATGCTGAAGCCGGTACTGCTTGAGTACGGCTTGTCTGCCGATGGCGAGCAGTCGGTTCAAATACTGGCAAACCTACGGTCGCTCTCCGGCCAACTTGCCCTAAAGCTGATTTCTGCACGCACACAACAGGCTGAAGCACTCGGCTTGGCTTTGGCGCGGCTCTATCTCGAATATCAGGGCGCATTGAGCAATCAGGTCATTGTGCCTTTGGATGCGCACACCGACCTTTACCGCTCAAGAGGTGAATCAGACGATGTGAACGATGCCATCAGCCTGCAACGCACCGACCTGGGTCTGTTCGACCTGGATTTGAATACCAGGACGATCACCTGCAACCTCGTCGAGGTGAAATGCTATTCACAGGTGGGCGACTTTGCGGCCTTCAACCAACTGAAGGAGCGAATCTCCTCCCAAATCAATCAGAGTGAGCGCATTCTCCAGCGACACTTTGACCCGGCTCTGAAAAAGCCGGACCGGCCGGATAGGTTGCTCAAAAGCCGGGAGCTGGCGCAGATCCTTCGCTTCTACCTGGATCGCTCTCTGCGCTACGGGATCTTTGATGTGACTGCCGCGCAAGAAGCGCGAGGGCTACTTGAATCCATCGAACAGGGTTACTCGCTTCAGTTCAGACGCTGTGCCCTGATCTTCGACTTCGACAAGACCGGAACCGAGGCCCCGGACAACGAGGTGGGCATTGAATTCCACCGCATCGGCAAAGATCTCATTCATGCCTTGCTGGAGAACTGCCGCAAGCCTGTTTCCGTCGCGCTTGAAGAAGAATTGATTCCGCAACCTCTGAGCGAGCAGTTTATACCGAACGTGCCAAAGCTCGAGACAGCCGCTTTCATCGCACCCAAGCGAGCCCGGTCAACGACATGGACGGTGGATGAGCTTTGGGGCGAGGAACCAGAGGCTCCAAACATCCAGCCAACATCTCTTGCCCAAGAAGAAAAGGTAGGACGGGCGGTACCTGTCGAGCAAGCACCTCGACCTTCTACGTTTGCGCTTGAAGAAGAAAAAGAAGACGAACAGCCCACCACCGCTGTTGTTGAAAGAGAGGAACTTGTTCAACCCGCGCTAGAAGCAAAAGATCACCTCGCGCCAGAGCCTACGCCTCAAGCCGAGGTCGGCTATGACATCATGCTGGGCGTGAATGGTGACTCACCCCAGTACGGTTTGCTGGGTGAAGTTTCCGGCAGAAAGGTCGCGCTGGACCTCAACCATACCCACACAATCAGTCTCTTTGGGGTTCAAGGCGGGGGCAAGAGCTACACGCTAGGAACAGTCATTGAGATGGCCTCCATGCCGCTCCAACACATCAATGTGCTGCCAAGCCCGCTCGCCACGGTCATTTTCCATTACAGCCCGACGCAGGATTATGCGCCGGAGTTTACCTCGATGATCAATGCCAACTCGGTGGATGAGGAGATTCGCATCCTTCGTGAGCGTTACAAGGCGAACCCGGAAAGCCTGAAGGATATCCTGATTCTCACCCCGGCAAACAAGGTGGATGATCGCCGGGCTGAGTACCCGGATATCCAGGTTAAGCCGATTGCCTTTTCTGCCTCCGAGCTCAAGGCGGCGCACTGGAAATTTCTTATGGGAGCGATTGGCAGTCAGAGCATGTATATGCGGCAAATCAATCTCATCATGAGGGGGTTACGGGATAACCTGACCTTGGCTGCCCTGCGGGCAGCTATTGATAACTCTGGTCTGTCCGACCACCTGAAAGAGCTGGCCCAGACGCGTCTGCTGTTCGCCAGCGAATACATTGATGATACCCACCGCCTCCAGGATCTGATTCGTCCAGGCCGTTTGATCATCGTGGATTTGCGTGATGAATACATCGAAAAGGACGAGGCTCTCGGCTTGTTCGTGGTAATGCTGCAGATTTTCTCGGAAGCAACCTGCCAGGGAAGCGCCTTTAACAAGCTGGTGGTTTTCGATGAAGCCCACAAGTACATCGAGAACGATGACCTGGTTTCCGGCTTGGTGGAGGTCGTCCGAGAGATGCGACACAAAGGCACCAGCATCATGGTCGCCTCTCAGGACCCGCCATCGGTCCCTGTCTCCCTGATCGAGCTGTCATCGCAGATCATCATGCACAAATTCAACTCGCCTGCCTGGCTGAAACACATCCAGAAGGCGAATGCCGCCCTTGGCGAGCTGACCTCCGACAAGATGAGCCACCTCGGAACCGGCGAAGCTTATGTGTGGTCGAGTAAAGCCTCGGACGACACCTTCACCCGAGGCGCGGTGAAGATCAAGTGCCGTCCTCGCATCACGCAGCATGGTGGCGTCACCAAAACGGCCGTGGGTCGGTGACGTCAGTAACTGGCATGTATCCACCATAAGTCGCGCTGGGGCTCGAAGGGCTTATACCCTTCTAAGCCAGGTTACATTCCTGCACCAAAACTCCAGCACCGCAGCGCCCTTAACCAAAATGCGAATGGCTGCGCACCGTGCAGCCATCAACCCGATTCACATGGTGCCCTATTGGGGTACCAACTCATAGATATAAACCTTATAAGCACTAGGCTAAGTGTTCGGCTACAATCGCGATATGACCAAATGCGCAATCATTGGTTGTGTAATGCACAATGCGGAGCCATGTCACACGAAGACCCCAGCCAAGTGCCTCTCATCACCTACCTGTGGGTCTGCGGCCTGTCCCTGCTGTCGGCCATCGCCGGTTATCTCAGCCGCTACCTGGGAGGCGGGCAGTCCGACAAGCCGGTGTTGCACTTGATCATGGACGTGGCCTATTGCGAACTGGCGGGCTTGACCACCTACTTTTTCACCCAGGCCGCGCACATGGACGGTAAGCCTTTATCCGATCCACTGCGGAGGCTAAATTCCTTTCAGTCCTGAGCGTCCATGTCTTCCCGCCGCAGCGGCAGCAGCTCGTCGATGCGGCTGGCGGGCCAGGTGGGGAGCTTTTCCAAGGTGTCCTTGAGCCAGGCGGCGGGGTCGAGGCCGTTGAGCTTGGCGGTGCCGAGCAGGGTCTGGATCGACGCGGCCCGCTGGCCCGCCCGCTCGGAACCCGCGAACAGCCAGTTCTTTTTCCCGATGGCGATGGGGCGGATGTCG
>Ga0194126_10010347_pt1 | contig 12237 bp, 12 predicted proteins | sample TA2KigC150mmetaG_FD_148641 | JGI IMG/M metagenome (GOLD analysis project Ga0194126, IMG submission 148641) | Freshwater microbial communities from Lake Tanganyika, Tanzania - TA2015035 Kigoma Deep Cast 150m | ecosystem: Environmental > Aquatic > Freshwater > Lake | place: Tanzania: Lake...
TGGTTGATGATATATCCCTATTGCTTCAGCTCATCCCAGACGTTCTTGTACCCATAGCAGCAGAACTCCTGTTGGAGAATCGATTCTACGTCCTTTACCACGGCTGTATTATCGATCAGCTCTCCATCTGAGGTAACGGTCATTAAAATGGGTTTAAGGCCCCGCAGACCATCTCCCCGCTTGTAGTAGAAGCTACTACGGGGCACTCCTGACCAGTTCATAAGATCTTGCTTGCTTACCATGGGATGTGATTCAAACTGCTTGATTACCTCGACCGACGCTGCACTAGGGATTGACTTTTTTTTAAAAGCTCAGTCTTGAACTCCAGTTCAATAGATTGCTTGGCCACTATGTTTTTTAATACCCGGATCTGCTCTTCCAGGGCGTCTACATCCGGGTTACGCAGCCTAGCATAGGACTTAAGGCTAGCTACCCCGCCTTCGTTAAAGTTCTCCTTCCACCGTCTAAATACTGTAGGAGACAGGTTGTGTTTACGAAGAGTGGCGGTAACACCAAATTGATCTGCTTCATTAATGATAGCTAGTTTCTCTGAAGCCGAGAAACTCCTTCTGGTTTTTGACATGTTTCTAAATTTACTGACTTAATTGTTTTTACAATTCTGTCCAGTCATTTAGGGGGTCAATACACTAGCCTAGAGCCATTGAGCACTTCATGCGATATGGCGACTATTAAAGAAGGTAGGTGATAGATAAAAAATATAGATCTATTTTTAATCAAGAACCAAGGTTCGGTTCGCAATTGATTATATACGATTAAACAATCGATCTTTGATGTAGGTAGTTAGGTATTGGTGCTTAAAAGGGGAATTGTATATATTCGTATACGAGTTAAAACGTTAGAAATAAATGGCTTAGATCCTATTGGTTCGATAGGTCGTAGGCTCCACCATTATTCCTATCAAGTGATTTACGAGGGAACCTAATCGGTTCCCCCTTCATCCCGAATCACCATCCAGAAACCCTTACTGGTATTGTATTTGAATAAGTTAAAGTGATATAAATAAATAGATTAGACTCTATTGGTTGGATGGGTCGTAGCCTCCACTTCACCGCAAGGCAGAATAGAATTATTTGTTCTGCCTTTTTTTATTTCGTTTCAAATCTTTTTTTGGTTTTAGTCAAATAGTTTCGATTATATCACTAGACATTAAAATAAATAAGGATATTGGGGTTATCTGGTTCGGCTGAAAGTCTCTCAAGTGATAGTAAAACATTATCAAAGCTTGCAAGTCAAAAACCGCATTTATTATGCCCGTAGATATTTAAATAGTTAATTTTTTAATTAAAAGAGTTTCATTCGAATAATTTATTATTTGTGGACGATATTCTGATTATAGGAGCTGGTGCAGCTGGAATGACTTCGGCTATCAGGGCTGCTCAAAGGGGAAAAAAAGTTGTGGTCCTGGAAAAAATGGACAAGGTGGGTGGTACTTTATCACTTACTGCTGGGCACATAAGCGGCGCTTCAACCCAAAGACAATCATATGCTGGTATTCAGGATACACCTGACAGTCATTATAGTGATATCGTACGAATTTGTCGGAATACCATGGATCCAACTATCACTCGTAAGGCAGTCGATCTTGCTTCCTCCACCATTGACTGGTTGACAGAATTGGGATATTCTTTTCACGATAGAACTCCTGCTATTATTTACGGACATGAAGCATATTCTATAGCACGAACCTATTTTGGAAAGGAGGATATCCATCCGAAAATGCAAGAATCTGGACAAACTATTTTACGTTTATTGTTACCCTTATGGAATGAGCAAGTTCATAAAGGGAACATACGTTTACTCATTAGATGTAAATTAAAGCAGATCATTGTTGATAAGAATTTAGTTGTGGGTATTATAGCAGAACAAGATGACAGGGAATTCATCCTTACAGCGCATCATTATTTACTCACCACCGGTGGGTATGCTTCCTGTCCCACCTTTTTTGAGAATTGTACTCCTGGAACCTCGAGATTGATGTCTGCAGCTAATCCTGCTTCCACAGGTGATGGAATCAAAGCTGCACTTCAAATAGGTGCTGTATTTCAGGGCGCGGAAAAGCAAATGTATACACTTGGCGGAATTGAGCTTCAGCCGGGAAGTGGCAGGATTAATTTTTGGGAAGCATGGGCAAGAATGAGTAATAGCATAGATAGAAAACAGCGTGAAATTTACGTCAATATCCGTGGAGAGCGTTTTATGAATGAATATGACTGGTCAGTCGATCAGCGAGAGCATGCTATATTATCGCAGCCCGGGAAAAAATGCTGGGTTTTATTTGACCAACGCGCATTGTATGACGGAGATTCTTTAGTACCTCAATGGACAACCGATCAAATGGTGCAAGAAAGTTATAGGGAGCAAGCAGTTTGGCAGGCCCCATCTCTGAGGGAACTGGCATTCAAGACAGGCTTACCACCAGATGCTTTGGAGAAGACAGTAGATAAATTCAATGAATCTTGCATTGCAGGATTCGATTCTTCGTGGGGAAGGACATACCTTAAACACCCACTAGATACTCCGCCTTTTTTTGCTGTTTTAGTATATGCCTATGCCTTAATAAGCTTTGGCGGAATACAAGTAAATAATCAATTGCAAGTTATGAGAGAGGGAGGGCAAACTTTTAATAATTTATATGCTGCAGGAGAAATTCTGGGGGCTGCAGCAACCAGTGGTCAGGCATTTTGTGGTGGAATGTTGCTAACCCCGGCAATCAGTTTTGGTAAATGGCTAGGTGATCATCTGTAAGCAGAACCTATTGAAGAGAATTAATGGTGGAGACAATTGTCTGTCGCATTACTTGCCATCTTGCTTTTGTTTCTACAGGTGTTGTAACGACTCGAACTTGCTCAGGCAATGGATGACGAACTAGCTGATCAATATAAGGTAGTAGAGGACTTCCCAGCCATCTGAACACAATTGTAGGTACGGTAAGTTGTTGAACATGCACAGCTTTTTCATGTTGAAAAGCAGCACGATAAGCCCTGGCATAATCAGGTCCTGCCAAAATGTAATCCTGCATCATTTTTTCTATGATTTCATCTGGGGGAAGTTTCTCAGAAATTCGATGTTTTTCATCGGTACTGAACCAGGGAAAGAACAAACAACTTTTTTCTACCATCTCGCGTAGTCGGACTAGATGTGAACCATCTTTTTCCGGATGGAGTGATATGAAATACCGCTCTAAAATTTGCTTTCTCATATCTTCGTCAAAATGCACAGCATTATCCAGAAATAATTGCTGTACCCTTTTTGGATTAGCAAGTGCATAGGCAATTGCTAATTGTGAACCTGTAGCAGTTCCATACAAATGAAAAGAAGTACTTTTCAGATGCTCACGGATCGCTTCGATAAAAGGGCAATAATCACTTATTTGTTCAGCAGCTGGGTACAAAGGATCAGAATACCCATATCCGGGTGTATCGGGCGCCACTACCTGAAAATATTCTGCAAGTAATGAAATCAATCCTTCCATCCTTCCTGAATGTTGGGGGGAGGGATGCAAGAGCATTAGTACGGGTCCCGTGCCACAACTTCTAAAAAATAACTGCCCACCATTAAAGTTTATAAGATATTTCTGAATTGGGATCATATAATCATGAAATTAGTTAATTTTATTAACTAATAGTATTTGTATGTGGAATACACGTTATGTACTGGATTCCCGCCCCATAGGTCTGGCCACTGAAGCTAATTTCCGGAGAGAAGAAGTTTCTCTTAGAGAGCCGGGGGAAGGAGAAGTGTTAGTAAGGGTTCATTATATATCAGTTGATCCAGCCATGCGGGGCTGGATGAATGAGGGCACTACGTATGTACCTGGTGTTGAACTGGGTGCTGTAATGCGCGCATTTGCGGCCGGCGAAATCATCGATTCTCGCCATCCGAATTGGAAAGTTGGGCAGATGGTGACGGGGCTGTTGGGGGTACAGACTTATGCAATGATTAATGGTGAGTACCTCACGGAAGTAGATATTAATTCCGCACCACTTAGTTGGTACTTAGGTGTTTTGGGTATGCCAGGCTTAACAGCTTATTTTGGTTTGCTAGATAAAGGAAATCCAAAACCGGGTGAAACAGTTTTGGTCAGCGGTGCTGCTGGAATGGTGGGGTCCTTGGTAGGCCAAATTGCTCGTATCAAAGGATGTCGGGTGGCAGGAATTGCCGGGGGAGATGATAAATGTGCTTTTCTAAAAAATGAGTTGAAATGGGATGTAGTGATTAATTATAAATCAACATCTGATTTACCTGCTGCTTTGAAGGAACATTTACCCGATGGGATAAATATTTTTTTTGACAATGTGGGAGGGAATATTTTAGATGCAGCACTAACCAACCTTGGACGAGGATGTCGTATCATTATCTGTGGTGCAATTAGTCAGTATAATAATAAGACCATTCAGGGACCTTCAAACTATATGAAGATTATTACTGCACGGGGTACTTTAACAGGTATCATAGTGCTGGATTACTTTGACAAAGCGGCGGAAGCTCTGAATGATTTATCCGGCTGGTTAAGGGAGGGAAAAATTATTTATAAAGAACATATTATTCCGAGTATTGATCAGTTTCCATTTGCTTTGAATCTATTATTTACTGGTGGCAATATTGGGAAATTATTATTACGCATTCCAATCGAATAAAATTAGCATTTTCCTACTCACTTTGCTGTTAATGCTTTTATCCAGCCTTGGGGCGCGAGACACCATATCGGCGATATGTGTCCGCTCTAAAGTTTGGTCAAGAAAAAATGCACATAAAGTGTGAAAAAGGGATTTTTTTCAAATGAAAATTTTAATAGTTACTGGAATCTAGGGGTATATTAAAGTTTAATAGATGTTGCAGTCTTCACCCTTATGTACATTGTCTTAAATCAATTGACTTTTTTATATTTGTATCTGAAAATGTAAATGAATATGAATCCAACCTCTTTCTTACCTGGAAATAGAATAAGCTTGGCCCGTAGGTTTCTAATTCCCATCATCGCCAGTGCTGCTGCCATCCTGTTCGGCGGATCCTTCACGACAGACCCCGCAAACTCGGATGCCATCGTGGGCGTATGGAAGACCGGCGAGGGTACGGCCATGGTCCGCATCTACAAAAATGGGGAAAAGTATCAGGGCCGCGTCGTATGGCTGAAAGAACCCAATGACCCCGAGACGGGAAAGCCCAAGGTGGACAAGAATCACCCTGAAGAGGCTTCACGGACCCGCCCATTGCTGGGATTGATTAACGTCTGGGGATTCGTCTACAAGGATAATAACACCTGGGACGAGGGCAACATCTACGACCCCAAGAATGGCAGCACTTATTCCTGCACCATCCGTATGACCAACCCCAACACCCTGGAAGTGCGTGGGTATATCGGAGTTTCTTTGATCGGCCGGACCGATGTGTGGACGCGTCAGGTCGCTAAATGATCGACAGGTCGGCAAAAAAGCCCTGCGACGTGCGGCTTTTTTACGATGCCAAACCGGGTCAGGGTGTGACGAAGCTCAGGCTCACCGCGAAATACATCGGGTTGCCGAGGTTGGAAGTAAAGTAGCGGTTCTTTGGGTACTTTGGTTTGTATTCGTTCATGGCATCGAAGCGCCAATTGTATCGGAGCCCTGCCTGTGCGTTGAGCCAGATGAACCCGGCCAGTTTTTTGTCCCACATGATCCGGGGTTTCAGCTCCCCCCGTTGCAGATAGATCATGCCCTTTGGGCTATTGGCCAGGTTCATCCAGAACTGGTTGCCCTCGAGTTCGAAACCTGCCTGCAGCATGCTGGATGTGGAGAAGTTGTAGCGGATATGTCCTCGGGCAGGCAGCAGCAGCTCCATACCCCAACGGTCGTTGAAGGTCCGGTTCCACAGCAATACAGGCACGTGGATGACTTGTCCGGCGCGGTAAGTGCGAGCGATGCCCGTGCCGATCATGTTCTTTTCGGAAGTCTTCCAACCGTAGATCGCCGTGCCGCTCACCGTCAGTGCCTTGCCGCTGACATCTCCCATGTCGTGGAAGATGCCGTTGGCGTCCAGGCTGCCCTGAAGGATGAGGAAGTTTTTCTCGTTGAGGGGTTTGAAGATGGTTGTGTTGATGCCGACGCTGGTCATGGTATGCGTATTCAGTGCCTTGGCAAAGAGGTCGTTACCCTGATTGTCAAGGGCAAAGCGGCTGCCCCAAAAGCTGGCCCCCAGCTGCCAGATGACCTGATTGGTTGATACGACCGGGATGTTCACCTGCGCTCGGATGGAACCGACTCGGTTGACGTGGAAGTCACGAAGGGCCGGTAGCATGGCCGAGACCGGGATGCCAGGCATGTGGAACTCTCCCAGGTATTCGTAGCCGATGCTGACGATGCGCGTCGGCGTCTGATTGAGTACTTTCTGGTTGCAGTAACGCTTTACACCCTGAGCATCGCCGAACTGGCTGTAGTCGAATGTATCTGTCGTATCCTCTTGGGCGAGTAGGGTATTGCATGCCAAGGAAAGGATCAAGAAATGTGAGAGTCTCATAAGCTTTTACTTGGTTTTGATATTCACAAATGTAAGATGCCTTGAGGCAAATTTGTTCTCTCAGGTTCAAGGCGGTACCATAGTTTTTGCACCATTCAGAGTCTACATTATGAATGATGAGTCCTCGAGATATTACCGTGCCTGGAGTACTGCATGCCACGACAGCAAATTGGGTATATTTGGGGTTCGAAAGTTTCTAGATGCCAGTCCCTCAAAAATCGAGAGTCCTCTTTCTGCTATTCACGGCCGTCTTGCCGTTGGTATTCTCGGCAGTCCTGCTCATCGGAAGGGTCTTTATCCGGGAGCTGATGGGCGGGCGTCTTTTGGTGGAGGGACATATGACTGTGCTTGTCCATCGGGATGAGGTTCGATGGCATAAGCCCGGCAAGGAGGCTATCCTTCAAGGTCGTCTCTTTGATGTATCATCCTTGACGGTGGAAGGTAGCCACATCCGTTTGCGAGGCCTCTTCGACGATGACGAGACCTGGATGCAGGAGGCCCTTGCCCACAATGGTGGAAAAGGCAGGGGATCTGGATCTACCTTGCTGCAGCGAATCCTGCTCCCTTGCTTGGGCCTTGTCTCAGAATTAGATACCCATGCCCATGAGATGACGTTTTCGATAGCTGTGCTGGTGGAAGCCTTCCCTGGATATGCCATTTGCCGGACTTCTGCTGGCCACCCCTACGCGGTCTTTCAGCCACCGCCGTTCTATCGTCGGTATTCTTGAATAGCAGGGCGCGAAGCTCGTGCCCATTTTTCTAGGCAAAAATTTTAAGATCATGATAAGAATGGCCTGTGCCATCCTGTGCATTCCTGTCTGTCTGATCACTATGTCAGACGCTGGAGCACAGGTGGGCACAGACACTTCGTTCAGTAAGTTGAACGAGGTCGTCGTTACATACAATAAATGGGAGGTGGACCGCGACGAGCTGCCGAACCGCGTGGAGAAGCTTTCGGCCCGCGATATCCGACTTCGCAACCCACAGACGGCGGCAGACATGCTTGCCCAGTCAGGTGCCGTGTTCGTGCAGAAGAGTCAACAGGGTGGTGGCAGTCCTATGATACGCGGCTTCGCCACCAATCGGGTGCTGATCGTGGTAGATGGTGTACGCATGAACAATGCCATCTACCGTAGTGGCAATCTGCAGAATGTGATCAGTATAGATGCCCTTTCGTTGCAGGATGGGGAGGTCGTATTCGGTCCCGGCTCCCTCCTTTATGGGAGTGACGCCATCGGAGGGGTCATGGACTTCCACTCCCTCAAGCCCATCTATTCCGACAGTCCACACCTGCGCTTTTCAGGTAACGCCCTTGTCCGTCATGCGACCGTCAACGGGGAGCGCACCTGGCATGCAGATCTGAACTACGGTAAAGGAAGATGGGCTGCGGTGAGTTCCGTCACCCACAGCCAATTCGGAGACCTGCGTATGGGTAGCCGTGGCGGCCCCGACAGCTACCTGCGCCGCCAGTACGTATCGCAAATCCGTGGCGTCGACAGCGTTTTTCAAAACCCAAAGCCTCAGCTGCAGCGTTTCTCTGGCTATGGGCAGCTCAATCTGCTACAGAAGATCTCCATGCGGACAGGCAGCCAGTCAGAGCTCCTCTACGCCTTCACTTACGCAGGTACCGGCACCACACCCCGCTACGACAGGCTGCTGCAATATAGCAATGGTATGCCCCGCTTTGCCGAGTGGGAATATGGACCTATGCTATGGCGGATGCACTCGCTTACGTTCACTAATAGCCGAAAAAATATTTTGTATGATGCGTCCCGTATGGTGGCTGCCTTTCAGGACTATGCCGAGAGCCGCATTCAAAGGTCGCGGGGCAGCCTTTCTAGGTATGTGCAGTCAGAGCATGTGAAAGCCCTCAGCATCAATTGGGACGCGTATCGGCGCTGGGACTCCCTCGTGCTCAGCTATGGCCTCGAGGCGGTACACAACCGTGTGGGGTCTGGAGGTGTGCTGACGAACATCTCGTCCGGACTGGTGAGCCCCCATGTTAGCCGATATCCGGATGGCAGCCTATGGGGTACTACCGGCGCATATGCCAGCCTGCGACGCGATTTCGGGGGGCGTTGGTTATTGATGGGAGGGCTCCGATATGCCTACAACCGGCTCGACGCTCGATTCGACACGGTGTTTATTCGCTTTCCCTTTCAAGAGGTAAGGCTGCGACAGGGAGGACTCACCGGCAATCTGGCCGTTGTCTGCAAGCCTGCCCGATATTGGCGCATCACTGGCAGTCTTTCTACAGGCTATCGGATGCCCAATGTAGACGATGTGGGTAAGCTCTTTGAGAGTGTACCGGGGTATGTGACGGTGCCGAACCCAGAACTTCAGCCAGAGTATGCGTGGAATGCAGAGGTGGGTGCCGAGTACGAGGTGCCAGGCATCATACGGGTGGAAGGTCATGCCTTCCGCACTCGCCTCGAGGATGCCATTGTCCGGCGGCCCTTCACCTTCAGTGGCCGCGACAGTATCCCCTTCGCGGGTGTGATGAGCCGGGTGGAAGCCCTGCAGAACGCCTCGCAAGCAAGGGTCTGGGGTCTGCAGCTCTCATCCCGCTGGAAGCTGTCGAAGCACTTGGTGTGGATCGCCCATGCTAACTGGATCCGCGGCGAGGAGACGGATGATGCCCGAGACGTGCAAGTGCCGTTGCGGCATGCACCCCCTTTTCATGGCAGTATGGAGTGGAGGCAAAGTCACCGGCGTTTCACGTTCGAGCTTTCGGTGATGTACCAGTCCAGCGTTCCACCCGAGCAGATGCCGCCATCAGAAGCGCTGAAGGCAGATATCTACGCAAAAGATGCACTGGGTAGGCCCTATTGCCCAGCATGGCATGTGTTCAACCTTCGGGGGGAGTGTCGGGTGGGAGAGAAGACTTTCCTTGTGGTGGCATGGGAGAATATCTCTGATCGCCGCTACAGGCCGTATTCGTCCGGCATCGTGGCTGCCGGCAGCGGGGTAGTGGTCTCCCTCCGGTATGGATTCCAGAAGACTTAGCCAGCCCCAGAAGCGATTCGCCTGAATTCATATCTTCATATGTGCGCTTCAGGTCTTTCTGTGATGAGTGGAAGAAAAAAGCCGGTCCTTCCCGCATGCATGATCCCGACAAATCTTTTTGACAACGGTATGAGACAAATCGTCGCCTTCCTTTGCATGATAGGTTTCATTTCAACATCCTCGTACGTCCAGGCACAGGGCTTGGCCGATATTGTGAAAGCGGGTGCTGTCGCTGATGGGGAGACGGATAACGCCGCCGTGATCCAATCCGTGATCGACCGAGTCTCTGCCCGGGGCGGTGGGCGTGTGGTGGTGCCGCCCGGTAACTACTTGAGTGGGCCACTGGTGCTGAAGTCGGGCGTGGAGCTGCACTTGCAGAAGGGCGCCAGGCTGCTGGCCAATCCCAAATCGACCCTGTACAACCAATTGCCCTGGATGCGTGGCTTTCTCTCTGCCCATGGTGTGCGAGATATCTCTGTCACAGGGCAAGGTGTCATCGACGGGCAGGGTCAGGAGTATATGCTTGACCTGTTCCGTAGGCTGCGCAGCGGAGAAGTCCAGCAAGACAGCATCTGGCTGTACAAACGGCCCGGTGGACGTATCATGAATATCTTCTTCCTTCAATGCCGGAATGTCCGCGTCACGGGTGTGACGCTGAAGAATTCCACCGACTGGGTACAGGACTACCGCGACTGCGACAGCGTCGTCATCGACCGGGTCACGGTGCAGAGTACAGCCTACTGGAACAACGACGGGCTAGACGTCACTGACTCGCGGCGCGTGCGCATTACGAACTGCATGATCAACTCCTCCGACGATGGCATCTGCCTGAAGTCAGAAGATCCCCGCCTCGGCTGCGAAGATGTGTACATCGACAGCAATACCGTCCGTTCCAGCGCCAGCGCCTTCAAGCTGGGGACGGCAAGCCACGGTGGCTTCCGGCGAATCACCTTGCGCAACCTGACCGTCTTCGACACCTACCGCTCCGCCATCGCCATCGAAGCGGTCGACGGTGGCCTTGTCGAGGACATCGACATCCGACATGTCCGGGCCCGCAACACAGGCAACGCCGTCTTCATCCGTCGTGGCCATCGCAACACGGAGGGAAGTCCGGGCATTCTCCGCAAGGTCCGCATCGCAGATGTGACAGCCGACATACCCCTCCTCAAGCCCGATCAGGGCTATCCCATCGAGGGGCCTCCCGACCACCTCAACCCAGGATTTGACCGGATGCCCATCCGTCCCTCGCATTATCATATCTACGGCCATCCCTTTCTCCCCTACAACCTCGTGCCCTCCTCCATCACGGGACTTCCTGGCTTCCCCGTGCAGGATGTCTTGCTCGAGGACATCGACATCACTTATGGTGGGGGCGGTGACAGGTCGGTAGCACGCATTCCTCTAGAAGACCTTGGACGTGTGCCGGAGAACCGTGCCCAGTACCCTGAGTTCTCGATGTTCGGTGAGCTGCCCGCCTGGGGCTTCTACCTGCGGCATGCCGAGGGCATCCGGTTTCATAACGTGACATTGCGCTACCGGGTAGAAGACTTCCGTCCAGCCCTGGTCATGGATGATGTACGAGATGCCCGACTCAACGGTCTGCATATTCCTACGACCAAGGAACTGCCCGTGATCCTGCTGCATGAGACACAAGCAGTGACGCTGGAAGGTCTCAAGATGTCGTATCCGCAGGACAAGGCCGTACGCAGGGTCAACCACGTCGTCCGCTGAGCCGAAAGACACGATGATCGACATGAATGCGAATCGGGACATCAAGATCCTTTTCTCCGGGATGGCGGGAGCCTTTCTGCTGATCGTTGGACTCACCAACGTCGTCGATTATCCGACGAACTTGGCTTTCGTAAGAGAGGTCACCCGTATGGAAGATCTATTCTCTGGCGAGGCCTTGCGCTGGCGACGCGTCGAGGCACCCTGGGTGCACCACCTGCTGTATCTGTGTATCATCATCTGGGAGATCGCTTGCGGAGCCCTCGCCTGGCTGGGTGCCTGGCGCATGTGGCAGGCCCGCACCACCGATGTGGCGTTGTTTCAGCGGGCTTCAGCACCTTCGATCTATGCCTATGGAGGCGCCGTGCTGCTCTGGTTCGGTGGCTTCGCCACCGTGGCGGGTGAGTGGTTCCTCATGTGGCGGGGCGGGGCTGTTGCTACGCAGGGGACAGCCTTTCACCTCACCGCCGTCTTCTTACTGCTCTTGATCTTCCATACGTCTGGTCATGATGCGCATGATCGTTCCCGTTAGTTTGATTCCATTGATCTTACCTGCTTATCCTAAGGCCACCCCGATCCAATCTGACAAGTCATGAAAAAGTCTTTGATGCAGCGGCTGCCCGCCATCGGGATCCTGCTCTGCGTAACCCTGGCAGCTGGCGCTCAGCGCGTCACCTGGCTCGATGAGCTTCCGCTGCAGCTGTTCTCGGAGGGGTTGCGTCCCGTGAAGGCCGGGCGCAACTATTCTGGCGACACCATGCGCATTGCGGGTGTGCGTCATTTGCGGGGCCTCGGGCTGCAGTCGGTCGCCGTGCTGCCCTTTCAACTCGATCAACGGGGTTTACGTTTCCAGGCCCTTGTAGGCGCCGATGACAAAGGCAATCCCGAGATCCCCGTCCGCTTTCTCGTGCTGGGCGATCGTAAGGTACTCTTCGAGAGTGGCCCGCTGCGGTTGGGTGCCGCATCCGTACCGGTCGATATCGACATCCG
>Ga0194126_10010351_pt1 | contig 12234 bp, 12 predicted proteins | sample TA2KigC150mmetaG_FD_148641 | JGI IMG/M metagenome (GOLD analysis project Ga0194126, IMG submission 148641) | Freshwater microbial communities from Lake Tanganyika, Tanzania - TA2015035 Kigoma Deep Cast 150m | ecosystem: Environmental > Aquatic > Freshwater > Lake | place: Tanzania: Lake...
GCCGTTTTGGGCCGGCTGGAGGCCGGAGAGGGGTGGGTGTCTGAGAAATCGCCCGCGAGTGCGGTCATTCCGTGTGTTGGGGTTCTCGGGAGGGGCAGAATGGGCTCTTCTGGGGGCCGCCGGGCTGGACCCTTCTCATGGCAGGTGGTCAAAGCGTATACTGAGGGCAAGTCGGGAACCCAAAATGGAAATCCCGGCTAGAAGGAGTAAGGCTGCTCCCCGCCGTATAGCACAACAGCCAGGACAGCACTACGCATAGAGCAGTCGCTTGTTGAACCTTCAACTGGCAGGATCGACGCCGGCGGTCCCCAGTCGCACCGCATCGGCGGAGCCTTGCTCCTGAGTTCCTGAGTCCACCAAGAATGCAGGCTGTAATCCTCGCCGGAGGCCTCGGCACCCGGCTTCGGCCGCTCACAGACACCATCCCCAAAGCCATGGTACCTGTCTGCGGCCGGCCTTTCCTGGAATACCAGATCGAGCTCCTCGCCCGTTGCGGCGTAAAGGACCTCATCATCTGCCTGGGCCATCTCGGCCACATGATCGAAGACCACTTCGGAGACGGCACGAAGTTTGGAATCTCAATCCGCTATGGCCGCGAACGGCATCGTCTCCTAGGTACCGCGGGGGCGGTGAAGAATGTGATCACGATGCTCCGCGACGCCTTCTTCGTCGTCTACGGCGACAGCTACGCCCCGGTGGAGTTCGCCGACGTCATGGCGTACTTCGAGCGGCACAACCGGCTCGGCCTGATGGTTGTACTTCGCAACGAGGACCGTTGGGACCGCAGCAACGTCATCGTGCAGGACAACCTGGTGGCCGTCTACGACAAGCAGCAGAAGCTCCCGGGGATGGACTACATCGACCACGGGGTCTCGCTCTTCCGCCGCAAGGCTTTCGCTTTCATCCCCCCGGGGGTTGTCGCCGACCTGGCCGTCATACACCGGCACCTCGTCGACCGCCGCGAACTGCTGGCCTACGAGACCACAAACCGTTTCTACCAGATCGGCACTCCCGAGGGCCTCGCGGAATTCGAGGCACTGGTGGGGGCCAGTGAGGAACCACAACACCTGCTTTCCTCGCCGCCGTGTACACCGGCCAATACCTGAAAGAGGTCTCCATAATCGCCAGCCTGCTGGACCAGCAGGAGATCGACCGGCTGGTAGAGCTGCTGGCAGACCTGCGGCGCCGGGAGGGGCGGCTGTTCATCCTTGGGGTGGGAGGTGGAGCCGGCCACGCCTCCCATGCCGTCAACGACTTCCGCAAGATCGCCAACATCGAGGCCTACACGCCAACTGACAACGTCTCCGAGCTGACGGCCCGTGTGAACGACGACGGCTGGGAAACGGCCTTCGTGAACTGGTTGAGGGGCAGCCGGCTGGGAACCCGGGACATGGTGTTCGTCTTGTCCGTGGGTGGCGGCGACCTGGAGCACAACATCAGCCCGAATCTCGTTCGTGCACTGGAGCATGCGCGGCAGGTCGGGGCGACGATCTGCGGGATCGTCGGGCGCGACGGCGGCTACACGCGCAGAGTTGCCGATGCCTGCCTGGTGGTGCCCACGGTGAACCCGGCAACGGTCACACCGCACACCGAAGCGTTTCAAGCCGTCGTCTGGCATCTGCTGGTCTCGCACCCAAGCCTGCAGGCAGCCCCGATGAAGTGGGAGTCCGTCCAGGAGGGAGTGAAGGCATGAAGGTTGAGCTGCAGCCCGAGGCCAGAGCACGGTCCGTCACAGAGCTTACCGTGAAGCTCTTCGCCGACGGCGCCGACCCCGCGGCCATGCTGGCGCTGTACCAGAACCCCCTGATCCGCGGCTTCACGACCAACCCGACCCTGATGCGCAAGGCCGGCATCAGCGACTACCGGGCGTTCGCCCGGGAGATCCTGCAGGCGATCCCCGACCGTCCCATCTCGTTCGAGGCCTTCTCAGACGAGTTCGACCAGATGGAGCGCCAGGCGATGGAGATCGCCGGGTGGGGCCCCAACGTCTGCGTCAAGATCCCCGTCACCAACACGCGGGGAGAATCGTCCTATCCCCTGGTTGAACGCCTGGCTCGCCGCGGCGTCAAGGTGAACGTCACCGCCATGCTGGCCCTGGATCAGGTCCAGCACGCCCTCCCGGCGCTATCGGAGGCGTCATCTGCATACGTCTCGGTGTTCGCGGGCCGGGTGGCCGACACAGGACGCGATCCTGTCCCCCTCATGGCGGCGGCCGTGGAGTTGCTCCGGCCGTATCCCAACATCGAACTCATCTGGGCCAGCCCGCGGGAACTGCTGAACATCTACCAGGCCGACGCCATCGGCTGCCACATCATCACCGCGACACACGACATCCTGAACAAACTGCACCTGATCGGCAAGGACCTGCACGCGTTCTCGCTGGAGACCGTGAAGATGTTCTACGACGACGCCCAGAAGGCGGGCTACACCCTTTAGATGATCCTGACCCGCGCACCCCTGCGCATCCCCCTCGGCGGCGGGGGCACAGACCTGCCCTCCTACTACTCGCAGTACGGTGGCTTCGTCCTGAGCGCCGCCATCAACAAGTACGTCTACATCAGCATCAACCGTCCTCAGGTGGACGACCTGATCCGGGTCAAGTACTCCAGGTCCGAGACCGTGGAGAGCCTCGAGGAGGTTCAGCACGAGCTGGTGCGGGAGGCGATGCGCCTCACTGGCGTTGAGCGCGGGGTCGAAATCGTCTCTATGGCCGATGTGCCAGCCGGAACGGGGATGGGCTCCTCTGGGAGCTTCGTCGTTGGGCTGCTTCGCGCATTCCATGCCCTCAGGCGCGAATACGTTCCTCCTCACCAACTTGCTGAGGAAGCCTGCCGCGTTGAAATCGAGATGGCGGGCAGCCGGGTGGGCAAGCAGGATCAGTACGTGGCCGCGTTCGGTGGCATCTCGGCCTTTGACATTTCTCGGGACGGTCAGGTGACCGCCTCACGGATCAATCTCAGTAATCACCAGATAGATGAGTTCCGCAGCAATCTGCTGCTCTTTTACACCGGGATCCAGCGCCGGGCGATGGATATCCTTGAGGACCAGACCCGGGACACCGCGCAGGCGAACCCGGACGTCATTGACAGCCTCCACCGGACAAAGGAACTGGGATTGCAGGTCAAGGAGGCGCTGGAACAGGGCGATCTCGATCGATTCGGAGAGCTCACAGACGTGCACTGGCAGAACAAGAAGCGTAGGTCGGGCAAGATCAGCGACGCCCGAATTGATAAGTGGTACGAGCTGGCGCGTGAAAACGGCGCCGTGGGCGGCAAGCTCATCGGCGCCGGTGGAGGGGGCTTCCTCCTCTTCTACTGTCCTAACACCTGCAAAGGGAGGCTCCGCCAGGCGATGGCGGTGGAAGGGCTGCGCGAGATGCCCTTTGACTTCGACTTCGAGGGCGCGAAGGTCCTCGTAGACTTCTGACCGCGCCGCAGCCTCAGGGGAAGAGCCAACTGATCAGACAGGGGAGACCGGCATGCCAGACATGACTGAACGATGGAGGAAACAGGCCGAGGGCTGGCTCCTGGAGAGTGCGCGGGTCAAGGAGCGGCTAAGCCGTGAGAGTGCGGGCCGGCTCCTGGAAGCGGCCATGGCAATGGCTGATTGCCTGCGGTCCGGCGGTAAGAGCCTCCTATCCGGAAACGGCGGCAGCGCCGCCGACTGTCAGCACATCGCCGGCGAACTCATCGGACGCCTGGGCCCTGGCCGCGACCGGAACCCGCTGCCGGCCGTGGCCCTCACTACTGACTCATCGATCCTCACATCCGTGGGCAACGACTACGGCTTCGAGCACGTATTCGCGCGCAAGGTGGAGGCCCTGGGAGCCAGCAACGACCTGCTCATTCTCCGGGATGATGGTGGCATGAAAACACTTAGAGCTTTCTCCAATTGCTGCCTCCTTTCTCTGAGAAGGCAGCATATGCCAGCCGACCAAATTACCAAGTTATTCGTGGGACACCACACTAGTTGAGACGGAGCTGAGAGGAGTGTTCACGCAGTGGCGGAGGATAACGCCGGAATTGGCAGAGTATTCGTTACGGGTGGGGCTGGCTTCATTGGCAGCCACCTTACAGACAGGTTATTGAGCGGCGGCAACCGGGTTACTGTCTATGATAACCTGGTTTCGGGCCAGAAGAGGTGGATTGAGCATCACCTGGGAGAATCAAGTTTTCGTTTCGTTAAGGCCGACCTCCTCGACTTTGAGACGCTGGTGAAAGAGATGCAGGGCCACAATGTTGTGTGGCACCTGGCGGCTAACACGGACATCATCGGCGGCAACCAGAATACTGACCTGGACCTGAAGAATGATGTTATCGCCACGTATAATGTGCTGGAGGCAATGCGCAAGAACGGCATCAACGAGATTCTCTTTTCCTCCACCGCCTGCGTCTATGGTGATGTCCCGCTGGAGCCCCTCCGGGAAGACTACGGTCCATTGCTGCCCATCAATCTGTACGGGGCGGGCAAGCTGGCCTGCGAGGGCTATCTCTCTGCCTATTCTCATCTCTTCGGTATCCGGGTCTGGATATTCAGGTTCGGGAACGTGGTCGGGGCCCGGATGGGGCACGGTGTCATCTATGACTTCATCCAAAAACTGCGCAAGGACCCTGGAGAGCTGGAGGTACTTGGTGACGGTAATCAGGAGAAGAATTTCCTCCTGGTGGAGGACTGTATCGACGGTATGCTGTGTGCTTTTCGAAAATCCGCCGAACAGTGTGGCCTGTTTGTCCTGGGATGCGACCGCACCATCAGAGTATCCGAGATTGGCTCGATAGTCGTCGAGGAGATGGGGCTGAAGGAAGTGAGGTTCAGGTTCACCGGCGGTGCAAGGGGCTGGCCCGGCGATGCCCCGTACATCATGTTTGATACCGGCAAGGTGCGGAAGCTCGGCTGGCAGGCAAAGCACGATTCACACGAGGCGGTTCGTATCGCTGTCAGGCGTCTGTTGGAGGACCCGCGAAAGGCTAAGGTGCTTAGCGGGGGTGAGGAACGTTTACCCACGGTTCAGATTCGGAGTACGAGTTGGCGAACCATCAGGTGAGTACTATATGCCTGTGGCATCTTGGGTCCGTGTATTCGGCCTGTCTGGCTGACCCTGGCTGTCACGTCGTGGGAGGGGGACCGAGATCGCAAACCGCAAGGAATCTCAACTGTGGTCCTCCTTTTGAGCCGGGCTGGAGGAGTTGCTCAGGGCCAACCTAGCCGCCGGCGGGCTGACTTTCACCGTAGCTCTTTCGCCTATTCTGGCAGCCGCAGACGAATGGCTGAACGCCTGGAGGAGGAGGCTGTGATTATCGTTAGCATGGCGAGAGAGCATCAAGCGGCGGAACCCTTCCACGCATGTGGATGTTGCATACAGCCCGGAGAACCCCAGGCGTGCCTCACAGTCGGCTTTTTGGCCTAACCTACAAGGCAGGCACCAGCACCTTGCGCCGCTCCGCGGAAGCGGAGATTAAATCAAGGATCTCGCCTCAGTGTAGTGCAGGGCCCGGAACTACGGCCAGTCGGTGGTGATGACCAGCGCATCGCTGCCGTTGGCAACCTCGTACGGGTCATCAGGAAAAGGAACTCCCGTGAAGCCTGATTTCGTCACCGTCGGCCCTCGGGTGGTGGGCCTTGATGATTGCCCGCTCGAGTCAGGTCGGCCATGAAGAAACCATTCGTCATTGATGCCAGGAACATGCTGGATGCAGACCACCTGGCCGGCCTGGGTTTCATCTACTCGGGTGTAGGTAGAGGGGACTAGCTCGGTGACCGGCGCTGGGAGTGAAAGCAATAGGCACCGTCCCCCGGCGTGCCGCGTGACACCGGCCGTTTCCAAGGGCAATAACAGAATGAAAATCGCGTACATCTATGATTCCGTGTACCCATACAACAAGGGTGGTCTGGAAAGGCGGATCTGGGAGTTCTCCACCCGGCTAGCCCAGCGAGGACATGTGGTGCACATTTTCGCCCCCAGGTTCTGGGAGGGTGACACTCACATCGTCAAGGAGGGTGTTCACCTGCACGGCGTCTGCGGGGCTCCGCGGAAGCGTTTCGTCCATGGCCGGCGTACTATTGACGAGCCCATGCATTTTGCTCTCAGGCTTGTCCTGCCTCTGCTGTCCGGGGAGCGCTTTGACATAATCGACTGCCCGAACTTCCCCTATTTCCCGTGTTACTCGGCGAAACTGTCCTCGCTACTGAGGCGGATTCCGCTGGTGATAAGCTGGTTCGAGGTATGGGACAGGTACTGGTACGAGTACCTGGGTAAGATAGGCGTCTTCGGGCAGATTATCGAGCGGCTGACGGTAAGGCTCCCACAGCGGATGATTGTGGAGACGGCGGAGACGAAGCAGGCACTGACGCGCTGGGGGTTCCGCCCCGGCCGGATCGACATCGTACCCAGCGGTCTGAACTTCAACCGGATACAGACGGTCGCTCCGCCGGCATCCGGCCAGGACAGGGCCGACATCATTTACGTGGGCAGGTTGGTAGATTACAAAGGTGTGCACAACATCATTGCGGCAGTCGCGCATCTGAAAAAGATGGGCAAGAGTGTAACGGCCAGCATCGTGGGAGACGGGCCAGAGCGTGAGGCCCTTAAGACATTGTGCCGGGACCTTGGAGTTGAGCCTCGCATAAGATTCTACGGACGTGTGGAAGAAGAAGAGAGGGTCATATCCCTTATGAAGGGCGCCAGGGCGTTCATCTATGCTGCAACTCCCCTCGGAGGCTGGGCACTGACTCCGCTCGAAGCAAATGCCTGCGGCCTACCTGTCATTAGCGCCCGGTCCGGTTCCGTGGGGAAGAATGATGTTGTGTCAGACGGTTTCAACGGCCTGCTCACGGACGGCGAAGCGCCAGAGCTGCTGGCCGAGAAAATCCTTCTGCTGACGGAAGACGAAAGGCTCCGGGAGAAGCTCAGAGCCAATGCTCTGGAGAATGCCCGGCGGTTCGACTGGGACAACCAGACAGACCTAGTAGAGAGAGTCTATCAAGATTGCTTGTGGGCGAGAAAGAAAGACACCAAGGTCGCGGCAAGATGACGAAGACAGCCCTCATAACTGGCATAACTGGGCAGGATGGTGCCTACCTAGCGCAGCTCCTGCTTAGCCAGGGCTACAGGGTGGTGGGAGTCTTCAGGAGGGTATCAACTCCCAACTTCTGGAGGCTTTGTGCGCTCGACGTTTTCGATAAAGTTGAACTGATGCCAGCCGACCTGATGGACCAATCTTCACTGATGCAGGCGGTGAGGGCATCTGAGCCGGACGAAGTCTATCATCTGGCGGCCCAAAGCTTCGTCGGTTCTTCCTTCGACCAGCCGATAGCCACCGCTGAGATTACGGGTCTGGGTGTCCCCCGGATTCTGGAAGTCATCAAGCAGTTGAACCCCAGGATGAAGTTTTACCAGGCGTCCACAAGTGAGCTCTTCGGCAACGGCAACTCAAGGGCGCAGTCGGAGGACACTCCGTTCCGTCCTGTCAGTCCCTACGGCGCCGCCAAGCTTTTCGGCTACTGGGTCACACGTATCTACCGCGAAGCCTACGGCATCTTTGCCTGTAACGGTATTCTCTTCAACCACGAATCACCGTTGAGAGGGCTGGAGTTCGTTACCAGAAAGATAACGAACTCGGTTGCCCGCATCGCACTGGGTCTTCAAGAAGAGCTGCGGTTGGGCAACCTGGAGGCAAAGCGGGACTGGGGATATGCGCCGGACTACGTAGAGTCGATGTGGCTCATGTTGCAGCAGGACAATGCGGACGACTACGTGGTGGCCACCAATGAGACTCACACGGTGCGGGACTTTGTCCAGAAGGCCTTTGCGGTGGTCGGCCTGGACTGGGAGAAACATGTCAGGATAGACAGGCGCTTCATCCGGCCGATAGACGTGAACTACCTGCAAGGCGACTACACCAAGGCCAAGGAGGAGCTTGGGTGGGAGCCCAAGGTGAGGCTGGACCAGCTTGTCGAGATAATGGTCAAAGAAGATATCAACCGCTGGGAAAGGGTCCTGCGAGGAGAGCATTTTGCCTGGGATGCTACCGCTCATCCCGATGAGAATAGATTGGTCTCCGTGTCCTGCCCAGAACGAACTGAGACAAACCGGCCTCCTATTCTTGCGAGAGGTCCGGGCTTCCGGTATGCTAAAGATGGAAAAGATAGAGGAAGTGAATGATAGAAAGAATTGAGCATAATGGTGAGCTTTTGGCATTGGTGATGCGGTCCGGGCATGGCTCGGAAGGTGTCAGTTTCATCACGGACGACAGTAGCTCCCTACAGCTTGGCGTAATCATGCACAGAGCCGGGTATCAGGTTAGGCCGCACGTCCACCGGCGTCGAACGATAACCGTGCAGCGGGTGCAGGAAGTGCTCCACGTAGACCGCGGCAGTATCCGGGCCAGGTTTTATGATGATGCCGGTAGCGAGATTGCCAGTACTGACGTCAATTGCGGGGATACTATCCTGCTGGCTTCGGGCGGACACGGCTTTGAGATGCTTGAGGATGCCAGGATTATTGAGGTGAAGCAGGGGCCATACCTGGGCGTCGGTGAGGACAAGGTACGCCTTGCTGAGTAGCCTGAAGCAGAGCCAGCTTCACTGACAGAGGGTGTCTTCGTGCCAGAAACAGCAAACTTGCCGCAGCACAGTACCCGGGAGACATGCCGGGTTTGCGGTTCCGCAGAACTAAGCCCGCTCTTCTCATTGGGGGATATCTACGTTTCGGACTTTATCCCTGAGCCGCACGCAAGGGCAATAAGAACACCGCTGGAACTTGTTTATTGCGACAACTGCACCCTCGTCCAGCTCCGCCACACCGGTCCGCAGGAGCTGCTTTACACACGGCACTACTGGTACCGCTCCGGCATCAATCCCGTCATAAGCCGGGACTTGCAGGAGATTGCCCAGATTGGCCAGAGAATGCTGGGCCTTAAGGACGCGGACATAGTACTCGACATCGGTGCTAACGACGGTACAATGCTAAAGTACTACCCGGAAAGCCTGGTGAGAGTAGGCTGTGAGCCGGCACTCAATCTCATTCCCGAGCTGAGAAAAGTCACACCCTGGGTAATAGAGGATTTCTGGACATACGAGAACTGGCGCAAGCTGATGGGTGACAAGAAGGCCAGGTTCGTGACGGCCTTTGGCATGCTCTACGACATGGAGGACCCTGGCCAGTTTGTCAGAGACGTGGCGAGGGTACTCGAAAGGGACGGGGTATTCGTGGCACAGCTTATGTGCCTGCGGCCTATGCTGGAGAAGAATGACCTGGGCAACATCTGTCACGAGCACCTAGAGTACTACTCTTACGATTCACTGAAATACCTGTTCGAACATAACGGGTTGGAGATTTTCGGGGTTGAAGAGAACGACATCAACGGGGGCAGCTACCGGCTGTTCAGTCGTCACTTTGGCCGAGGAAGCATAGACTACGACGAGAAATACACTAGGCAGGACTTCATTGACTTCTACAACCGCCTGCTGGAGACGAGGCGGGCGTGCGTGAGCTTTGTACGGCAGGAAACGGGGAGGGGGCAGAAGATCTATGCCTACGGGGCCTCAACCAAGGGCAATACCATTCTCCAGTTTTACGGGCTGGACCACCGTCTGATTACGGCCGCGGCGGATAAAGACCCGCGCAAGTGGGGCAAGTACACAGTCGGCAGTCTCATACCGATAGTCAGTGAAGAAGAAGCCAGAAAAGAGGCCGACTATTTCCTGGTGCTCCCCTGGGCCTTCTTTGCCACCTTCTACGAGAGGGAAAGGGCGTGGATGGAGCGAGGTGGCAAGTTCATTGTGCCTCTGCCCAGGTTTCGGGTTGTCGGTGCCGATGATCCCGCCTGAGCTTTACCGCAGCATAGTCGACGTTCTGCCGATTCTGTGCGTTGACCTTGTGATAGAGGAAGATGGACAGTATCTGCTGGTCAAGCGGACGAAGGAGCCATTGAAGGGCCGGTGGTGGGTGCCTGGTGGTCGGGTCCTAAAAGATGAGGCGATAGCGGAGGCGGCGAGGCGCAAGGCCAGGGAAGAGTTGGGGGTTGAAGCTCAAGTTACAGGTGTTCTTGGCTACTATGAGGACCAGTACGAAGAGAACGAGTTCGGCCTAGAGAGCGGTACCCACACGGTGAGTATCGTTGTCCTGGTCAGGCTGGCCTCGATGGATATCAGACTTGATGCCCAGAGCTCGGCCTGGAAACTCGCTGATGCCCTGCCGGAAGGCTTCAAGGTCAGACCATTTGTACAAGGTTGATATTTCTCCGACACCAACCCGTCGGACGAACTCACTACGCCGCTGACGTCACCTCCTCGCCTGGAGCCGCCTCAGACTCTCGGCTCTGACAAACGGCGGAAGCTCCTTGATCCCGAGCGGTTCGCGCGGCGCCTGTGACGGCTTGCGCCCGGACAGCCGGTAGCCCTGGTGACTGCGGTGCCGGCTCTGTTTGTCCCGAAATCCCGGCTGGAGTCCGAGGGATGATCCTCCTGCTTCCAGCAGGGACCGAAACTCTGGTGTTAACACTACGACCAAACAGGATGACATAGAGTCGCTGCACGGTGATTGCAGATATTGCGAGAGTCAAAGAAGTCTCCTCCGTGACGGGAAGGTGAGACACCGATTGGAGGAACTGACGATGCCTGGGGATAGAAAGTGCGTTTATGTCGCGATGGCTTGTGACCTCATTCATCCGGGGCACCTGAATGTTATCCGTCGGGCGCGAGAACTTGGGCGCGTCATCGTCGGCCTGCTGACGGATCGAGCCATTGCCAGCTACAAACGGCTTCCATATATGACCTATGAGCAGCGAAAAGAGGTAGTGGAGAACATTAAAGGGGTAGAGCAGGTAGTCCCTCAGGACACGCTTGACTATGTGCCAAATCTTCGGCGGCTCAAGCCGAACTACGTGGTCCACGGTGACGACTGGCGTGAAGGAGTGCAGAAGAAAGTCCGACAGCGCGTGATCGAGGTACTCACCGAATGGGGGGGCCAGCTGGTGGAAGTACCCTACACCGATGGGATCTCGTCAACCCAACTCCACCAGCAGATCAAGCGCTCCGGGGTCATGCCTGAGCAGCGGCTGGGGCATCTCCGCCGCTTACTTGATGCAAAGCTCATAGTAAGGGTCATGGAGGCCCACAGCGGGCTAACTGGCCTACTGGTGGAGAGTGTTCGGCTGCAGGCAGATTCCAGCGTTCGCGAGTTTGATGCCGTGTGGCTAAGCAGCCTTACTGACTCCACGAACAAGGGCAAACCAGACACCGAGGCTGTGGATCTGACGTCCCGGATACGGGTCGTCAACGAGATCCTCGAAGTAACGACGAAACCCATCATCTACGACGGAGATACTGGCGGACAGCCACAGCACTTCGCATTCATGGTGCGCACTCTGGAGCGACTCGGCGTATCGGCGGTTGTGGTGGAGGACAAGGTGGGTTTGAAGCGCAATTCCCTTTACGGAACTGAGGTATTTCAGGAGCAGGCCCCGATTGAGGATTTTGCCGAAAAGATTCGGATCGGCCGGAAGGCAGGAGTGACTGAAGAGTTCATGATCGTGGCGCGGATCGAAAGCCTCATCCTGGACAAAGGGATTGAAGACGCCCTGCGACGGGCTGAAGCGTACATCCACGCAGGTGCGGGGGGGATTCTGATTCACAGTTACAAGAAGGATCCGACCGAGGTCCGGGAGTTCTGCGCTTTGTACAGGCGCCTCTCGCATGTGGTTCCGCTCTTTGCGGTCCCCACGAGCTACAACACCGTGACTGAGAGCGAATTGGCAGAGTGGGGAGTGAACGTGGTCATCTACGCCAATCATCTGCTGCGCAGCGCCTATCCTGCGATGCTTCACACTGCCCGCTCGATTCTTGAGTACGGGCGTTCCTTTGAGGCAGACAAGCAACTCATGTCCATCAAAGATGTACTTGCTCTCATCCCTGAAGGTGATTGGGGATGATTAGTCCGAGGTCCTTCTGTGACGAACTCTTCCATAACGGCGTGGGGTTCGTCTCCGGGGTCCCGGACTCCCTCCTCAAACACTTTTGCTCCCATGTGGAGGCGACGCTCCCGTCGCGCCTCCACGTGATTAACGCCAACGAAGGAGCCGCCGTCGCGGCGGCGGTCGGCTTCTACTTAGGAACGGGGAAGCTGGGGTTGGTGTATCTGCAGAATTCCGGGCTAGGCAACGCGGTCAATCCACTGGTGTCGCTGGCCGATCGGGAGGTGCATTCAATCCCCTTGGTCCTCCTCATAGGGTGGCG
>Ga0194126_10010352_pt1 | contig 12231 bp, 9 predicted proteins | sample TA2KigC150mmetaG_FD_148641 | JGI IMG/M metagenome (GOLD analysis project Ga0194126, IMG submission 148641) | Freshwater microbial communities from Lake Tanganyika, Tanzania - TA2015035 Kigoma Deep Cast 150m | ecosystem: Environmental > Aquatic > Freshwater > Lake | place: Tanzania: Lake...
ATGAATTCTATGTCTTCAAACCCTGCCTCTCCCAGAATTACAAACCTATTATTCAGAAGACCCTCGGAACCAAGGAGATCAAGATGGTCTATGCCATGGAAGGAGAGGGTTCGACAAAGAATATCCCGGTCTCGTTGCAGGAGAAATCGAAATTCATCCTCGAAGAAGAAGAGATCATCCGGCTTGCCCAATGGGGTGTGATCATCGAAGAACATTATTCGAAGAGGGCGGGCAACTATACACCCATGGATATCGAATGGGCGAAGGACGGAATCACGCAACAGCTCTTCGTCCTCCAGGCGAGGCCAGAGACGGTGAAGTCACAGCGTAACATGAATGTCCTCGAGACCTATGTCTTGAAAGAGAAGGGAAGGGTTCTGGCGCAAGGGAGAAGCGTCGGCGAGAAGATCGGCGCTGGACCTGTCCATGTCCTCTCCAGTTCAAAGGAGATCGATCAGTTCAAAAAGGGCGAGGTGCTGGTAACCCAGATGACCGATCCGGACTGGGAACCCATTATGAAGATCGCTGCAGGCATCGTCACCGACCGGGGAGGCCGGACCTGCCATGCGGCCATCATCAGCCGGGAACTGGGCATTCCCTGTGTGGTGGGGACCGGTAACGGGAGTGAGAGTCTTGGAGATTACCGGAGCGCCACGGTCTGCTGTGCCGAGGGGGAGACCGGGTTAGTCTATGAGGGGATCCTCGACTATGAAGTGAAACGTTTTGACATGAAACACTTGGAGAAGCCCCACACCAAGATTATGATGAATGTAGGAGATCCGGACAATGCCTTCCATCTCTCATTCATCCCCAATGACGGAGTGGGTCTGGCAAGGCTGGAATTCATCATCAACAATGTCATCCGGATCCATCCCATGGCCTTGGTTCAGTTCGATTCATTGAACGATGATCATATCAGAAAGGAGATCGAGCAGTTGACCGTGGGTTACGAGGACAAGAAGGCTTTTTTCGTCGACCGGTTGGCCCAGGGGGTGGCCAAGATCGCTTCGGCCTTCTATCCCAGGGATGTGATCGTCCGGATGAGCGATTTCAAGACAAACGAGTACGCCAATCTCATCGGAGGGAGCCGGTTCGAGCCTGTGGAGGACAATCCCATGATCGGTTATCGGGGGGCCTCACGCTACTACGATGAGGATTATCAGGAGGGGTTTGGCCTCGAATGTCTGGCGATGAAGAAGGTCCGGGATGAGATGGGGCTGACCAATGTGAAGTTGATGATCCCGTTCTGCCGGACCGTGGAAGAGGGGAGACTGGTCATCGCGGAGATGAGGAAATACGGTTTGATACAGGGGCGCAACGACCTCGAGATCTATATGATGTGTGAAATCCCCAGCAATGTGATCCTGGCGGATGAATTCAGTGAGGTTTTTGACGGATTTTCGATCGGGTCAAACGACTTGACACAGCTCATTCTGGGGTTGGACCGCGATTCAGAGAAGGTCGCCCGCCTCTTTGATGAAAGAGATCCTGCGGTCAAGAAGATGGTCCAGTGGGTGATCGAAAGGGTGAAGAAGAACGGCCGGAAGATCGGCATCTGCGGGCAGGCTCCGAGCGATTATCCCGAATTTGCGGAATTTTTAGTCCGGTGCGGCATCGATAGCATCTCCCTCAATCCGGACACAGTCATCAAGACCACGGAGAGGATCTTGCAGGTCGAGAAAGAACTGGGGATTCCGAGAAGGAAAGAGCCTGAAAAGAAGGCCTTAGCGGCCAGTTAAGTTTTGAATCCTAAATTTCAAATGACAAACTTCAAATGCCAAATCAAATCCAAAGTCTCAATGTCAAAGAGTTCAGTTTTGGGTTTTGACATTTGAACTTAAGATTTCAACAAGTGAAAATCCTCCTTCACATCTGTTGTGCCAACTGCGCTATTTCTCCCATTGAAAAAATAAGAGAAGAAGGGAATGAAGTCGTTGGCTATTTCTTTAATCCCAACATTCATCCTTATCAGGAATATCAGAAAAGGCTGGACGCCCTGAAGCAATATTCGGATAAGGGAGGATTAAAAGTCATTTATCGGGATGAGTATCTACTGGAGGAATTTTTGAGAAATGTATCTCATCGCGTCAAAGAAAGATGTCAATATTGCTACTCTCTCCGGCTCGAGGCAGCGGCACAGGAGGCAAAGCATAAGGGTTTCGATGCTTTTTCAACCACCCTTCTTGAAAGCGGCCATCAAAATCATGCTCTAATTAAAGAAACGGGGGAGCGTGTGGCAAAGGAGATTGGAATTCCCTTCTATTATGAAGATTTTAGACAAGGGTGGAAGAGGGGCGTGGAAGTTTCCAAGGCGATGGGACTCTATCGCCAGCAATACTGCGGTTGTATTTATAGTGAGAAGGAAAGGTTTTTAAAAGAAAACAAAATGTCAAATGACAAAGTTCAAATGTCAAATAAAGTTCAAAGTTCAAATGAAATAAAAAAATCAAACGAAAGGGTTTTTGATTTAGAGGAGAGGACTGGCAGGTTTGGAGAAATGATTGTTGAGTTTGTGAAAACTCTTGAGAGGAATGAAATCAATCGGCCGCTCATTGGTCAGTTGGTAGACGCCGGTACGAGTGTCGGCGCGAATTACATGGAAGCAGACGGAGCGGAATCGAAGAAAGATTTTAGGCATAAGATCGCAATTTGCAAGAAAGAAGCAAAAGAAACAAAGCACTGGCTAAGGATGATTCGAAAGGCAAATCCTCACAAGGCAGCAGAGTGCCAAAGACTCTGGCAAGAGGCTCATGAGCTGGCGCTTATTTTTTCTTCAATCATTCTGGCGAAGAAGAGTTGAAATTCTGACATTTAATCATTCAGGGTTTGACATTAATATGGTGTCTGAGCTTTGACATTTGAAATTCATTTTGTACGGTGTTAGTCGTTTGACATTCCTTTGAACTTTGAAATTTGACATTTGAAATTAGGATTGAAGGCAATATGTTCGGATTGGGCGCGTTGGGCAAATTACTCATCCTTTTGGGCGTCTTTATTGTTTTGATGGGCCTGCTTCTGATGGCCGGCGATAAAATCCCATGGGTCGGGAGGCTTCCTGGAGATATCGTCATTAAAAAGGAGAAGTTTACCTTCTATTTTCCCCTCGCCACCTGCATCCTCATCAGCCTTCTCATCACAATATTCTTTGCTCTGTTCCGGAAATAATGCCACCCAATCCGCAATCCCTGATTTTTATAATTGACATCCAACCCAGTTAGGTCTAAAAAATAACACTTCTCGAATCTCTGGAAACCGAGAGAAAGGGTGAGCTTTCCATCCTTGGCTATTGCAATTATTTCAGAATTCTGATATTCTGAATTCAGATAGAATATGGGAGGATTAAAATGCAGATCATGAAGCCGTTAACCACAGAAATCAAGTCTCGTGGTCAGTTAACCATTCCCAAGAGAATAAGGGGCATGGGTTATCTTGAAGAAGGGCAAGTCGTTTCGATCATTCCAGTCGGTGACTCCGTCATTATTACGCCTAAAAGGCTTGAACTGGAAGAGGCAAGAAGAGAGATAAGAAAATTGCTGAAAACAACGGGGATTTCCGAAGAAGAGCTACTGAAAGGACTTCAAGAAGAACGAGAAAAACTATATCAAGAAACCTATGCCAAAAAGAATCGTTAGAGTTTTTCTCGATTCAAATGTCATCCTCTCTGGCCTCCTTTCTGAGAAAGAGGCACCGCGCACCATTCTTGACTTATTAACCCTTAAACTTCCCTTTCTTGTTGGTTCAACAGGAAGATATAATCTTATTGAAATTGAACGAAATTTAGAAAAGAAGATGCCTGAGATACTTTCTGTGTATAAGAGATATCTACCTAAGTTGCATCTCAAAATCATCCACTTGCCTCGACAAGAAGAGTTAAGGGAATTTTCTGGAAAGATTGCGAATAAGGATGTCCCGGTTCTTGTTTCAGCCATCCAAAGCAAGGCAGACTTTCTTGTGACAGGGGATAAACAGCACTTTGGGAAAATGAAGGACCTCGACAAATATCCATTTCATGTCGTGACCCCTTCAGAATTCATTGATTCTGTTCTTCCTGAGATTCTAAAAGGACTCGAAGAAAAAGAATAAATAAAGGTTGGCTCCCCTTACGCTTGACGCCTGACGGTTTCTGAAATGGCGCAGGATAGGTTGGAAGAATGTGTGTGGAGCCCCCATGGGAAAGGTTTGAGACATTCAAAAGCCGAATGGGAGACGACATCCCAGCCAACAGCGAATGGATTTCTCTGCCGGGAGCTGTGGGGTCAGGCATCGATAATTCGGTATTGGCGTAAATCTTAGGTATCATCCATCAAAAAAGTTGGCGTATTCGAATGCGGATTTCGGATTGCGGCCTCCGGCTCAGGCGCCGCCCCAGAGGGGCTTCTGCCCCGGAGGGAAAGCCCTCTGGCTCGGAGAGATTGCGGAATTGAAACCGCTTGAAAACAAATCTTCCAAATGCGGATTGCGGAATTAATACAAAACAAATGGATGAGTTATTGGTTAAATAGTTGAGTCGTTACGTAGTAGTTGACTTCATTTTGAAGTCAAGAACTCCAATCCCTCTGACTGGCCGGCAACGTGCGCTGCTGACTTCTTAAAGCTTGCCAATTCCCCTTTTTTTTTGTATCATCCTTCTATAGGAAGTACGATCTCGTCGTTATTTTAAAAGGAAGTAGAGGTTTGTTATGACCATTACAGATCGAATTGAGATTAACCCTAAGGTTATGATGGGCAAACCAGTCATACGGGGGACCCGAATTCCGGTGGAACTTATTCTCAGAAAGCTAAGCGAAGGAGCGAAAGAAAGAGAACTTTTAGAAGCCTATCCCAGGCTCACCAAAGAAGATATCCAGGCTGCTATTCGATATGCAGCGGACACTTTGGCTCATGAGGAAACGGTCATCTTGAGCACTTCCAGACAAGCAGCCAGGAAATGACGATGCGCTTCCTTGCCGATGAAAGCTGCGACTTCGCTGTGGTCCGAGCCCTCAGGAGAGCTGGATTTGATGTCCTTTGTATTTCAGAGAGTTCTCCAAGAACCGAGGACTCGGAGGTCATAAGACTTGCTCTCCATGAAGGGAGAATCTTATTAACAGAAGACAAGGATTTTGGTCGGTTAGTCTATTCCCACGGTCAAGATACGCTGGGTGTGATTTTCCTTCGATTCCCAACTTTTGCTCGCAGGGAGATATCAAGAGATGTTCTCAATTTGGTGAAGCAGCAAGGCGAAAAATTAGTTGGCTCCTTTGTTACTGTCCAACCCGGTCGTATCCGTATTAGCCACAAGCCTTAAAGGGGATGGATAAAGATTTGGGGTCAGACTTAAAGATTGAGATACGGGGGGCATCCCTAAAAAAGTTGGCACTGCCCTGAAGCGCAGCGCGTAGGGCAAAGAACGAAGCGAGCAGATTAAAGCTCCAAACGAGTCATTAGGTTATTGCGTAATTCGATCTCAGAGTCGTTGGATAGTGGTTGACTGAATTATTCAGTCAATTGTGGCAGGGTTCAAACCTCAAATCTAAACCATTGGGTCTGACTGGCCGGCAAGGTGCGCTGGCAAGCGCACAACAGAAGAAGAAATCTACCCTTCCCGGAAGCCCCATTTTTTGAGGTGCTTTCTTTTTTCAGTCAAGAGCATGAAACAGGGTTGTAAACCTGCCTATCATTGGAACAATTCTTTATTTGGAATTATCAGACATGAGACACGAACAGAGAGAACGGTTATCAGGTGGCCACTTCCTTAATAATCTCCACCAGCACTTTCGTTCCAAACCTCAGATTCTCCAGGTCGATGCGTTCGTTGTTTGCGTGGACATTCATCAACTCTTTTTCTGTCAATTGGAAGGGACAGAAGTCGTAGGTGAGGATTCCTTTCTCCCTTAAGAAGCGGCTGTCGGTGGCGCCGGGAAGAAGAAAGGGGACGACCGGACAGCCGGGATGATTCTTCGAGGCAAACTTTTCAATCGCCCGATAAAGCTCTGAATCGAGGGAAGAGGGGGGAAGGGATTCGCTCTCTGAAATGACCTCCACCTCAATTTCATCTCCCACTCTACGCTTGACCTCTTTTAGAAATTCCTCTTTGTTTGTGCCGGGGATGAGCCGGCAGTCGAGGGTGGCAGTGGATTCCGAAGGGATGACATTGGCTTTGCTTCCGGCTTGAAGCATGGTGAGGGAGATGGTATTTCTCATCATGGCATTGAAGATCGGGTTGGAGGTCAACCAGGTGGAGAAGGTGGAGTCGCTGAGCCCTTTCTCGATGTCTTCAAACAGAGGCCTCTCATAAGAAGGCTGTTTCGGAGCCATCTTATAGAAATATTCTTTTACCGTGGGGATAATGTGAAAGGGGGTCTCCCATCTCGTGAGGGTCTCGAGGCCTCTGATGAGCTTCACATTCGGGTTGTCCGGATGGGGCATGGAGCCATGGCCTGGCGTGCCTCTGGCCTTTAGTCTGATCTGGAAGATGACCTTCTGGCCATTGGAGATGGCATAGCGGTCAGGGGAACCATCCTCGTTAAGAATAACATGTCCCCCTTCATTGAGGGCGTATTCCGCCACTCTAATAGAAGGGACATTCTCCGTAGCCCATTGAACGCCCCATCTACCGCCGGTCTCCTCATCCGCCGTTGCAAAGAAGATCAGGTCTCTTGTTAAGGATATATGTTCTCTTTTGAGGATCAGGAGGGCCATCATCTCGATGATCCCCAGCGATTTGCAGTCGAGGGTTCCGCGGCCATAGAGATATCCGTCTTTGATGACCCCTTCGAAGGGAGGAACTTCCCAACCTTGCTTCTCAACAGGGACGACATCGATATGGCTGAGAAGAAGAATGGGCCGCTTTGGTCCATCTCCTCTCAGTGTGGCCGAAACACTTCCTCTGCCGGGAATAGGTTCATATATCTCGGAAGGGATGGCTTCTTTATCAAAGATCTTTTTAAAAAACTTTGCCCCCTCTATTTCGTTGCCCGGAGGGTTGACCGTATCGATTCGGATATAATCTTGAAGATAGTGAGTGGCTTCGTTTAAAAGTTGGTCCCAATCCATAAAACCCTCCAATGGGCATTGTAAAATTAGCAATTAGCAATGATCAATGATGATCTCGCAAAAAGTCGTCTCACCGGTGAAAACCGGTGTCCAGGGTTTTGTTAATTATATGATATTACTGGATGTGCTCGCTCGCTTCGCTCACTCCGCCTCCCTTCGGTCGCCCGGCTGGAGTTTACCCCGTACTTGATACGGGGCCGGAATGACGATCTTTAACTTTTTTCGACTTTTTACAAATCCCTCATAAAAGGGAAATCGAAAAAATACACTGCTCATTTTGCATTTTGCAATTTCCAATTTGCAATGTTCTTTTTCAGTCTTCACCAAAGACCGACACGATCCTGAATTGATTCACATCCACCAATCCCTTGTCCGTGATCTTCAACTCCGGAATGACAGGCAGGGAAAGGAAAGAAAGGGTCATCAAGGGGTCTGGAAGTTTGCACCCGAGGTTCCTTATTACTCGTTGCAAGCTCTCCAACTTTCGGTAGACTTGAGAGACCGGTTCATCAGACATCAAACCGGCGATCGGCAGGGGAAGGTCTGCAATCACCTTTCCCTCCGAGACAACGGCCAATCCTCCGCCCATCTTTCTGATTGTTTCAACAACCTTTAACATATCCTGATCGTTCGTTCCAATGATGACGAGGTTGTGGGAATCGTGGGCGATTGTTGATCCGATGGCTCCTCTCTTTAACCCGAATCCCTGAACAAAGCCGATTCCAATATTTCCTGTGGCCCAATGCCTTTCGACCACGGCTATTTTGAGGATATCCTCTTTAAGGCCGGGATAAGCCACTCCATCTTTTAAAATGATTTTCTTCATCACTTTCTTGGTGACAATTTGATCCGGAATCAATTGGATGACTTTGGCGATGGGTTCTGTGCTTCGGACAACGAGGGAGTCCGCCTTGAGAGGCTTTATCCGAAAAGATTGCTTTCGCTTAATTTTTACCGATGCCGATGGAACGATCGAGCTGAATAACATTTTTCCATGGTCTGACACCAGGATGCCATCTTTAAAAACTTTTTTAACCTGAAACCGACCCAGGTGATCAAAGGAGATAATGTCTGCCAGATATCCCGGGGCAATGGCTCCGATGTCATCAAGCCTGAAATATTCTGCGGTATTGAGGGTTGCCATCTGGATGGCCAGGATAGGATCGAGCCCTCTCCGGATCGCTTCTCTCACCATCGAATCGATATGGCCCTCTTCAAGAAGTTCTTTGGGATGGCGATCGTCCGTGACAAAGAAGAACCGCCTTCCGTTTTTAGAATTGACCAGAGGGAGAAGATCATTGAGATTCCTTGCGGTTGAGCCTTCTCGCACCATAATCCACATCCCGTTCTTCAATTTTTCTTTTGCCTCTTTTGGAGTGGTGCACTCGTGGTCGGAACGGATTCCTGCGGCGAGATAGGCATAAAGACCTTTTCCAGAAAGGCCGGGAGCATGGCCGTCGATTCGTCTTCCCTCTGCCATCTCAATCTTCTTCAGGACCTCCGGGTCTCTGTAGATCACACCCGGGAAGTTCATCATCTCTGCCACCCCGATCATCCAGGGTTCTTTGAAAAGAGGCTTTAAATCATTCGCCTTGAGATTGGCTCCCGCAGTCTCCATATGGGTGGCAGGGACGCAGGAGGGAAGCATCACAAGCACATTGAATGGGACTCCCTTTCCAGACTCGACCATAAAGCGGATGCCCTCTATGCCGAGGACATTGGCAATTTCATGGGGATCGATGACGGCTGTGGTCGTCCCGTGGGGCAGGACAGCCCGTGCAAATTCAGGGAGAGTCACCATGCTCGATTCGATGTGGACGTGACCGTCAATCAGTCCAGGGCAGAGAAAATCGCCCTTCACATCGATGATTTTTTTCGCTTCATAATCTCCGAAGCCAACCACGATTCCATCGAAAATAGCCACATCCTTCTTTTCAATCTCCCCCGAAAAGACATTGATGACTCTTCCATTTTTAATGAGGAGATCAACCTCTCCTTCACCTGATGCGGCCCGTATTCTTTCCTCCAGCGAGGTCATATCCGAATTCCTCCTGATGGCTTTCATAACAAATCCCTTATGGATGATCAAGGAGAGATTTCTGAAACCTAAATTGAGCGATTCACCCTATCTCACAAGGGAGGCCGAGATGCCTCCCGCCAAAGGCGAGGCTCGCCTCCGGCGGCAAACCCTTTTAGAATGCGATACATTGAAACAAAGGGCAATTGGCCATAAGGATTCACCAAACAGGTGATGATTGAACAGGCCGCTTGGTTAATTCAACCTATTAAAGGTAATCGCTCTAAAAGGCTTTTCGGCCTCCCCGCCTCCCTTGTGAGGGGTGAAAAAATTGCTCAATTTAGGTGAAAAAATCCAGAATTCCGGTAGCGTCACGGCGGGAGCGCTTTCTGTCCGATCACATCCTCCGGATCGGCGGTGATGACCAGGTTGCGTGTCGAATTTTTGCCTTTATACATTGCGTGGTCAGATAGAAAGATCAGTTCCTCCGCGCTCTGGGTGTGGATAGGATAGGCGGAAACTCCAATACAGGCGGTAATCAGGACATTCAATCCCTCACGGCCCAGGAAGAAATGTCCGGCCAGCATGGTGCGTATGCGTTCAGCGATCTGTTCGGCTGTGGTCAGGTTGGTGGCTTTAAGCAAGACAATAAACTCATCGCCGCCGTAGCGGATCACGATGTCGTCATCCCGAACGCAACGGCGAAGCACTCGCCCAACCTCCTTTAGTAGTTGGCTGCCCACCTGGTGGCCGTGAAGGTCGTTGACTCGTTTAAAATAGTCGAGGTCCAGAAACAGCACGGCGAAGGGGGCGCCCGACTCCCTGCTATTGGCGATTTCGCGGTCGATAGCCAGCGGCAGGTAGCGGGCGTTGTATAGGCCGGTCAAGGCATCCTGGAAAGCCATATTTTTAGCATTGGCGTAAAGGGAGGCGTTATGCCAGGCAAGAGCGGCGTGTCGTCCGATGAAATTAACCTCGTCGATTACCTTTGCCGGCCAAGGGTTGTCTTGCTCGTGGCGCAAAAGGATGAAGACACCCAATAACGACTCGAGATTGCGCAAGGGGGCAATCAATCCCTCGACGAAACCATTTTCAGGCAGATTCTTGAATTCCCCGTCTGGATTATTGAAAACGATTGTGTAGGCTTCACTTATATCGGCGCGTTGGCGAATCGATGGGAGAAGTTCGTCCAAAAAGAATTTAGATTCGCTCTCTTCCAAACCCAAGCGTCCCTCAATTCGTGGTGAGGTGGCGATGGATGGCCAGTCCAGATAAAACGCCGCTCGAGAGCCTGCCTCCGCAACAAGGGCGGTTAACGTTGCAGTGCGCACCCCTTCCTCCTCCAGTTGGGTCGTAATTCGCTGGCAGGCGCTATAGAGCTTCATGTAATTCCGCAGTTCCTCGTTTTCCTTGAGTAAGCGGTCTTCCTCCAGAACCCGGTGTAAGATCATCAGCATCAATTTCGGCTCGACTGGCTTGGGCAAGATTTCGGCCGCACCGGAGCGAAACGCTGCACCAGCGAAACTGAAATCCTCCAATTCGACCGAAAGAACCACCGGAGTGGCTGGCCGGACCCGCAAAACCTGAGCAATGTATCTTTGAGAATCTTCTTTGTGTGGCAGGTCGATCAGCACGAGATCGGCGGCGAAGCGGGCGAGGGTCGTTTCCAAATCGCTCAGGGCTGTGCCTTCTGCCAGATAACCGCCGTCGTTGAGGTTTTTTAAAAACCAGTCGCGCAGAAACTGATCGTCTCCGACGAATAGGATTATCTTTTTATCCGAAGCAGGCAAAATGAGACCTTCCTTAAAATTGGAACCCCTTGCCCCACTTTACAACAAAATGGGGAAAAAGTGTAACCTAAATTGAGCGATTCATCCTATCTCACAAGGGAGGCAGAGATGCCTCCCGCCAAAGGCGAGGCTCGCCTCCGGCGGCAAACCCTTTTAGAATGCGATACGTTGGACATTTGGGTAATGGAGATTGAACTTTCACCAAACAGGTGATGATGAAGCCAACCTCATGGTTGATTCAACCCATCAAAGGTGATCGCTCTAAAAGGCTTTTCGGCCTCCCCGCCCCCCTTGTGAGGGATGAAAAAATCGCTCAATTTAGGTGTAAAGATATTTTATCTGCTGCCAAGTTATTCTTTCACCTGTATTCCCTCCTTTATGTATACACTATCTTTTGAATTTTTGGAAGTAAAACTAAAGGAAGTAAACCCTGTTAGAAGGTCTGCGATCTTCAAATGGAAGGACCCACTAGGGGCTTTAAACCTTGTGTTCGCTCCCAAAGGAATTTTATCTTCATTTTAATATTACCGGATAAAAGGTTTTGATCTTAAATGAATATGTGTTAAAAAGGAACCGTAAATTCCATTTTGCGACTCAAAATGGAATGAATACCAAACCTAAGGATAAAAATGCCACTTCATCGTTCTTCCAGGGAAGAAAATTTCTACGTCATCTCAGTGATCGGGGAAGACAAGGTTGGGATTGTTTCAAGGGTGACCCAGTTTCTTTTTAAAAAGGGGGTCAATATCATCGATATCGAGCAGACCGTTGTCCATTCCCAATTTACTATGGTGCTCCTCATTCAGCCGCTTCGCTCTCCATTTCAATGGAGTGAAATCAGAAGAGGGCTCAGCCGAATCGCCCAAAAACTGGAGATGAAGATCACGATGACCCCCTTTAAAGAATTCAGGGGATTAAAACTGGCTGACTCCAAGATGCCTTATGTGTTGACCCTATTAGGAGCAGACCGAGCCGGAGTGGTAGCTGGTTTTTCCTCTCTACTCGCAAAACATCATTGCAATATTGATCGGATTAAAATGATTGCCAGGGGTGAATTTCTTGCAATGGAGATGTGGGTGGACCTGCGGCAAGCCGATTTTTCGCTCCTTCGCCAGGGTCTGAACGAGACAGCCAAGAGAGTGGGAATGGATATCATCGCCCAGCCTGAATCGACTTTTAAGAAAAGGAGAAAGGTGATTGTCTTTGATATGGATTCGACGATTGTCGACGGAGAGATCATCGATGAGATGGCCAAATCAGCTGGTGTGGGAAAAAAGGTTGCGGCCATTACCGAGAGGGGCATGAAGGGTGAGATCGATTTCTCAGAGTCTCTGCGAACGAGGGTTTCTCTGTTGAAGGGCTTGAGGATCAAGAGCCTTGAATCAATTG
>Ga0194126_10010353_pt1 | contig 12230 bp, 14 predicted proteins | sample TA2KigC150mmetaG_FD_148641 | JGI IMG/M metagenome (GOLD analysis project Ga0194126, IMG submission 148641) | Freshwater microbial communities from Lake Tanganyika, Tanzania - TA2015035 Kigoma Deep Cast 150m | ecosystem: Environmental > Aquatic > Freshwater > Lake | place: Tanzania: Lake...
TCATGCAATTGTTAACGATAGTGCCTGTTCAACTCAGAAGCGTATTTTGTGCCTATGGTGTCTGCATGCTGATTCAACCAATCGCTCAGCCTCGTCTTTCCTGTCGGAGGATTTTCAGATACAAGCAGATTCTCTATCAACCCCGCGACTTCATCTCGAGTCAACACCACGTCGTTGACCATATACCCTATACATTTTGAGAGAAATAGCGCCAATCCCGGTCTCAGATGAATGATTTTCGCTTTACTCTGAACCCTGTCGGCAATGAGCCGAATCAGTTCTTCATACCTGAAAATCTCCGGGCCAACGGCATCTACTGTCACATTATCATTGGACTGTCCGGCGTTTACCGCTATCCCGGCTACGTCTTCCACAAAGACAGGCTGCAATCGATAGTCACCATCTCCTGGAACAGCAAATACTGGAAATTTTCTGAGAAACCAGGCAATATTGTTGATGAGGATGTCCTCGTGCCCAAAGATTACGGTCGGTCGAATGAGGGCATAGGAAATACCGGACTGGATGATAGCTTTTTCAAGGATTCCTTTTCCTCTGAAATAGGGAAAGGGGGATTCTTCTGCGGCGTTTGTGATGCTGATGTGTACAATCCTGCGGATTCCTGCTTCTTTCGCTGCATTGATGAGTATCTTCGTGTTTACAACGGCAGTATCATAGGTAACCTGTCCATACGGGAAGCGCACCCAGTATGTGTTGTAAAGGGTGGTGGCTCCCTGCAAAGCCCTTCTTAATTCCGCTGGATTACCGAAATGAAATGGGGCGACACTTATCTGATTACCGAACGGATTCGGACGGTTGGGGTGTCCGGTGAGCGTTTTGACCTTCTTCCCTATTGAAAGAAGTCTTTTGGTTATATACTTACCCGTGTAGCCAAGCGCACCTGTAACAATATTCAATTCCTGAGTTTCCATGTCCACAGTCATAGTCTGGACAAACCAGAACCAAATTAGTTCTTCGGCATCTTTTTCTTATTTAATCGAATTCTTTACCCACCCCTTCATTCCCCTCCCAGGCAGGGATTTTTTGATTCACCTTTTTGCGATCTGCAATACCGCAATCACAGTAATAAACAGAAACATCCCGTCAAATATCAGATTTTCCAAACCCTTAAGTCCCGATAGTGCAAACAAATATATCATGACATAGATTACTGCACCGCCTGCAATGAGGCCAAAGACATAACCGAGTCGGTGATGAAGGATCAAAAGCACCGATGCGGACAGGTAAAGCGGTATGAAAAACATGTCCGGCCATATCAGGGCATTATATGCTACTTCAGGAAAGGCATCAGGGCGTTTCCAACTACCAGCTATAACTGAAAATACTACGTAAGCCTGGAAAAGTCCCCAAACGGCAAACCAGACAATTGCAAACCACGGCCTTTTCATTTGCTTTCACTTTTCTTCTTTACTTAGGCTAGCACACCAAGAACTATAATTCATTTACGTTATTCTCTTTACTTTCGCTTGTTCTTCTCATAAGAAGACACTATTATACAAATACAGAATATGAATAATATCGGCCATATTAGAGGAAGTTTTGGCTGTTTCCTTATTTATGCAGCGATCGTTGACGTATATTACCTCTTTCAATAACTGTAAACTTGCCAAAAAGTTCTACCTTCCTCATATTAAATAATTTTTGCAATTGTTCAGCAGGTTCTTCCGGCGTGATCGGATGAAAACGAAAATAAATAATGCCTGGAACAGAAAATTTGTAACGATATATCAATTCACCATAGTCTCTATCAAGTGTCAAAACAATCCTTGCTTCTTTCTGTGCACGGAACAAAACATCTCGATCATTAATACCAGGAGTTTCTTCTAGCACGCTAACAATATCATGTCCATTATTGCGAAGAATTCTTATACTCAAAAGTGGAAAATTTTCATTGGCCAGAAATTGCATATAAAGATTCCTCTTTCATGCAATCAGCGGCGAAGGCAAAAACAGCCTGTAAACTCTTGCGTGTAAGGGTTGGATAATTTTCTAATACCTGTTGTTCTGTCCAACCCGATGCAAAAAGGCCCAGAATAAACTCAACGGATAAGCGTGTCCCCTTAACCACTGGTTTTCCAAGTAAAATTTCAGGATCAGAATGTATATGTTCTCTCCAGTTCATGTCTTCCACAGTTTATACTCCTTGCTAAATATTTCCTAGATTATACACGAATGAAATTTTATCTCCCTATTCTGATGAAAACAATTTTACCTAAACCGCCTTTTCTCCCCTTTCACCGGTACGGATACGGATAACATCCATGATAGGATTAATAAATATCTTCCCATCCCCAATATTGCCAGTCTTTGCCTCCTTGACAATACACTGGACGATTTTCTCGACGTCCTTATCCGCAACCACCATTTCCATCTGCATTTTGCTTATGAGGTCTGTCTTATAGGTCCTGCCGCGCCACTGTTCGGTAATGCCCTTTTGATTACCGTGCCCCTTTACCCCGGTCACCGTCATCCCCGGATACCCAACATCCGACAGGGCATCCTTCACCATAGAGAACCTATCTTCCCTCACAATTGCTGTAATCTTTTTCACGCCTTATCCTCCAAAAAAAATATTAATGATAATTCTTACCATTACTCTATATCACCATCATCTAGACGATACGGGGAATTAATACCAGGGCGGGAAATCAGTTTCCCCGTGTAGGTAATCGTACTCCCCACCCTAACACTCATGACCTTTTCAAACATCCTCCAGTCAAATACGATTTCTACTTCCGCATTCTTGTCCATCCGGCGGCTCACCCCCAGGCGATTCCAGTCCACACGTCCCATCCCCTTGTATACTATGATTCCCTGCCATCGAACATATTTGTCTTTATATTTTTTCCACAAATCTTTCTTCTCAGCACGAGACAGCGAACTCTCCTCTCCAAATTTTTTGTCCATTTCATTAAAAGAAATATCAATGAATTCCCTTGGTATTTCTTCTATTTCTGATTTTGTAATCTCTTTCGCTGTTGGTTGCCCGTTATCACGGGCATTATTGGCTTGTAGTGGCTGTTTTGCAGTTGTTTCCGCCGAAGCGGCCTGCGCCGCAGATGGTATCTCTGATGCAACCAATTCTTTTTTACTGATTTTCGAAGGAATGGGTTCGGCATCCGTATACAGCCTCCAAAATATGTCTTTATAACTAAGGATTCTCCCTGAATCATGGTGAAATACAACATCACCACAAATATTCCTATCCCGATACGCTGTCCAGTTGTACACACCGGTCACCAGTACCCTATTATCCAGTATAATAAAATCTTGTACCGGACTGCCACACAATTGTGTCTTCAATACTCTGACATCAAATCCTTTATCAATTAGCATCTCTGCAAGGGAACCTTTTGCACCGTTGCTATCCCGCTCTAACATCGTCACACGCACCTGAACACCTCTCTCTCTTGCACCATCCAGATACTCACCAATCTCAAGGGCAGCAAAATCGTGGATACAAATATCGACACGATGTTGCGCATATTCAATGCCTTCACGTAACCGTTCTCCAACAGCGCCATCAGGAATATAAGAGACGCTATGCGCCGTACATAAGGAACTATAAATATACCAGAAAAAACCTGCAAATAACAATTTTTTCATATACCTGTATTTCCCCTGTATGCGAGAAATGCCTTGTGTAAATTATCCAGAACATCTGTAGCAATCAATGAAATTTCGCCTTTCTCCCGCGCCGCAATATCGCCGGCCAGACCATGCAAATAAGCGCCCAATTGTGCCGCATCAAACGGGGTGTATTGTTGTCCCAAAAAGGCAGCAATCATGCCCGTCAGCACGTCTCCAGCGCCGGCGGTAGCCATTCCGGGATTGCCTGTCTCGTTAATATAAAACTTCTCTTCATCCATAACAATGGTCTTGTGACCTTTCAACATCAGGGTTACGTTTTTCCTGCCTTTGATAAACATTTTAGAAATTTCCAGACGTTTTGACTGAACTTCCTTTGTCGACACTCCCAGAAGATGCGCCATTTCTCCTGGATGCGGAGTTAACACAATCTGTTTTTTTATCTGATCCAATATCTTTGGATCATCAGCCAGGGCATTAATACCATCGGCATCCAACACGATGGGGCAATCCAAAGACTGCAATAGCCACAGCACCAATCTCTTCGTTTCCAGATACTGAGATAAGCCAGGCCCGATGGCAACCACATCGAACCGCTGTGAAAAATCAAGGATGTCCTGTCGTCCCAACTCCGACAGGGTTTTTACATGCGTTTCAGGCAATGGATGTGTCATAACGCAGGTTAATTTTGATGCAACGATTCCATGCAAACTCTCCGGAATGCCCAGGGTGACAATTCCGGCGCCGGCACGTAAGGCTGCCGTACTGCACATGCACGCAGCGCCAGTCATGCCGCTGGAACCTGCCAGCACAAATACGCGCCCGTAGTCACCCTTGTGGGTATCGGGCTTTCGAGAAGGAATCTTCGGTATGTCTTTTATCTCGTACATAAAAATATCACAAATATTTAGCGCAAAGAAACGTACTGAGTAGGGTGGATTAAGGCGCAGATTTTTTGCGCCGAATCCACCAATCACCCCACAAATGGTGGATTCGCATTCGCTTAATCCACCCTACAAAAACTTCTCATCTTCACAATTTCCCAGCCTTCTATTTTTCCAATCCTCTGTGCCCTCTGTATGCTCAGTGGCTAATGTCCGGTAGATCACTTTACCTCTTTGTTCGATTGATCAGAGAAGCAACATAAGCTGCACCAAAACCATTATCGATATTTACCACAGAAACACCAGAGGCGCAACTGTTCAACATGGACAGGAGCGGCGCCACTCCAAAAAAACTAGCGCCATAACCAATACTGGTCGGGACGCCTATGACAGGACAGTCCACCAACCCTCCAACCACGCTTGCCAGCGCCCCTTCCATTCCGGCTACCACAATAATTACGTTTGCCTTTAGCAGTTCACCATGACTCTTCATCAACCGATGGATTCCTGCAACGCCTACATCGTACAACACCTTTACATTATTCCCCATAATCTCCGCTGTTACCCTTGCTTCCTCAGCTACAGGGATATCAGAAGTCCCTGCCGTAATAATCAGAATAAGCCCTTTGTGGGGTTTTCTCTTTGTTTTTCGTATCGTAATCGTCCTTGCCTGTTCATGGTAAACTGCCTCCGGAAATTCTTTGGAAACGGCCTCGTAAATTTCCCTATTCGCACGGGTCGCAAGCATGTCGTTCCCGCCGGCAACAATATGCTCCACAATCTTTACCACCTGTTCAGTGGTCTTCCCCATGCAGAAAATAACCTCTGGAAAACCACAGCGAATCTTGCGATGGCTGTCTACCTTGGCAAAACCGATGTCTTTGTAAGGCAGTTCCTTGATCTTCCCAAGGACGTTATTTATTGACACCTCCCCCGCCTTATAATCTTCTAATAATTTTTTTATTATATCAATGTCCATATTAATCTCAAATGTACCGAAATTTTATAGCATCACCCTACGAAACTTCTTAACCACCCCTCAGTCCCCTCCTTGCGAAGGAGGGGAAACTGGGGTGGTTGTTTAATTGCGGCTATGCTGTGTTTATGGAATAGCTTCAACATCAAGCAGCGAAATATCACCCTCTAAATACTTCTTGTAAGCCAGTCCTGCTACCATAGCGGCGTTATCCGTACATAATCTGGGAGATGGGCAATACACAGGAATTCCAATCTCCTTTGATACCTCTTGCAACCTCTGGCGCAACCTTGAGTTCGCCGCAACACCTCCACCCAATGCAATCCCGCGAACATTATACATCCTTGACGCGAGGACTGTTTTATCTATCAGCACATCAACCACCGACTCCTGAAAACTTGCAGCGATGTCAGCGATTTCTTGATCGGACGGTGTCTTTGATCCGGAAGCCCTCACATCCTGTCCCCGATAATAGTATAACACTGCAGTCTTCAGCCCGCTAAAGCTAAAATCAAGTGAATCCTTTTCGAGATACGCCCTTGGGAATGTCACTGCACTTCGATTTCCGCACCTTGCGAGTTTATCAATAATCGGTCCCCCTGGATAACCCAGACCCAGTATCTTTGAAACTTTATCAAATGCCTCACCTGCTGCGTCATCAATCGTCCAGCCCAACGGCGTATGTTTCGTCTCACTTTCAGATAAAAAAAGGGTAGTATGCCCCCCCGACACGACAAGACTGATCGTGGGGTAAGGTATATTCTCATGCTCCAGATTATTCGCATAGATATGGGCATGGAGATGATTGATTGCCAACAAGGGTACGTCCAGCGCCATACACAGAGTTTTCGCGGCTGTCACACCAATAAGCAATGCGCCAATGAGACCCGGCGTATTGACAACGGCAATTGCATCGATTTCAGCAAGCTGTACCTTTGCATCACTCAGGGCGTTGTTAACGATACCAATGATAGACTCCAAATGAGCCCGACAGGCAATTTCAGGAACCACGCCTCCAAACTGGCGATGTAATGCGTCCTGGGAGAGGATAATACTCGATACTATTTCCCGCCCGTCTTTTACAACAGCCGCAGAAGTCTCGTCACATGATGTCTCAATACCCAGAATTAACATGTCATAAAAAAAGGCAGGAATATCTCCTGCCTTAATTATACCAATTTAATTGTAAACGATATTCCATTCTTTAGGGAGCGCCTGAACGCTTCGCATAGACCTCTATACCTTTCATGATATCAATCGCTCTTTCCAATTGCATATCAATATATTGTGGTTTTTCTTTTGCCCCGACGGTTCCTTTCAGTACCGTCTCTGTCCCCTTGACTTCATTAACCTTTGATTCATTAATCTTCGTATCGATATTTATCATGGCCAGGTGTTCGTGCAATGCCTTTATCTCGGCAAAATTGAGCGGGACTTTTACGTGCGGTTCAATCCCTTTTTCATGGATACAAACTCCTGACGGCGTATAATACCGTGCCGTTGTCAATTTCAAGGCGGCTTTCCCGTCTCCAACAGGAATCAGACTCTGCACAGAACCCTTGCCGAAAGTTTTAATGCCTAATAATAAACCGCGTTTATGATCCTTGATCGCACCTGCAACAATTTCCGATGCGCTCGCACTTCCGTTATTTACAAGCACAACCAAAGGGAAATTGGGATACGTCCCCTTTTTATGGGCTTGATACACATAATTCTGCGTCTTATCTCGTCCTTTGGTAGATACAATTACTCCATGATCGAGAAACTTATCAGCCATATCAACAGCCACATTCAATAACCCGCCGGGATTAAATCTCAAGTCCAATACTAGGCATTTCATACCTTTCTTCAACAAATCCTGAATAGCCGCATCCATATCCCTTACGGTATTCTCCTGGAAATTAGTCACCGCAAGGTAACCAATCTTATAGTCGGCATCCACGATTCTGGCGCCGCGGATGCTCTGTACATGAATCTTTGCGCGTTCGATGGTAATATCCGTAGTGGTCGTATCGCCTTCATGGACGACGGTCAGGGTAATCTTCGTTCCTAACTTTCCGCGAAGTTTTTTCACGGCATCCCTGATAGTCATATTTTCCGTGGATTCACCGTCGATCTTGACAATTCGATCTCCTACCAGTATCCCGGCTTTGAAAGCTGGAGAATCAAGCAGTGGCGTAATCACCGTCAGCAGCCCTTCTTTAATAATGACCTCAATCCCCAGTCCTTCAAATTCTCCTTCCGTTTCAATTTTCAGGTCTTCCATATCCTCAGGGGTAAAATACTGACTATATGGGTCGAGACCCGAAAGCATGCCACGGTATGCGTTCACAAGGATCGTGTTAATTTTTATTTCATCGACATATTTGTCCTGTAATTCCTTAACAACTTTAACAAACTCTTCATACTCCTCGTAGACACTCTCTTTGGTCTGATCCGTCCCCTCTTTAACTTCAATTTGAGTCTTTTCAAGAGGGACTTCCTGCCCAAACGAGACTGTTCTGACAAATACAAGGGTTACAAATAATAAAAAAATGCTCAGCCTTTTCATCATTTCTTCTTTCGCTCTACGGCTCGTTTTGCCGCCACAACAATATCTTCTGGCAGGAGGTGATATTCCCTAAAGAGCATATCGGGTTCCCCTGACTGACCAAAACGATTGTCAATGCCAATCATTTCCACAGGAACGGGATAATTTCCGGACAATACCGTTGCAACGGCGCTGCCCAGACCGCCGTCCAGCACGTGCTGTTCTGCTGTTACCACGGCATTTACCTGCTTTGCAACCTTCACTAAAATTTCCTGGTCTATAGGCTTTATGGTATGCATATTGACTACTGTAGCCTCAATTCCTTCTTTCGATAGCATATCCGCCGCTGTGAGTGCGTTAGCCACCAGCGCCCCGCAGGCAACAATCGCCACGTCTTTCCCATTTCTGAGGATACTCGCTTTCCCGATCGAGAAGGGGTCTTCCTTTTTTGTAATTACCGGTACCGCAGCCCTGCCTAATCGGATGTAAATTGGCCCCTTGTGGGCTACCGCCGCCAGGATGGATTTTCTTGTTTCAACCGCATCGCACGGTTCGACAACCGTCATGGTTGGAATTGTCTTCATCAGAGAAATATCTTCGATGCACTGATGTGATGCCCCGTCGGGCCCGACCGATACTCCGCTGTGCGTGGCGACGATCTTTACATTTAATCCGCTATAACAGATCGTATTTCTGATCTGTTCCCATGCCCGCCCTGTGGCAAAGATGCTGAAGCTGCTTACAAAGGCAATTTTCCCGCACGTCGCCAACCCCGCAGCCGTATTCATCATATTGGCCTCGGCAACGCCCATATTAAAAAACCTATCGGGGAATTTCTTGCCGAATTTTGCCGTGGTCGTGGACTTCGAAAGGTCGGCATCCAGCACTACAATGTCCTTGTTTTTCTCTCCTAATTCTACCAGCGCATCGCCGTATGCCTGGCGTGTAGCTATCATTTCTGTCATTTTATATTTCTTTCCACCATTTTTACCCACCCCTCAATCCCCTCCCAAGAGGGGATGTTAATTCCCCCTTAACAAAGGGGGATTCAGGGGGTTGTCATACCCTTCATTGGTAGGACAAGCGTCCCCGCTTGTCATCATAATGCCAGGCGAGGACGCCTGGTCTACCATAAGGGGCAGGGGTATGTTTATTGATTGCTTAACTAAAAAGTTTGAAATTCCTATACAATTAAATTTACTTCTTTGCGACCTTGGGGTCTTTGCAGTGAAATATCAAGATTTATTTCAATTCAGCCAAAGCCCGTTCCGCCTCTTCCTTCGAAGGCGCCTTTCCATGCCAGTCAACCTGATTTTCCATGAAAGAGATACCCTTTCCTTTAATTGTCTTTGCAACAATAACGGTCGGCTTACCCTTTATCTTCTCTGCTTCATCATAAGCTGACAAGATAGCCTCATAATCGTGACCGCTAATTTCAAGCACGTGCCATCCAAAACCGCGCCATTTGTCAGGAATCGGGTATGATGACATAATCTCATGAATAAACCCGTCAATTTGCAGTCCATTTTGATCGATGATGGCGCACAGGTTATCTGCCTTATAATGACTTGCCGCCATCGCCGCCTCCCATACCTGTCCTTCCGCAAGCTCTCCGTCTCCCAACATAACGTACGTCCGGTAATCCTTTTTGTCTAATTTTCCAGCTAAAGCAATTCCCAAACCGACCGAAAGCCCCTGTCCCAACGAACCGCCGGATATCTCAATACCCGGGGTTATTTTCATAGAGGGGTGTCCCTGCAGGATACTCCCGAACTGTCTGAGGGTGTCAAGCTTGTCTACACCAAAATAACCATTTTCTGCAAGTACGGCATAAAGGGCAGGGCAGGCGTGGCCTTTCGACAACACGAATCTATCCCTGTCTGGCCATGCAGGCTGTTGCGGGTTGTGTCTTAATTTATTATAGAAAAGAGCAACCAGCAAGTCTACCGTTGACAGTGAGCTGCCGGGATGCCCCGAACCAGCCTTGGCGAGCATCCTGACAACGTGTCTTCGAATAACCCTTGCACGTTCTTCTAACGACTTAACATCCAGGCATTGCGATTTTATCATGTCTTATAAACACCCAATAAAAACAAATATTCTACGGTTGTAACATACATAATTAATTTTTTATCAGTTGAGTCATCACTTAGTAACTTATCTCGTATTTCAGGAAATGAAAAGTAAAGGCGGGAAACTATAAATCGTCTATTGGCCAATTATCACATGTTTTGAAGCCGCAAAAGTTTTTGTAACAATTCAGATGTAATAACAAGTGGTGGGCAGAGCCGGGATCGAACCGGCGACACCAGGATTTTCAGTCCTGTGCTCTACCAACTGAGCTATCTGCCCTTTTACGTCTTTTTGCAATAACTTATACCCACAAACTTACAGTAAAAACATTATAGGATTGAGGTATATATATGTCAAGATTTTTATTGCCCCCCCCAGCGACCCGAGGCATTCTTGTGGGTTTAAGCTGGCCGATGATAGGCATGATACCCGAAGTACACAGTATTATCTTGCACACTGAAATATTCAAAACATTGTACCTTACGATACGCAAATCAGTCCACATAGGCTTAAAGGGTTTTGGAAGGATTAACGTATGCGTCACTGACAAGTGCCACTGAATTTTAAACAAATGCCTGAAACTGATTGGCATGCCTTTAAACAATACAGGCCAAAAAGCGTTCTGTGGCACTTGTTCAAGTTCACGTAGTTTTTAGACGATCATTACAAAATCTGTTTATAAAACCTCTAATCCTCTAGAATCGAATTTACCGACTTTTATATCATTCTTTTTGTACAATTTTGATTGAAAGACCCTTCTGGTACCGCTAAATTCATCATATCCGAAAACAAATACTTGCAAGGTTCTATCAGTCCCAAGTGATAATATGTCTTCAAGTGAAAGAGTGTTATCTTTAACTTTTTGTCTAATATAATCAGGATAAATGGTGTTGCTAAATTCATTCGTTTTATCATAGCTAAATTGTATAGCTTCTCTCAGTTTCTCCTTTTTCACTGGATGTAATTGTGGGATTCGATCATATTCTAATGGAATGTAAATTACTTGCCAATTATTCGGGTATGAGGATTTCAACCCTTTTATTCTAAGTTTGGCAATTATCTCTAAATCAACTATGCTTCTCCTTCCAGAATTCTCAAATTTAAACCTGTATCTGTAACCGGATTTATGATCATCTGTTTGAGTCTTACTGATCGTATTCGAGAACTGAATATTTGGGACAATATCACTCTTGTCCAAATTAAGATTTTAAAGATGATCCCTGATTTGGTATAAGAGAGTCGTTAGGAAAAACTCATTAACCAAAGGAGGGCTCATGGATGAATAAATTTTGTAGCATATTTAGTCAGTTATTGCAATTGTTTCCTCGTTCAGAGTTTTATCGGACGGTAAAAGAGACCAAGGCAGAATATCATGCTAGAGGGTTTTCTTGCTGGGAGCAGTTTATATCTATGCTCTTTTGTCAACTGGGTCGAGCTCATTCTTTGAGGGAAATTACGGGTGGCCTAAGAAGTTGTGAGGGTAAGTTGACACATTTGGGAATTACTGCGCCGAGTCGTTCTACGCTTGCGTATGCCAATGAACATCGTCCGTGGGAACTTTACCAAAAGGTCTTCTTGAATCTGTTGGATCAATGCCGTAATAAATTTTCAGGAAAGAAAAAATTCAGATTTAAGAATAAGTTGGTCAGCTTAGATTCTTCCACAATTGACTTGTCTCTATCGCTTTTTGACTGGGCAAAATTCCGCCGCACCAAGGGAGCAATCAAATTACATCTTATTCTTGACCATGACGGCTACCTTCCTTCATTTGCTGTTATCACAGAAGGTAATGTTTCAGATGTGAAGGTGGCGCATCAGCTACCATTTGACTCTGGTACCATTGTGGTAGATGATAGAGGCTATAATGATTACAGCCTCTTTGGCAAATGGACGACCCAAGGCGTCTATTTTGTCACTCGGATGAAGAATAATACCCTGTACGAGGTTGTCAAAGAACAGGAAATTCCCAAGAACGGCCATATTCTCAAAGATGAGATTATTCGTCTTACCGGAACGAAAGCAGATGAAAAGTGCCCTCATCCTCTCCGGCGGATAGAGGTTTATAACCCTGAGAAAGACGAAGTCCTTGTATTTCTTACGAATAACATGAAATTCGGTGCTACGACTATTGCTGCCATATATAAGGATCGATGGCAAATCG
>Ga0194126_10010355_pt1 | contig 12229 bp, 7 predicted proteins | sample TA2KigC150mmetaG_FD_148641 | JGI IMG/M metagenome (GOLD analysis project Ga0194126, IMG submission 148641) | Freshwater microbial communities from Lake Tanganyika, Tanzania - TA2015035 Kigoma Deep Cast 150m | ecosystem: Environmental > Aquatic > Freshwater > Lake | place: Tanzania: Lake...
CGTGCGGACACCTTCGGCCTGGCCCAGTTGTACCAACTGCGCGGGCGGGTCGGCCGCGGTGCGATGCGTGCCTACGCCTATTTCTTTCGTCATCGCAAGCTGACTCCGACGATCGAAGGTCAGCAGCGACTCGATGTGATCGCGGAAAACACCCAACTCGGCGCCGGTTATTCAATTGCCATGCGCGATCTCGAGATCCGCGGGGCAGGGGAGTTGCTGGGAACGCGTCAACATGGGTTCATCCAATCTGTGGGATTTCACCTGTACACGAGAATGCTGGCAGACGCAATCCGTCGTTTGAGGCGGCAGGCTGGCCAGCAATTAAGTGTTGAGTCTTCTTCTCTGGAACGCGGCCTGGGGAGTTTCAACCTGCCCATCTCCATGCCGGTGAATGTGGATTTGCCGCTGGCGGTTGGAATCCCTTCCGATTACATCGCAGATTTGGACCTGCGCCTTCGGCTCTACCGGCGCATCGCTGATTTGCGGGATGAATCGGAACTGGATGCGCTCGGATCCGAATTTCGCGATCGTTTCGGACCGATGCCGGAGATGCTCCAAAACCTTCTCTATCAAATGCGGGTCAAGCTCCGGGCAGAAAGTGCCGGTCTCTCCTCGGTCAGCTGGGAGGCCGGGCAGATCGTGCTCAAGTATCCGGGCTCCGCAAAAGGGCCCGAGGCGAAGCGGTTGCCGGATCTTGGCAATGGGATACGAGGAGGGAAATCCGCATATCGGATTATTCTGTCAAATGAGGAGTCCTGGAGGACGAAATTGTTGGATGTGCTGGAACTCATCAGACATCAAAACCGGGGACCCACGATCGGGAAGGGATAAACTTGTTGGTGTATTTGCAAGAGATCAGTCCACCACTCCCGCTGGGAGGCTGGTAAATCTTATGGTGGATGACTTGCCTGCCTTGGTCAGGTTCTTTCCGTGCTCAGTTGATTTAGACCCGACGAAAGAATTGGTGAAGCCTGCGCTGAGGATGACGATTATTTAGCGGAGGGAATCGCAGACGAGATGAGCGTTCAATTCATTGATCGTCTCGTCTCTTTGAATGTCCGCAGGTGTGGAAATTAATAATCTATCCAACGCGGAACACAAACTTGGTTCCAATCCGGACGTGATCCGGTTTGCTGTTCGGGTAAGCGAATTCACCTGTTCCCAGTCCCCCAGATGTCCGAACCCTTCGATGAAGGGGATGTACTCGAAGCCGTTATCCGCCCGCTCGCCAATAGCTTGGGACTCCTCCCACAACCGCGCAATCTCGTCCCATTGACCATATTGTCGGGCAAGGTCCGCCTTTTCGAAATAGTAGCACCAACCCTGGTTTTCAGTTTTCCCATAGATTGGTTCTGGCAGGGATGGTTCGACGCCCTCGGCTGAAATGATGCGCTCGATTCGAGATCCCTGGCTTAATTTCCGCATATCGTCGCTTACCAGCCTCAGGCGGACATCCTGCGGCTGTAGGACCCACAAGCATCGCTTCATTTCGGGGTTGAATGAAAGCACGAGCATGTTCCGGCTGTCCCCTTTAAAATTCATTGTCAATTTGCGATATTCCAACGGTGTACCCATGAGCAGTTCATCCAGATTTGGGTAGGTGTAATAGAAGGGGAAATACCAATATGGTGGGGAATCAATATCCCCCGGCTGATAGGTTGTGATGATGGAAAAGGAAACGGCATACTCTCCCATTACTCCCAGGATTTCCTCATCCGTGAACAAGGCAGTGCCTGCTTCGATCTGTGGCGCCCTCCACAGCAATTCTTTGGCAAAACGAACCTGTTTTTCCCACGAGTATTGAAAACCTTTCGCATTATCGAGGTGAAAGTTCACAGAAAGCGCAATAAGGATCGAATACAGCAACAATCTCCGATTCCTTTCGGTGACGATCCAATCCGCGAGCAGAAAGATCGTCAGCGCGGCGCCGAAGGTCGCGGGTATTCCGAAGCGTGAGGCGGACAGAAGATTTTTGCTCTCGAGGATAGTTCGACCGATTAACCAGACCGGTAGTCCCCCTGTGAGGAGCGCGAAGAATGCCAGCGCAGGGCTTCCATATCTCCACCCATCCCGCGCAGCGGTCTCGAAGGACTGATAATTGGACAAATAAATCCACGACAGCAGAAACGTGATTCCAACGATGCCGATGCGGAACAGGACGAAGGAGGATCCAAGATTTAATGTTTCCACATCCGTGGCCTTCTGCCAGCCGATCGTCAACACTGAAAGTCCATCCTTAAGGGCGGCATTGGAAAGAAAAGTCACTGCGTTCCATGGTTCCTCCAGCAGTTGTTCAACCACTACGGGCGTATTTCTTGTGATCTCCTCAGGATTTTCGTAGATTGCCGCTCGCCAGTACGCAAATATCGTCAGAAGGATCAAAAAAGGTATCCAACGCAGCAAGACCTGGGTCATGGTCGCGGAAAAATTCCGCAAGGTGCGGGCTGCGAGAATCCAAAGCAGCACCGGGCGGATCAGCTCCAGGCCGGCAAAATACTCACTTGTAAAGAGATGCGCCGCCTCGATAACCAGCGCCGTTAGTGTAAGCAGAACCATTCGGATGCCGGTTGTACGATACGCCCTGATCATCAGGTAGAGGGAAAGATTGAATCCCAGAAATCCGAACCAGTGATGAGTGGATCCAACAGCGAACGGTTGAAGCATGAAGAAGGGATACACACCGAATAAACCAGCGACAATCACCCCCTCTCTCCTGCGTTCCGGCCACATTTCGCGCATCACCAGCCAGAATATGACCATGGTACCCCAGTGCATGATCAAAGCCCAAATATGCCAGGTTAATGGTCGGAACCCCAAGACTTGAAAAGCCAGCATGTACAACCAGGCCGCGTTCGGCCGGCTGTCGTAGATCAGCATCTCCTTCAGGCTGGGGATACCCTTGTTGAAGGCATAAAACACATAAGGCCAGTCGTCCATGTAAAATCCGAGGCTGGGAATCATCAGACCATACCCAAGCAGGCACAGGATGAAGAAACCCAGCGGTGCACTTTTCTCGGTGAAAGTGAGTTGCTTAAATATGGAATGGAGTCTGTTCACGCAGAGTCAGGGGGTATCCATTGGACCATACGGAGATCAATATTGTGATTCATAACTTTCAAGAAGATGATCATATTGTCCCGTGTTCATTTTCCAGATTGCTTCCGCCCGCTCCTTGGAAAAGATCGGACCTCGGACTATCAACCACAGTTTTTCGTAAAACAAACCCAAATCGTGATTCTCGAACATATTTCCGCCGGAACGTAAGGTATCGATGTATCCATCGGGGATTTCACGTTTCAGGTGGCCTGGCAGCCAGTGTTCCTCCTTAATGGGTTTCAACCTGGCCAGCAACGGATCCGAGAGGGCGTTCGGATCGATAATGAAGACTTCCGGCCCGGCAAAATATCCCAGGTAACCGATAGCCCCTTCGATGGCGTACCTTTTATGTTGTTTCCTGTATTCCATGCCACGAAACGCCCATTCATGGAAGGGGGAGAGATAATTATTCCGCCAATGCAGCAGCCCGGAATTCTGGAAATAGAAACTTCGCAGGTCATAGATCCCGTTCGAATCGGTCCTTCCCGTGTTTAATGAGGCATCGTCGACGCTGGTGAAGGTCGGCGTGGGGGAGGAATATGCCAGGAGGGCGATCAAGATGAAAATTCCAAATCCCTCGGCCGGTTTTACGGTGGGGAAATGCTTGGCAAGCAAAATGACACTCGCCAGCAATGTACCTGAGAAGAATCGTCCGCTCATGAAATCCCCCCCGATCCAGAATATGTACAATATATATAGAACAATCCCACCCAGGACAGCCTTTTCTTTAATGTCTCCGCGAAAGATTATTACTCCCGAGACGGTCGCGATGCTGAACAGTGTAATAGGGTCCCAATGGATCGAGTTCAAAGTGTAGATCATGCCCCATTCAAACAGATCTGCCCTTGTCAGCCCAGTGTTCAGCTTGGCATATGCTGAGTTGGGAAATGGAAATCCATAATACACCACCGAAAAGGCTTCCCAGGCGAGAAAGGGAAGAAATCCAATGACCAGGGCTCCAAACGTGCGGGTTTTCAAATTGCGCAGGACTACAAAACCCAGGGCAGGTGCGAATAACAGGATAGCGTCCATGCGATTCAAGGTGGCTAACCCGCTCAGTATACCCATCACCAGGATGCTTCGAAAATTGTGCTCGCTTGTTTCAAATCGGTTTAGAAAGACAAACAGAAACAGCGCGAGGAGAAAATGCGTGGCAGGATTTTCCAACCCTGAAGTTGAATAATCAACGAAGGCTTTTGAGAAGAGCAGGATCGTGAATGGGACCAGGACAATGAAATTCTCACGCTTGAAAGGCAGCAAGGCGACGGCGAAGGTCGCACACGAGAGGATCAGGCTGATGCCGATAAGCGTGAAGAAGGCGTTTCCGCTCAGGTAGTAAGGGAGGATGATCAGGAACAGCCAGAGTGGATGTGTATATGACTGCACCCTTTCCGCCACATTCCACGTCAGGCCAAAACCGTTGACGAAATTGTCCACGGTTCGCATGGTGATATAGGCATCTTCGTTCACGTAGGCTGTGCGCAAAAGGACGATAAGATAAGCGGCAGACAGCAATACTGCGCCGATCACCCACGAGGTTGACTTTGTGTTTTTTTGATCTATCATGAAGTTCCTTGTGGAACCCGGATTATATCTTATTTCATTTCCTTCAATTTGTGTTTGATTTTTTGGGTGGCGGTGAAATGGTGAGTCATCAACATTTTAATTGCCTGAAAGAACAACGCAGTTCCCTGCTTTGTAGGTGGAAATTGCAGAGAATGAAATCAATTGCCCCGGATAATTGCTTCCAGGCTAACATGAAGGCTGTAGCGATCAATCTCGACCACGAATCGTGTAATCTCGATAAGGGGGTGGCTGATTTTCAAGCTTTCAGTTAAAATAGAACAACTGTTCATAACACCTTGAAGCCCTAATTATGAAATTCAAACTCCAGGCCCCTTTTAAACCCATGGGCGATCAGCCCGAAGCTATTCAGAATCTTGTGACGGGGATCGGAAATGGCATGAAGCATCAGGTCCTGCTCGGAGCCACCGGAACAGGCAAAACGTTCACGATCGCCTCCGTCATCGAGCAGGTCCAGAAACCCGCCCTGATCATGGCACACAACAAGACCCTGGCGGCGCAGCTATATGCCGAGTTCAAGGAGTTCTTCCCTGAAAACGCGGTTTCGTACTTTGTCTCGTACTATGATTATTACCAGCCGGAGGCTTACGTTCCCCGTCAGGACTTGTACATCGAAAAGGAGACGGAAATCAACGAGGAGATCGAGCGGCTGCGTCTGGCGGCGACGACTGCCCTGGTCTCACGGCGCGATGTGATCATCGTGGCTTCCGTTTCGTGCATCTATGGACTTGGGTCGCCGGAAGAATTCGGTAAGGGAACCGTCACCCTTCGAGTGGGGGAGATCTACCGGCGCAACGCCCTGCTGCGTCAGATGATCGAAAGCCAATATCAACGCAATGACATCGACCTGCGCTCGGGGACCTTCCGCGTGCGCGGGGACACGCTGGAAATCGTCCCGGCCTATGAGGATAAACGCGGGTATCGCATTACTTTCTTCGGCGATGAGGTCGAACGGATCATGCAGTTCAGTCCAGTATCCGGCGAGATTTTTGAGGAGCCGAAGGAGGTATCCATTTACCCGGCCAAACAATACCTTACCGCCGCGGAAAGGATGAAGGATGCCGTCGCGGATATTGAAACCGAGCTGGAGGACCGCCTGGCGCAATTCAAGGAAAGCGGGAAATTGCTTGAGTCGCAGCGCCTTGAGCAGCGCACTCGCTATGACCTGGAGATGCTCAAGGAGGTTGGATATTGTTCCGGGATCGAGAATTACTCGCGCCATCTCGATCAGCGCGCCGCGGGCACACATCCCTGGACGATGATCGATTTCCTCCCGAGCGATTATCTGCTGGTCCTGGATGAGAGTCACATGACCGTGCCGCAGATTCGCGGTATGTACAACGGAGACCGCTCCCGCAAGGAGACCCTCGTGGAATATGGCTTCCGTTTGCCGAGTGCGCTCGACAATCGTCCCTTGAAATTCAATGAATTCGAAGAAGTGATGGGCTGTACGATCTATACCTCCGCCACGCCGGGTCCCTACGAAATGCAGCGTGCAGACCAGGTGGTGGAACAGATCATTCGCCCGACCGGCCTGGTGGATCCGCAAATCGAAGTGCGACCGACCCGAGGACAGGTGGACGATTTGATCGGTGAGATCCGGCAGCGGGTGGAACGCGGCGAGCGGGCTTTGGTTACCACCCTGACGAAACGCATGTCCGAGGATCTCTCCGAATACCTTCAGGAATTGGGGATGAAAGTCCACTACCTGCATTCGGAGGTTGAGACGCTTGAGCGCGTCGGCATCCTGCGCGATCTTCGGCTGGGCGTATTCGACGTGATCGTCGGGATCAACCTGTTGCGGGAGGGTTTGGACTTACCCGAGGTATCGCTGGTTGCGATCCTTGACGCGGACAAGGAGGGATTCCTGCGATCGGAGACCGCACTGATCCAGACCATCGGCCGTGCGGCCCGACACGTCAATGGTCGGGTGCTGATGTACGCCGACCGCATGACCGATTCGATGAAACGGGCGATCGATGAGACCAACCGTCGCCGCGCCAAGCAAATGAAGTTCAACGAGGAGCACGGCATCGTGCCGGTCAGCATCCACAAGGCAATTCACGATCTGACGGAGGTGATGAGCGCCAAGGCGGTGGCGGAAATGCGTGGTGAGTACAAGACAAGGGAGACCAGCGGAATGCCGCGCGATGAATTACGCCTCATCATCAAAGAGCTGGAAAACCAGATGAAGGACGCCGCGAAAAACCTTGAGTTCGAGCGGGCGGCTGCCTTGCGGGATGAATTGTACGAATTGAAGACCCTCCTGGCAGGGGATGAAGGCTTGAAACCTTGGGAGCGGATCAAATTATTGACGGGGGAGGAGTAGATCCGTGGCTACCCGCCCGATTTTGCTCCGGGGATCCTTCGCCTAACCTTGATTTCTTCTTTATCTCATCTTTACAAAGGGATTGTATCCTTTGGGCAGAATCAGGAGTGAACCTGAAAAAATTCTCAAAGGAGATCGAATGAAAAAGACAGTATTGGTTGTTGCCCTGATCGTCCTGGCCCTCGGAATCGTGGGTGTGGGCGTGGCGTTTGCCCAGGATGAGACACCGCCATTTCAAGGCTATCGTCATGGCTTTATGCACGAGGGGATGGGACCCTTGCATACATTCATGACGGTTGAATTTGCTAGGGAATTGAACCTGAATGTCAACGATGTCAACACCCGCCTCTCGCAAGGGGAAAACATGTATGATATCGCCCTTTCCGCCGGAGTGACTGCGGAAGAGTTCCCGAACGTGATGCAGAAAATCCGCTCGAAAGCCCTGGACGCCGCCGCCAAGGCGAACGTCATCACGAAGGAACAAGCTGATTGGATGAAGTCACGCGGTTTTGGGGGAGGGGGAATGGGGTATGGGAGCTGCGGTGGTTATGGACTTCAAAACGGTCGCGGTCCCGGGATGATGAATGGGGGATGGGGCAGATGGCAGGGGCAACCATCACAATAAGAGGGATGGGTTGCCATTAAACCAGCCTCCGTCAACGGGGGCTGGTTTCGGTTTTATCTGCCTGTGGGTTGTCTGATTAATCGTGCAGAATTTCCGAGAATTCCCAGATCCGGTATGGATTGAAGTGCGGCAGCAAGCATGGGGGGGAGAAAACCAAACGCCGCGAGCGTGAGGCCGACCATGTTGAACACCGCTGTAAAGCCGAGGTTTCCCCTCACCACTCGCATGGTCCGCCTGGCGGTTTGAATCACGTGCGGGATCAAGTTCCAATCATCGCGCATCAGGGTGATGTGAGCTGATTCGATGGCGATGTCCGTGCCAGCTGCTCCCATGGCTATGCCAATATCTGCCTGGGCTAGTGCGGGAGCATCGTTGATTCCATCCCCGACCATGACGACGATATTTCCCTGGGATTGATATTCCTTGACGATGCGAATCTTGTCCTCGGGCAGTAATCCAGCACGATACGGTAATCCCACGGAGGAGGCTATGGAACCCGCAGCCTGTTCGTTATCCCCGGTGAGCAGTTCGATCTTTTGCATCCCCAGTTGTCTTGCTTGATTCAACGCCTCCGGGACCTCGTGGCGCAGCGTATCTGATGCCGCAATTGCGCCAATGAGCGAACCATCTTTGGTGACGAGTAGAATCGTTTTGCCTTGTTGACCGAGGGCTTCCACTTCGGCTGGGATCCGGCCGCCCGGCAGAATGGATCGGCGTCCAACGGCAACTTCGAAGCCATTAATTCTTGCACGTACGCCAATCCCTGGAACAGATTCAAAATGCGTGATTTCAAGCAAAGATACAGACTCCTCGAGAGCAATGTGGCGCAAAGCATCCGCCAGAGGATGCTCGGAATATCGATCCGCGGAGGCCGCGTACGAGACCAGCGTTTTTCTGTCGATGCCATTGAAGGGGAGGACATCCGTGACGACCGGTTTCCCAAGCGTCAACGTTCCGGTCTTGTCGATCAACAGTACATTTGCACGAGCAAGGGTTTCCAGGTATTTTCCGCCTTTGATGAGCACCCCGTGTTTTGCATTCGCCCCGATCGTGGCAAGCATGGCGATCGGGGTTGCAAGGGCAATCGTGCACGAACACGCCACCAGCAATACTGCCGCGGTTGCCAGGGGATTGCGACTGAAGAGATAGGTTAGTCCAGCTATACCCATCACTATTGGAAGATAATATCCGCTGAATTTGTCCGCAAATTGCTGGACGACCGCGCGGTGTGCCTCCGCCTGCTCCACCAATTGGATGACGCGCCCGAATGTGGAGTGCGGTCCAACGGCAATCGTGCGGATTCTAAGCATCCCCTGTTTCAGGATTGTGGCGGCGATCACATGGGATCCGACCCCCGCCTCCACCGGCATCGATTCGCCCGTCACCGATGATTGATCCAGCGCGGCTTGACCGTGTAGGACCTCCCCGTCCACGGGGATTTTTTCGCCCGGGCGGACGATCACTATATCGTCGACCTGCACTTCGGAAATCGGTGTGTCCACCTCCCGGCCCTCGCGTTCCACGCGTGCGGTTTGCGGTGCCATGTCTGTTAATTCCCTGACCGCTCTGCGGGCGCCTTCGGTTGTCAATCTTTCCGTGTAGCTTCCGATGTGCATGAAGAGAATTACCACCATCGCGGTCGTCCACTCCCCGACGATCAGGGCCGCGAGCGCACCGATGGACATGAGCGTATGAGCGATGATCTGGCGTTTCCAAGCAGCCTGGAGGACATTTGCGAAGATCGGCGCCCCGGCAGTCAAAACAAGCATTGCGCCCACGCTGAATGGAACGAACCGGGTCAGACCGTCGAGCAGTCCAAGCCATTCACCGGCAACCACAAGTAGGATGACCGCGCCGAACACGATTCCCAACGCAGTGAGAAGTCGCCGGGAAAGGTCTGCTGCGGTCGCGGTTCGTTCAGCGGATTTGCCAGAAGCGACACCCACGGAATACCCTGCCCCCTTCACCGCCTGATGGATGGCATCCATTTTCACCAGAGTTGGATCGAGTTGCAGGATGGCTTTTTCAGAGGAGAGCAGGACTTCCACATTCCTCACACCGCCCAGGCTGGAAAGGGCGCTGCGGACATGCTGGGTGCATTCCATGCAGTCCATGCCTTCGATCGGAATTTCAATGGTCTGGATTGGATTCAATTCGTTTATCCATGGCGGACGTGATCGAGCCCCAGGGTGAAGAGGCGCGATACATGATCATCGTCGATCGAGTAGAAAACCTGCCGGCCGGACCTGCGCGCGCGCACCAGGTGTAATTGACGCAGTCCGCGCAGTTGGTGCGAGACGGCCGATTCCGTCATCTTCAAGCGGGCTGCCAGCTTGCTGACGCTCATTTCGTCTTCGATCAAAAGTGAAATCAGGCGCACGCGGCTGGCATCGCTCAGGGCGCTGAACAGTTCGGCAAGCTGGATCGCTTTCAGTTCGTTGAGATCCATTTATTTGAATAGTTGAACAAGTAATCATATATTAAAGGGGAATAATAAACTTGTCAAGGCGGTCGCCTAGGAAATTTCACTTCCGATCCGCGTCTCGAGACTCTCAGACCCAGCCCATCACCCTCGCGAAACTGGCTGTAAGAAATGTCACGAGGAAGGCGGTTCCGAGGGTGATCCCCACGCTCAGGCTAGTCCACTTCAGGGATTTCGTCTCCTTGTAGATCGTCAGGACCGTCGTCGCGCAAGGGTTGTGAAGCAGGGAGAAAAGCATCAGGTTGACTGCGGTCAGCATCGTCCAGCCGTTGCCATTGACCAGCAGGTCGAATATCCCGGCATTCGTTCCCGGCCCGTCCACCATCATCCCCACTCCCAGATACACCATCATCATGGTTGGAACGACGATTTCGTTGGCGGGAATGGCGATGATGTACGCGAGCAGAATGACACCGTCCAGACCGAGCAGCACTCCGAAGGGATTGAGCCAATCGGCAATGGCGCGCGCCAGATTCGAGTCTCCGTAGGGGATATTTGCCAGAATCCAGATGATAGCACCGGCAGGTGCAGCCGTCTGCATCGCTCGCCAAAGAACGAAGATGGTGCGGTCGATGATGGAGGTATAGAAGATGCGCGAGAGGTTCGGCCGGCGGTAGGGAGGCAGTTCCAATGTAAAAGCAGTCGCCTCGCCCTTGAGGACCGATCGCGAGAGCATCCAGGACATCAGGAACGTGAATACCACTCCGATCAAGACCACGCCGACGACCGAACCCGCCGCGACGACAGAGGTCCAGGCCGGTGGGAAGGCTGCCGCCACGAACACGGTGGCCAGCATGATCAGGGTGGGAAATCGCCCGTTACAAGGCACGAAGTTGTTGGTCAGGATGGCGATCAATCGCTCGCGGGGCGAATCGATCACGCGCGTAGCCACCACGCCTGCTGCATTGCACCCAAAACCCATGGCCATGGTCAGCGCTTGTTTCCCATGCGCGCCGGTTTTCTTGAAGAGCCAGTCCAGGTTGAAGGCCACGCGCGGGAGATATCCGAGGTCTTCCAGAAAGGTGAAGGCCGGAAAGAAGATCGCCATCGGTGGGAGCATCACGCTCACGACCCACGCAAGCCCAAGATAAACGCCGTCCCAGATAAATCCGGTGATCCACCAGGGAATTCCGATCTGGGAGAACAGGCTGCGCCCCAGGTCCCCCAATCCAAATAGCAGGTTCGCGATCATGTCGGATGCGACATTCGCGCCGGACACGGTCAGCCAGATGATCAGGGAAAGCAGGGCGAGCATGATCGGCAGACCGACCACGGGGGAGGTGAGCAGGCGATCCACCTGCTGATCGAAATCGTACTTCCTGTCCCGCGCAGTTTTCACTGCGCGTCGGGCAATGGATTCCGCTTCTGTGTAAAGCGATTTGACGATCTCATCGCGAAAGCCTGAGCCCAGATTGTTTCGCAGATTTTCCGCTTTTTTAATCACATCTTCGGGTCTAAAGTTGGTTAATTCCATTCTTCTGATCCTTATTGTCTTCCTTCGACGGACATCTTTTTGCTGAATTCGATATCGGCTTGTTTTTGCCTGGCGACAATCTCCCCCAGCTCGCCGCTGGTGATTGCCCTTTGAACGCGCGCATCCCCGTCCAACAGGCGGATGGCAAGCCAGCGTGCATTGGGGATGCCGGGCGCCATCTGCTCGATCATGGGAACGAGTTCGAGCACCGCCTTCTGGAACTCCGGCGTACCCTGCACGCGGATGGGTTTGGTGGTGAGACCACCATTGATCAAATCAGCAACGGTGGAAAGAAGTGTATGAATTCCTTCCCCGGATCGTGCGGTGATCGGAATCGCGGGAACTCCCAGGTCGCGCGATAAGCTGCGTGTATCCACCTCAAGACCTTTTCGTTTGGCTTCATCCATCAGGTTGACCGCAACCACAACATGATTCGTGATCTCCATCACCTGCATCACCAGATTGAGGTTTCTTTCTAGGGCAGTCGCGTCTGTGACCACAATCGTGCAATCCGGCTGTCCGAAGAGAATGAAATCACGCGCCACCTCCTCATCCTGTGAGGCGGAAAGCAACGAGTATGTGCCGGGCAGATCGACCAGCTTGTATTTCAATCCATTAAATTGGTAACCGCCTTCTGCG
>Ga0194126_10010365_pt1 | contig 12223 bp, 15 predicted proteins | sample TA2KigC150mmetaG_FD_148641 | JGI IMG/M metagenome (GOLD analysis project Ga0194126, IMG submission 148641) | Freshwater microbial communities from Lake Tanganyika, Tanzania - TA2015035 Kigoma Deep Cast 150m | ecosystem: Environmental > Aquatic > Freshwater > Lake | place: Tanzania: Lake...
CTTCTGGTCAACCGACTGGCATCCTGAACACTGCAGGTATTGGCTCGGTTGCGATGGGCACTAACGGCGGTAACATCACCCTTGAAAAAGTGGTTGATCTTGAGACCGCGGTGATGCAGGTAAATGGCGCAGTTAATCCCAATACTGTGGCATACCTGACGAACCACAAAGTCGTTGCTGCTCTGAAGAAACTGCGCGCCGGTGGTTCTACCGCTGGTGACGGTCCGTTCCTGTTCAACACTGAGGGCGCGACTCTCGGCCGCGGCCCCACGCCGCTGAACCTGAACGGCTATCCGCTTGCTTCCAGCAACCAGGTGCCTAGCACTCTGACAAAGGGCTCCAGCAGCGGTGTCTGTTCTGCTCTGTTGATGGGTGATTTCAGCCAGGCGATTGTCGGCTTCTACGGCAGTGGTCTTGAGATCACTGTTGGCGAGGATCAGGATGACTTCAGCAAGGCTCTGACCAGCGTTCGCGGGATCGTCTCCTTTGACGTAGCCGTGCGCGATCCGAAGAGCTTCGCTGCCATCTTGGACATCACCACCTGATAAGGAGGAGGGGCAGGCAACTGCCCCTTTCTTTCTATGAAAGTTTCAATCATTGCCTCCTGCGCTGCCGATGGCGAACATCTTGAGGCAGGCATGGATTATGAATTGCCAGTGTCACTCGCTGAAACATTGATTCAGCTGGGCCGTGCTGTCAAAGCGGCAGTAGTAGCAGAGAAGCCGAAAGCAACTCGAAAGGTCAAAGCAGATGCCACTAACTGAGGATCTCGACATCTTTTTAGAGGATTTCGGCGTGAGCTGTACCTCTGGTGCGACTACCGCGAAAGGCATCCTCGACATGCCTAGCCAGGTGATTAGCGATGGCATGGTTTTAACTACTGACTACACGCTCACAGCCCGCACGTCAAAATTCGGCAGCCTGATCCGTGGCAGTGCGATCACAGTAGATAGCGTCTCCTACACAGTCAGAGAGACCATGCTGATCAGCGATGGCTCGTTCGTGCAAATAGCCTTGCAGAAGACATGACCACGAAGCGCGAAAACATCCTTGTTGCAATCCGTGCAGCCTTGACTGGCACCACAGGTGTGAGCGACAGGATTTATCGCAGCCGTGTGGAACCACTGGCACGCGGCGAAAGCCCAGCGATTGTGGTTGAGCCGATCAGCGATTCGGCCGAGCAGAACACCAGCCTGCCAAAGCTCGACTGGTCATTGACGGTGCGGGTCGCAATCATTGTGCGCGGCGCGATCCCTGACCAGCTGGCTGATCCAATCGTTGAGGATGCGCATAGCAAAATTATGGCCGACCTAACGCTGGGCGGCTACGCGATCGACGTGCAGCCGGTGAGCGTTGACTTTCAGATGCAGGATGCCGATCAGCCGGCGGGCGTTGTTTTGCTTGACTATTTAGTTCGCTACCGTACAAGCGTGGATGATTTGACTACGAGCTGACATGGCTAAGATGATTGATGAATACGACGGCCAGGGGGGCACCTATCTGGTCGATCCCAAAACCGGCAAGCGGAAGCTCATAGAGCGGACACAGCCGGCATCCCAACCCAGCCCTGAGGGACCTGAAAATGCCGCTCCTGAGTCGCAAGCGCCTAATCCTGGCAAAAACTGAAGTCAGCTACGGCACGGATTCAACTCCGGCCGGTACTGATGCCATTTTGGTTCGCGATCTGAACATCACGCCGCTACAGAGCGACACCGTTGATCGCGAACTAATTCGCCCTTACCTCGGCGCATCACAGCAGCTGCTGGCTAACACCCGTGTCGAAGTGACATTTCAGGTTGAGCTGGCCGGCTCAGGCACTGCTGGCACTGCTCCGGCTTACGGTCGTGTGCTGAAGGCTTGCGGTTTCAGCGAGACCATCAGCGCTGGTGTGAGCGTCACCTACGCGCCTGTGAGTAGCAGCTTTAGCAGCGTGACCATTTACTACAACATTGATGGCGTGCTGCACAAGGTTACGGGCTGCAGGGGCACCTACACCATCAACGGCGCCGTGGGTGAAATCCCTTACATCGAGTTCACGATGACGGGCATCTACAACGCTCCGACCGATACGGCTGCTCCTGCTGCCACCTACAGCAACCAGGCCAACCCTGTTGTCTTTAAGAACGGCAACACCACTGGTTTCCAGCTGCTGAGCTACTCGGGCTGCCTGCAGTCGCTTGAGCTGGACATGGGCAATGAGGTGATCTACCGCGAGCTGGTAGGCTGTACGAAGGAAGTCCTGATCGTCAACCGTGCCGTCACTGGCACTGTAGTGCTTGAAGCCCCGACCATTGCCGCGAAGGATTATTTCTCGGCAGCGCTGTCCGACACCACGCTGGGCAATCTTGCTCTGCAGCATGGTCAGACCGCTGGCAATATCGTCAGCATCAGCAGCTCAACCATTGACATTGGCGACGTGAGCTACGAGGATCAAGACGGCATTCACATGCTTTCGATCCCCGTTGTTGCGGTTCCGGGCTCGGGCGGCAACAATGAGATCTCCTTGGTCTATACCTGATCTCACTGCATGACATTCGTCCTAAAGCAATCGGTCAGCTACACCTGGCCGATCACGCTGGTCATCCCTGTTGATGGCGGCCGCCGCGAGAAATACACATTCGACGGTGAGTTTCGGCGCCTGCCGCAAACCCGCATTAATGAGATCATCAAGATGGCTCGCGCTATGGAGCGCAACCGAGCCAGTGATGATGAGATGCTTGAGGATCAAGACGCTGCTCGCGAGATTTTGATGGGCTGGTCCGGCGTGGTGGATGACAACGCCAAAGAGATCCCATTTAGCGAAGGCGCGTTGTCGCAGATGCTTGAGATTCCTACGGTTGCTGGGCAGATCGTGAAGGCATGGTTCGAGAGCCTTGACGTGGCTAAGCGAAAAAACTGACGGGCGCCGTTGACCACTGGTACAAAGGCGACGGCGCAAATCAAGATGAAGCAAAAGCCGACGCGCAAGCGTATGGCTTTGAGCTGCCTGATGAGGTAACAGAAGCCAAGACATACGAAGTCTGGCCAGAGCACAAAGAGGCTGTGCTCATGTTTTTGCGTTGCCAGACGCAATGGCGCACAGGTCCATCAGGCGTGATCGGGTTTGATTATGCGGTGGTCTTCAGCCTGTTCGACCTTTATGCTGTAGGGGATCGCGTGCAGGTCTTCGACGATTTACAGGTCATGGAAGCCCGAGCGCTTGAATTGATTCAAGAGACCGCAGAGCAGCAGGCTAAGCAGGCCAGCCGTCGCCGGAGGAAGTAGTCATGGCCATGAACCTTGAATCGGTCTTGCGGGTGACGGCAAAGGTCACTGGCCTTGATGAGCTGCGCAACCTTGAACAAGGATTGGCTAAGGCAGAGAAGACGGCAGACGCAGCTGCAAAGGGATTCAAGAAGGTTGCAGAGTCAAAGCTGTTTCAAGCTGCTGCTGTATCTGCTGCAGCGCTGGCTGCTGCGATTGGCTTGTCTGTCAAGGCTGCTATTGATTTTGAGGAATCAATGGCAGGCGTACGCAAGGTCGTGAGCGGTCTTGATAGCCCGGCCGGTTTGGCAGAGATTCGCAAGGAAGTCTTCGACCTATCCAAGCAGATGCCCATCACGGCCAAGGGATTTGCCGACATTTACGCAGCAGCAGGCCAGGCTGGCATCCCACGCCAAGAAATCAAAGAGTTTGCCGTGAGCGTTGGGCAGATTGGCGTTGCCTTTGACATGACTGCAGAAGAGGCTGGCACTGCGATGGCCAAGCTGCGCACATCACTCGGACTGTCACAACCGAAGCTGATCGAATTGGCCGACGCGATGAACCACCTGAGCAACAACACCGCATCCACTGCCAAGCAGGTGACGGAGTTTATGTTGCGCGCCGGCACTGCTGGCCGGTCGGCGGGTTTATCTGCTGAGCAGACGGCTGCATTCGGCGCTGCGATGATTGCTACGGGCGCCGAGTCTGAGGTAGCCGCGACCAGTTTCAACAACATGGTCAAAGCTCTCAGCCGTGGCGCGAGCATGACTGAGCGACAGATCAGCGCGCTACAACGCCTTGGATTTGTTAGCCAAGATGCGCAGGCATACGAAAAGCAGCTCACCTCAGCGGTCGAGCAGGAGAGTCGCAAGCGCATGGCAGCCGCAGAAGAAGAGACCAGCAAGCTGCGTCGCGAGATTGATCGGCGCTATCGCGATCAACTGCAAGCTGTGACTGATGGATTTGACGATCAGTCAAGTGCATTTCAAGAAGGTTTACGCGATCGTGAAGAGGCGCAGATCAAGGCACTGCAGCGGCAACAGGATCGTGATATTGAGGCGGCCAGGTCTCGAGCGGAAGCGACTGGTGCATCAGCCGATGCAGATATTGAGGCGATTCGCGATTATTACGACGCAAGGATTGATGTAATTCGTGACAATACCCAAGATGAGACTAAGGCTCGGCAGCGTGCTGATCGCGACCGGCTGCAGGCAATTCGCGACAACTTGGACGATCAAAAAGACGCTGAGATGAATGCAGTCAAGGATCGATTTGAGACTATTAAGGCACAAGAAGAAGAACAAAAGAAAGCAGCGATTGAAGCAGCAAAGCAGGCTGCTGCAGATGTGGGCAAAGGTGCGGCCGAGTCTTTGGCTGCAAATCTGCAGCGTGATGCGATCGGCACGATTACAGACGTGTTCAATCGAATCCGGCAACTGCCAGCTGAGCAACGCCTAAGCGTGGTATCTGATCTGTTTGGCGATGAGGCCAGGGCACTGTTACCACTAATCGAGAACACGAACCTGCTCTCTCAAACATTGGCGCTGGTGGGTGACAAGAGTAAGTATGCCGGCTCAAGTCAGGCTGAATATATGAACAGAGTGCAGACAACGGCTGCGCAGATTCAAATGGCCAACAACGCCTTTACAAATCTGCAGATCACATTGGGCGAAAAATTTGTGCCTGCGCTCACAACGCTTATCGGGCTCTTCACGCCAGTGATTGATGGTTTTATGTGGATTGTTCAAAACGTGCCATTTGCCGGTGAAGCTATTGCTATTTTGTCTGGCGCATTCATCGGCCTTGTCGCCGTGCTGCCTGCGCTGGCTTCACTGATGTATATGCTTGCCCAGCTGGGCGGCATAGCTGGCATTTTGGGATCAATTTCTGGCGCACTTGGCGCCATTGGTCCTGTCATCGGCATTGTTGTTGGGGCATTGAAAGGATTAGGCGCGGTGCTTCTTGGCGTCTTTAGTGGTCCTGTTGGCTGGGTTGCTCTTCTTGTTGCCGCTGGCGTTGCCATCTACGCATTTCGTGATCAGATTGGCGCAGCATTCTCGGCCATAGGTGACATGTTGAAATGGGTGGCCGCAGGCTTTAAATCGATCTTTATTGATCCTGTGATCGGCTTGGTCAAGGGCTTCTACGACTACAACGTGATGGTGTTCAACAAGCTGGCTGATGTACTGGCTGCGCCGTTTAAAGCCGTGGCAAATATCATTCGCGGCATCATGAACAGCATTTTGGGCGGCATTGAGTTTGCGATCAATGGCGCGATCGGCGCGATCAACAACATCATCGCCGGTGCAAATCGAGCGCTGGCCGTGGTGCGTGCGCCGCAGATTCCGCTGGTCCCTGGTGTTCAGCTTCCCCGCTTTGCTGACGGTGGCATGGTCACAGGTCCAACCGTGGCGATGGTTGGCGAAGGCGGCGAGCCTGAATACATCGTGCCGCAGAGCAAGGCGGCAGGCTTTGCTGCCAACTGGATGGCCGGCAAGCGTGGCGCAGGTGCCATCCCTCGCTTTGCTGAAGGCGGCGTGGTCACACCTAGCACCGCGAATGTGAGCATACAAACAGGACCTGTGACGCAGATGAACGGCACCAACTACGTCACCACGCAAGATCTGAGCCGTGCCGTGCAGGCAGGCGTGCAGCAGACGCTGGCGTTGTTGCGCAATGATCTGAATACGCGCCGCGCCGTGGGGATCGCCTGATGGCTAACTATGACATCATGTGTTTCCTTGAATACTATGCAGACCGCAGCAGCGTGGTGGATCCGATTAGCGGACTGCGCACGCCATCAAGGCAATGGCAGAACTTCTATCAGGTGGCGCAAGTGCTGAGCATTGATCCTGACGTGGGAGGCAGCTACGGCTATCTGGCGTTTGATGCTGATGGGTTTGGGTCAACTATGGCCGGCAGTATCAATAACCTCAGCATCAATGTGGCCGCTACCGGCGATGTGGTTGACATTACCGACGCAGCAATCGGCTCCGATAACCTGATCATTGCATCGCTTTACATCCAAGATGCTGGTGAGGATGCGTTTCACGGTGCCAGCGCACAGCTCATCAGCCGGTACATTGGCAGCATTGAAGAGGCCAGCTTGAGTGATGAAGCCGTGAGCTGGACCGTTAATCCAGCGCTAAGCAAATTGAAATCTCAGGTTCCGAGTCGTAAGATCACATCAGGGATGCTGTCAAGGTTTTACGGGCGATGAGCGAGCATATTTGCGGTATCCAGATGAGTGTCACTTGCGCCGATGGGAGCAAGCGTGATGGGGTGACATTAAAGGTGATTGACGATGTGGTCCTATATGAGACAGCCGAAGGCATTCGATTGACCGGCAACACAAAAGTGCTTACCACTGAAGCGGCACTGTTTCCGTGCACCCTTGAACAGTTGACTGCTGCAATCCTTAAATATCGGGAGCAGGAACAATGAACGGGTTTGGTGCTGCTGAACAACCAAGCTCGACGCCAGGGCGCCAGGCATTGCGCCTTGATGAAGATCCGGCAAGCAGTAAGGCGCCATTAGGCGATCTCAACAAAAGCCAGCGCGTTGCCAATGCTGGTGAGACTGTGCCGATCTTATTTGCTAAGCGTGCCCCAAATGGCTTGGGCGCAGATGTTGGCGGCGTATGGATGCAACCGCCATTGGTTAAAACAGCTTCTAATGAGTTTGTTGGCAGTTTTGTCTATGCAATTAGTCAGGGCGAAATCGTTAGCAATCCTGTTAAGTGGTTTACTTGGGTTGGCCTGCGCAATCTGCAACACATTGAAGATCAAACGATTACGCTCACGCATTACTACAGCACAAGCGCAACCCTAGCTGCTACGCCGAACGCCTGCCCCTTAACAGGTGGCCAAGTGTTTTGCGGAATCAATACGTTTTCGTATTTGTCGGAATTATTTAAGGCGGAAGTTGGCGCAAAGTCAATTCAGAGATTGGTCGACAATAGCCAGTATTACAACAATTCTTTGTTGATCACAAGAGGTGTTGGTGATACAACTAATTCCGTGATGTTTGTGGCAACATCCAACTACGAGGTATATGACAATGGCACAGGAGCTGATTTAACAGCTGCTTATTTTGCAGCGATCGGAATTACGCCTTCGCCTACAACGTATTTTGTGTATAATGCAATTATTTCAGGTGGATCAATTATTGGCGCACACCCTGTTGGATACATACAAAATCTCCCAATTTATCCCCTTAATTTGCCAAACTTTTTTTACTTGAGTATTGGTGCGACGGGAAGTGTCACAATCACCCAAGAGGTGAGCATTGTTAATAACCAAGCCAATCCATCAAATCCTCCTAGCACTGGCACTTTATATGGGATGCAATACGAATATCATTTGAGCGAGTTTGCGGACCCGAACAGCCCCCCCGGCACCGAAGACTATACAGCCTTTGCGGATATTACTTTTCTGCAGGTGGATGGTAATATCTACGATCCGCCCGACGCGGGTTCGTATCCGACTACAACACAGCAGCTCTACATTCTGTATGAAGAAGGCGTAGAGGTTGATCTTTACAGTGGCGGCCTGGTGAGCGGCAGTTACGCCAAAGGCGCCAGCAATCAGTTTGTAGATCTGATTATGTATATGTTCACGATTTACAAACGCATTGAAGGTGCCGCAACGGCTGAAATTGCTGCGCCCGTTGACACTACCAATTTGGTTGATATTGCCGCCTACTGCAGCAATTATAATTTGTATTTCAATGGCATCGTTCCTCAGTCGATGAATATCGTTGAGTATGCCAGCAGCATTGCTCCATACTTTGACCTTGCATTCATTTCAAATGGCGGTCAATATCAATTCGCAAACATCCTCCCTGTGGACGGCAGCAATCAGATTGAGCAAGGAGCACTGACGGCAGTTGCCACATTTACTGAAGATGAGATCCTGCCCGGCAGCTTTAACAAATCTTACAAGTCTGCCGATGATCGCCGTGATGTTATTGCTGTCGTTGTTTGGCGCGAAGTGGCACCCGACAAGATTGGCATACAGCGCACCGTTTCTGTACGCTACACAGACGTTTCGATTGATGCGCCAATAATTCAATTCGATATGAGCGATTTTTGCACCGATGTTGGTCACGCTCAAGGCTATGCAACAGCAGAACTTGCGAGGCGTAGGCATTCAACGCATAGCATCAGCTTCAGCACACCTTTGCTGACTACAAGCCTCAAGCCGACTGATTTGATTAAAGTTGAACGGCAACGCATTAGCAGCCGTGGTGACAATAGGCAAGAGATTGAGTGGTATCAAATCTCAAGCATTAAACACAACAGCGATGGCGTCAGCGTCGTTGATGCTGATCACTTCCCTGTAGACAACAATGATTCATCATTGATTGTTGCCGACCTATTTAACAACGTCTGGACAATCAGCTGATGGCCACCTTCCCCACTCTGACACCAAGCGCCAGAAGCCTGAATTATGGCGATTATCCGCAAGCGACCTATGAAGGCGTGAGCGGTGGCAATGTGCGATTCAAGTTCGGCAGCGATCGCGTAGTGCAACGCCTGACGCTTGGCTATGAATATCTGACCGAAGCAGAGACGCAGCTGCTGCTGGATCATTACGAAGACCAGCAGGGCAGCTTGATCAGCTTTGATCTGCCAGCAGCCGTCTGGGCGGGCTACAGCAGCGTGCCTGTTAATCCGGCCGATTACGAGTGGCGCTACGTCGGACCGTTTCAGGTCGGCTTAGCAGCGCCGCTAAGATACAACACGAGCATCGAGCTGGAATCAGTGCCGATCTGATGAGCACATTCCCCGCGCTTGTGCCTGCCACACGGACTTTCACGCCGGGTGATGTGCCATCGGCCATGCAGGGCGCGCTATCAGGTGTGATTTCAGGCTTTAGGCGTGGCAACCGGCGCATCAAGCAGACGCTGGCGTTGAGCTTCTCGCTGCTTGAAGAAGCAGACGTAACGCTGATCCGCAATCACTACGACAACCGCGAAGGCAGCTTCAACATCTTCTTCCTTTCGACGGAGGTGTGGAACGGCTACACCACGCCACCCATCCCGCTGCTCAGTGATTACGCCTGGCGGTATGTGGGTGCGCCGAACATCACCGACGCATCGTGCGGCCGCTGGGATGTAGACGTAGAGCTTGAGACGATCCCGATCGATACGGGCGATCTGATCTTCGATGGCGAGCTTGCTCCTGCAGCTCCTGCCAGAGCGTATATTCTGGATGCAGGCGGCGCCGCTGCCAGCCCTGCGCGGGATTACATCATCAGCCCTACCGGAGCCGTATGAGCATCACGCTTTCAGCACTGCAAAAGCAGCGGCGTGATACGGCTGCGAACTGGACGGCTGCGAACCCGACGCTGCTGGCTGGTGAAATTGGCATCGAGTCGGACACCTACAAGATCAAGATTGGTGATGGCAGCACCGCATGGACCTCACTCGGTTACGAGCCGTGGTCTGAGCTGAGCGCCTACCCGATCGTCAATGTTGACATTGCCAGCAACGCTGAGATTGCGGTCAGCAAGTTGGCTGATGGTTCTGCGTATCAATTATTGCAAACCGATGCAGCTGGCACAGGTGTTGAATGGACAAGCAATATTGATGTGCCCGGCACGCTGGACGTAACCGGTGCCGCGACATTCGATAACAACGTCATCATCCAGGGCGATCTGACGGTCAACGGCACTGAAACAATCATCAACACCCAGACGCTGGACGTTGAAGACAAGAACATCGTCATCGGCAAGGTCATCACGCCATCAGATGTGACCGCTGATGGTGGCGGCATCACGCTGAAGGGCACCACCGATAAGACGATCAGCTGGATTGATGCCACGGATGCGTGGACGTTTAGCGAGCACGTCAACATTGCCAGCGGCAAGGAATACCGCATTGCAGGCACGAAGGTGCTTGATGCCACCAGCCTCGGCAGTGCTGTTGTCAGCAGCAGCCTTACAAGCGTCGGCACGATCGGAACCGGCGTCTGGAATGGCACGACGATCGGCACTTTGTATGGCGGCACAGGGCAAACCACTTACACCGACGGTCAACTGCTGATCGGCAAGACCGATGGCACCTTGGCTAAGGCGACGCTTACGGCCAGCACGGGCGTCACGATCACCAATGGCAATGGCACCATCACAATCAGCGCCACAGGTACAGGCGGCACCGTCACCAGCGTCGATGTGAGCGGCGGAACTGGCCTGACCAGCAGTGGCGGACCGATCACCAGCAGCGGCACGATCACCGTTGACCTGGACAACACCGCCGTCACACCTGGCAGCTACACCTACGCAAGCATCACCGTTGACCAGCAAGGGCGGCTGACTGCTGCTAGCAGCGGCACCACACCGCTCACCAGCTCAGACATTGGCGTCACGGTGCAGGGCTATGACGCAGACACCGCCAAGTTGGATGTAGCGCAGACCTTCACAGCAGCGCAGACCTTCGCTGCTGATGCCACGCTTAACGGCCAGGCCGATCTGCGCTTTGCTGATTCGGACAGCAGCAACTATGTGGCATTTCAGGCACCGGCCACGGTTGCCACAAATGTCACCTGGACGCTGCCATCAACTGATGCGGCGGTTTCTGGTTATGCACTGGTTAGCAATGGCTCCGGCACACTGAGTTGGGCGGCAGCTGGCGGTGGTGCAACTGGCGGTGGCACGGATGACGTGTTCTACGAAAACGCTCAAACCGTCACCACCAACTACACTTTGACCACGAACAAAAATGCCATGAGCGCTGGACCGATCACGATCAATTCCGGCGTCACGGTGACTGTGCCGTCTGGCCAATCCTGGGTAATCGTCTGATTATGACTATCTACATCAACGGCACCAGTGGCATCAGCGGAGTAGACGGGTCCTCTAGTACGCCTGCGCTCCAAGGCACCGACAGCAACACCGGCATCAGCTTCCCCGCAGCCGACACCGTTGCCATCAACACAGGCGGCAGTGAGCGCAGCCGGGTGGATAGCTCCGGGCGTCTGTTAGTTGGCACGTCTACTGCGTCTACAAGCGGAACGCCAAAACTAGTTCAGGTTGTTGATCCAGGTGGGGCGGCTATTGGTCTTGGAAGAACAACAGCAACATCTATCTCCAACAACTTCTTTCTTGGTGGGTTAGACTTTCTGGGCGCCGGTTTAACTCCTAGTGCTCATATTTATTGTTATGCAGACGCTGACCAAAGTTCGACTAGTGATCTTCCGTCAAGGCTAGAGTTCTTTACCACCGCCGACGGGGCGAGTTCTCCGACGGAGCGGATGAGGATTAAAAATAATGGTGAAAGCTGGATTACTCCTACACTGTATGGATTGGTAGTTAGTTCAGCAACTGGAGCCGGTACGACTTATACCCTTTACGAGGGTCTTTATTCTGGTGGGTCCGTCGGCAGCGGGACTCTTGCTTTCCGAGTGTTCTCTAATGGAAACGTTCAAAACGCCAACAACAGTTATGCAGGCACTTCGGACATAAAATTAAAAGAAAACATTGTTGATGCCTCTTCTCAATGGGGCGATCTTAAAGCACTGCGAGTTCGTAAATACAACTTCAAAGAAGGTCAGACTCACACTCAAATCGGCCTGATTGCACAAGAGGCTGAGCTTGTCTCCCCTGGCCTCGTTTTTGAGTCCCCCGACCGCGACGCCGAAGGCAACGACCTTGGCACCGTCACCAAGAGCGTCAATTACTCCGTGCTCTACATGAAAGCGGTCAAGGCGCTTCAGGAAGCAATGGAGCGCATCGAGCAACTGGAGGCCGAGATGGCCGAAGTCAAGGCTCAGCTCTCTTAGTCCCCTTCTCTAATGACTCCCATGACTAACAACAACCACAACCAGGAGGTGACCCCATGAGTCCTTTACGCCTCACAGGCTCGACATCGGGCTACAGCCAGATCGACGCACCAGCCGTCGCAGGCGATCAGACCTTCACGCTGCCTGGCACGGGTGGCACGCTGGACCGCCTCAACCGGGCGGGCAATGTGCTGCAGG